>Ga0160428_1000500_pt1 | contig 42611 bp, 40 predicted proteins | sample SolpanmetagenomM_FD_108198 | JGI IMG/M metagenome (GOLD analysis project Ga0160428, IMG submission 108198) | Solar panel surface microbial communities from Lawrence Berkeley National Laboratory, California, USA - M | ecosystem: Engineered > Built environment > Solar panel > Unclassified ... | reverse complement strand
TTGCTTCGCTGCGCTCGCAATGACGGCCTCGTGTGCCTCAAGAACACTCGACCGGCGGGGGGCACCCGGACGGGCTCGTCGCCGCTTTGCGCTTCGAGCCACGCCGGCGTCTTAGCGATCCGTCATTGCGAGCGCAGCGAAGCAACCCAGAGCCGGATCAGGACGCCCTGGATTGCTTCGCTGCGCTCGCAATGACGGCCTCGTGTGCCTCAAGAACACTCGACCGGCGGGGGGCACCCGGACGGGCTCGTCGCCGCTTTGCGCTTCGAGCCACGGCGGCGTCTCGGCAATCGGCATTGCGAGCACAGCGAAGCAACCCAAGCCGGACCAGGACGCCCTGGATTGCTTCGCTGCGCTCGCAATGACGGCCGCTTGCGCCTCGATCACCCTCCCGCGCGGGGGCGCCCAGACGAACCCGCAACCGCCCGGCGAGCGTCGCGGGCCCGCCAGACCCTCACGCTTTGTACAAGGCGTCCAGCCGCTCGCCGTAGACGCCGCGGATCACGTGGCGGCGGATCTTCAGGCTGGGCGTCAGCTGTTCGTTCTCGATGGCGAACGGCGCGTCCGCCAGGACAAAGCGGCGGATGCGTTCGGTGACCGACAGATCCTTGTTCACCCGCTCGATCGCGTGGCCGATCGCGGTGCGATATTCGCTGTTCTCCGCGAGCCGCTCGAACTTGCACGACGTGCCGTTCGCCGCGCACCATTCCTGCGTCCATTCGGGGTCGGGCACCACCAGTGCGACCATATAGGGCCGGCGGTCGCCCGCGATCATCGCCTGCGCGATCTCGGGCTGGAGCGTCAGCATGCCCTCGACCTTCTGCGGCGCGACATTCTCGCCCTTGTCGTTGATGATCAGGTCCTTCTTCCGGTCGGTAATCCGGATGCGGCCCATGTCGTCGATCTCGCCGATGTCGCCGGTGTGCAGCCATCCGTCCTTCAGGACGCGCGCGGTCTCCGCCTCGTTGCGCCAATAGCCGTGCATCACCAGCTCGCCGCGCACCAGGATTTCGCCATCGGGGGCGATCACCACCTCGGTATCGATCAGCGCCGGCCCGACCGAATCCATCCGGATGCCGGCCTTCGGGTGGTTGCACGATATCACCGGCGCGGCCTCGGTCTGGCCATAGCCTTGCAGGAAGGTGACGCCGAGGCTCTGGAAGAACAGCCCCACCTCCGGCGTCAGCGGCGCGCCGCCGGACACCATCGCCTTCATCCGGCCGCCGAACTTCTTGGCGATCCTGGGCTTGAACAGCGCCCGCACCAGCAATTGCGCCGGCCGGTCGGCGAGCCGCATGCGACCCCCGTTCTCCTTCGCACCGACGTCGAGCGCCTTGGCGAGCAGGTACGATGACATGCCGCCCTGTTTCTCGATCGCCTTGGCGATGCGCGTGCGCAGCACTTCGAACAGGCGGGGGACGACGAACATGATCGTCGGGCGCACTTCCTCGATATTGGCGGCGAGCTTGTCGAGCCCCTCCGCATAATAGATCTGGCCGCCGAGCGAGATCGGGAAATGCTGTCCGCCGGTATGTTCATAGGCGTGGGACAGCGGCAGGAACGACAGGAACACCTCGTCGTCCCAACCGAAATCCTCGGAGATGACGGTCGCGCAGCCCTTGCAATTGTGCAGGATCGCGCCGTGATGCTGCATCACCCCGCGCGGCGCGCCGCCGGTGCCACTGGTGTAGATGATGCACGCAAGGTCTTCGCGCTGGAAGTCGGCGGCGGCGGCCGCGACCTCCGGGGCGGTGGGATGATCGGCGATCAGCTTGTGCCAGTCGTGATAGTCGATGCCCGCGGACGGCGCGCGGATCGGCTCCATGCCGATCACCGTCTGGCCGCGGTTCGATCGCAGCACCGCGGGCAGCAGCGTCTTCGCCAGCTTGTCGGTCGATACGATGATCGCGCAGGCGCCCGAATCGGAGATGATATGGGCGTGGTCGCGCTCGGTGTTGGTGATGTATGTCGGCACGGTCACGCATCCGGCGGCCATGATCGCAAGGTCGCTGATGCACCATTCCGGGCGGTTCTCGGCGACCAGCATCACCCGGTCGCCGGGCTTGATGCCGAGCGACTTCAGCCCCGCGGCAAGGCTCGCGACCTGATGTGCCGCCTGCGCCCAGCTGGTCGCGGTCCATTGCCCGCCGGTCTTCACCCACAGGAACGGCGCGTCGCCCTTTTCCCGCGCACGCGTGAAGAACATCGTGACGAGGTTGGGGAAATATTCCAGCGTGCGCATGATCTCTCCTGCCGCGGCGATGCTCGTCGGCCCGCCGTCGTCGTTATGTCGGGGGGTTATTCGGACGGACGGTTGGCGACGGGGGCGGCCGGCACCGGGCGGCTGACGCTGCCGTCCTCGCCGATCGCGACGCCTTCGCTGCGCGGATCGGCGGCGCCGACCCATTTGCCGCCGACCCATTCGATCGCATTCGCCTTCAGGCCGAGCGGCCCGACCTGCGTGCGTTCGCCCAGCGCGGCGAGCGCCGGCTGCATCGCCGCCGCCTGCGTTCCCGCCTCCAGCATCGCGCCGGGGCCGGGCGCATAGACGAGGCCGAGCGCGATCGCGTCCTGCGCGGACAGGTTCCAGTCGAGCACGCCGACCAGCGCCTTGGCGATCTGCGCGATGATCGTCGATCCGCCCGCCGCGCCAACCGCCAGCCGGACGCTGCCGTCGGCGTTGTAGACGATCGTCGGCGCCATCGAGCTGCGCGGCCGCTTGCCACCCTCCACCCGGTTGGCGACGAGATAGGCCGCCCCTGCCGATCCCCGCGCCACCGGCACGATGTCGAAATCGGTCAGTTCGTTGTTCAGCACGGTCCCGTCGACGACCAGTCCGGACCCGAACGGCCCCTCGACCGTGGTCGTCACCTCGACGACGTTGCCGTCGCGGTCCGCCACCGCGAGGTCGGTGGTGCCGGGCACTTCGCTGACCGGGGCGGGGGTGCGCGCCGGCGCGCCGGGCGGCGTGCCCGCGCTGACGCTCGCCATCGTCGTGCCCTCGGCGATCAGCGCCGATCGCGACGCGAGATAGCGGGGGTCGAGCATGCCCTTCACCGGCACCCGCACGTAATCGGGATCGCCGACGTACAGGTTGCGATCGGCATAGGCGAGGCGCGAGGATTCCGCGAACAGGTGCCAGGCGACGGGGCTGTCCTTGCCCAGCCCGGCCATGTCGAACCGTTCGAGCTGCTTCAGGATCATCATCACCGTGATCCCGCCCGACGACGGCGGCCCCATGCCGCAGATCCGGTAGGTGCGGTACGGCATGCAGAGCGTGTCACGCGGCTTGGCGTCGTAGCTGGCGAGGTCGCCGGTCGTCATTTGCGACGGGTTGCGCGCCGCGCCGTTGACCGTCGCGACGATCTTCGCCGCCTGCGGGCCGACGTAGAAGCTGTCGGGTCCCTGCCGCGCGATCCGCTGGAGCAGTGCCGCCTGCGCCGGGTTGCGCAGGATGCCGTCCGCGGGAACGGCGAAGGTCGCACGCGCCTCGGGCGTCAGGTGGCCGCCGAACGACTCGCCCGAATTCATGAAGCGCGGGCTGACCCGGAAGCCGTCGCGCGCCAACCGGATCGCCGGCTCGAACAATCGCGCCCAGGGAAGCCGTCCGGACTGGCGATGGGCCAGCGCCATCCCGCGCAGCGCGCCGGGCACGCCGACGCTGCGGCCACCGGGCACGGCGTCTTCGTGGCTGAGCGGCTGGCCGTCCGGGCCGTAGAACCAGCGCGGCGTCGCGGCGGCGGGGGCGGCCTCGCGCGCGTCGATCGTCGTCACCTTGCCCGTTCTGGCGGCGTGGCTGACCCAGAAGCTGCCGCCGCCGATGCCCGAGCTTTGCGGCTCGACCACGTTGAGCGCCAGCATCGTCGCGATCGCCGCGTCGGTGGCGCTGCCGCCCGCCTTCAGGATCTCGACGCCCGCCGCCGCGGCGCGCGGATCGGCGGCGCTGACCATGCCCGGCACGCCCTTCGCGGCGGAGCGGGGCGTGGGTGCTGCGCCGGTCGTCGGTGCGGGCATTTGGGCGGCACAGGCCGCCAGCGGCAGCGACGCGGCGGTGAGCGCGATCAGGATAGTCTTCATCGCCGCAAAGCCTAACGGCTGCCCCGCCGAGGGCAACCCGCTTGTCGTCTCAACCTGCCGCCAGGGCATCGGCGACGCTGGCGAAGCCGTCGCGGGCGAGCAGCGCGTCGAGGTCGGCGAGGATCCGCCGCGCCAGCCCCGGTCCTTCGAACACCAGCGCGGAATAGAGCTGCACCATGCTCGCGCCGCTGCGGATGCGGACATAGGCCTCCGCGCCGCTGTCGATGCCGCCCGCCGCGATCAGGGCGATGCCGCCGCCGCTGGCTTTGCGCACGTCGACCAGCCGCTGGCGCGCGAGCGCGGCCAGCGGCGCGCCCGACAGGCCCCCCGTTTCGCCCGCATGCGGCGAGCGTAGTGCGGGGCGCGAGATGGTCGTATTGCCCATGATGATCGCGTCGATCCGGGCATCGATCGCCGCCCGCACGATCCCGTCGATCGCCGCCGTGTCGAGGTCGGGCGCGACCTTCAGGAACAGCGGCGTGTCCCCGCGCGCCGCGGTGCAGGCGGTGAGCAGATCGGTCAGCGCGGCACCGTGCTGCAGGTCGCGCAATCCCGGCGTGTTGGGCGACGAAATGTTGATCGTGACGTAATCGGCAAGGCGCGCCGCGGCCGAGACGCCCGCGACGTAATCCGCGATCCGGTCGCTGGCGTCCTTGTTGGCGCCGACGTTGATGCCCAGCCGCCCGCCGCCGCGCCGGGCCACCGCCGCCCGCGCGATGCCCGCCTCCAGCCCGCCGTTGTTGAACCCCATGCGGTTGATCACCGCGCGATCCGCGACCAGCCGGAACAGCCGCGGCTTCGGATTGCCCGATTGGGGCAGGGGGGTCAGCGTACCCATCTCGACCGCGCCGAAGCCGAGCCCGAACAAACCCTCGATCGCGACCCCGTCCTTGTCCAGCCCGGCGGCGACGCCCAGCGGATTGGCGAAGGCGAGGGCGCCGATGCGGGTCGCGAGACGGGGGCTGGGAGCCGCGGCGGGATAGGGGAGCCGGGCACGCATCGCCAGCGCCCGCAGCGTCAACGCATGCGCCCGCTCGGCATCGAGGGCGAAGAGCAGCGGGCGCAGGGCGTAGGACATGGGATGCTCTTCGCAGAGGGGCGAAGGGAGGTCAAAGACTGGGCGCACGCCGGTACGCCGTCATCCTGCCGAGTTCGGTCATCCGCGCGCCAGTACGTCACTCTCACGCCGGTTCGTCGTCCCCCACTGTTTCGTCATCCCCGCGCCAGTCCGTCATCCCCGCGTAGGCGGGGATCCATAAACGCCGACCTGTCGGTTCCATCCGAAACCTGCGCGTCTGGATCCCCGCCTCCGCGGGGATGACGGAGAAGGGCAACAAGGCCCCAATCCCACCACCCCACCTTGACCGCAGCGCACAAAAGCCTATCTCGCAATCGGATCGGATTGATCCGATTTGCGAGCGGTTCTCAACAAACCTCCGCAGCAACCCCGTCGGAGCCGATGCGCCTCAGCAGCCTGGCAGATTATGCGGTCGTGATGATGTCCGCCGCCGCACGCCATTGCGGCGGCGCGGCGCGCCCGAACGCCACGCTGCTCGCCGAGGAAACCGGCGTGCCGCTCCCGACCGCGCAGAAGCTCGTCAGCCGCCTGTCCAGCGCCGGCCTGATCGAATCCGCGCGCGGCACCGGCGGTGGCTTCCGCCTCGCGCGCCCAGCCGCCGCGATCAGCCTCGCCGACATCATCGAGGCGGTCGAGGGTCCGATCCAGATGACCTCCTGCGTCGAGGGCAGCCGCCACGATTGCGCCATCGAGGGCAATTGCCAGGTCCGTCCGCACTGGGGCGTCGTCAACGAAGCGGTCCGCGGCGCGCTCGCCGGGGTCAGCCTCGCCCATCTTTCCCGCGCACCGGTTCCGCCGGTCGCCGCCCGCATTCCCGAACAGGTGTAATCATGGCCACGAAGAACGCCGAAGCCTATGCGGCCGTTTCCAAGACCTACGAATGGGGCTTCTCGTCCGATATCGAACAGGATTTCGCACCCAAGGGCCTGAGCGAGGACACCGTCCGCTACATCAGCGCCAAGAAGAACGAGCCCGAATGGATGCTCGACTGGCGGCTGAAGGCGTTCCGCCTGTGGCAGACGATGGAAGCGCCGGACTGGGCCAAGCTCAACGTCCCCCCGATCGACTATCAGGACGCCTATTATTACGCCGAGCCGAAGGCGAAGCCGAAGCTCGGGTCGCTGGACGAGGTCGATCCCGAAATCCTGCGCGTCTACGAAAAGCTCGGCATCCCGATCGCCGAGCAGAAGATGCTCGCGGGTGTCGAGGACCTCGATGAGAACGGCCAGCCGAAGCGGCGCGTCGCGGTCGATGCGGTGTTCGACAGCGTCAGCGTCGCGACCACCTTCCGCAAGGAGCTGGAGGCGGCCGGCGTGATCTTCCGCTCGATCAGCGAGGCGATCCGCGAATATCCCGATCTGGTGCGCAAATGGCTGGGCAAGGTCGTGCCGCAGCGTGACAATTACTTCGCGACATTGAACAGCGCGGTCTTCAGCGACGGCACCTTCGTCTACATTCCGGAGGGCGTGCGCTGCCCGATGGAGCTGTCTACCTATTTCCGCATCAACGCGGAAAACACCGGCCAGTTCGAACGCACGCTGATCGTCGCCGATAAGGGATCGTACGTCAGCTACCTCGAAGGCTGCACTGCCCCGATGCGCGACGAAAACCAGCTCCACGCCGCGGTCGTAGAGCTGGTCGCGATGGACGACGCCGAGATCAAATATTCGACCGTCCAGAACTGGTATCCCGGCGACGAGAACGGCAAGGGCGGGATCTACAATTTCGTCACCAAGCGCGCGCTCTGCCAGGGCAGGAACAGCAAGGTGTCGTGGACGCAGGTCGAAACCGGCAGCGCGATCACCTGGAAATACCCGAGCTGCGTGCTCGCGGGCGAGAACAGCGTCGGCGAATTCTACTCGGTCGCGGTGACGAACAACCGGCAGCAGGCCGACACCGGCACCAAGATGATCCACCTCGGCAAGGGATCGCGCTCGACGATCGTGTCGAAGGGGATTTCGGCCGGCCGCTCCGACAACACCTATCGTGGGCTCGTCCGCGTCGGCCCGACCGCGGAGAACGTCCGCAACTTCACGCAGTGCGACAGCTTGCTGCTCGGCGACCAGTGCGGCGCGCATACCGTCCCGTATATCGAGGTGAAGAATCCCTCGGCGCAGATCGAGCACGAGGCGACCACGTCAAAGATCAGCGAAGACCAGATGTTCTACGCGATGTCGCGCGGCCTCGATCAGGAGGCAGCGGTGGCGCTGATCGTCAACGGCTTCGCCCGCGAAGTGCTCAAGCAGCTGCCGATGGAGTTTGCCGTCGAGGCGCAGAAGCTGCTGGGGATTTCGCTGGAGGGAAGCGTCGGGTGATCCAGACCTTCGACAAAGGCTGGAACAAGAAAGCCCCTCCCCTTCAGGGGAGGGGTTTGGGGTGGGGGCTGTCCATCGAGCGCCTCGCTGAATTGCAGGCTCTGGCTGCCCGGATGCGCCGCAATCCCACCGAACCCGAAAAACGCCTGTGGCGCGTCCTTTCATCCTCGAAACTGGGTGGATGCAAATTCCGGCGCCAGTCGGTGATCGGCGGCTACATCGCAGATTTCCTGTGCCCGCAGCGGACCTTCATCGTGGAAGTCGACGGTGACACCCATGATTCCGTCAAGGACCGGCTGCGCGACGACCGGCTGGCCAGTTTCGGCTACACCGTTTTTCGGGTGACCAACCACGACGTCATGTCGAACATCGACGGCGTTGCGGAGGCGATCCGCCTGGCGATTTCCGCCCAATCACCGCGTTGGGACAGCCCCCACCCCAACCCCTCCCCTGAAGGGGAGGGGCTAGAAAGATGACGATGCTTAAAATCGAAAACCTCCACGCCGAGATCGACGGCAAGGCCATCCTCAAGGGCCTGTCCCTCACCGTGAACGCGGGCGAGATCCACGCGATCATGGGGCCGAACGGCGCGGGCAAGTCGACGCTCGGCTACGTCCTCGGCGGCCGTCCCGGCTATGAGGTGACCGAAGGGTCGATCACCTTCAACGGGCAGGACCTGCTCGAACTCGCCCCCAACGAGCGCGCCGCCGCCGGCGTGTTCCTCGGCTTCCAATATCCGGTGGAGATCCCCGGCGTCAGCAACGTCCAGTTCCTGCGCGAGGCGCTCAACGCACAGCGCGCGACCCGCGGCGAAAAGCCGCTGTCCGGCGCCGAATTCCTCAAGCTCGCCCGCGAGGAGGCGCGCAAGCTCGACATGGATGCCGAGATGCTCAAGCGCCCGGTCAACGTCGGCTTTTCCGGCGGCGAGAAGAAGCGCAACGAGATGGTGCAGATGGGTGTCGTGAACCCGAAGTTCGCGATCCTCGACGAAACCGACAGCGGCCTCGACATCGACGCGCTGCGCATCGTCGGCGACGGCATCAACCGCATCATGCGCGCGCCCGACAAGGCGGTGCTGCTGATCACCCACTATCAGCGGCTGCTCGATTACGTGAAGCCCGATGTGGTGCATGTGCTGGCCGACGGTCGCATCGTCCGCTCCGGCGGCGCCGAACTGGCGCACGAACTGGAGCGCGAGGGCTATGCGGGGGTCGCCGCGTGACGATGTCCGCGCGACGCCGGGGTGAGATGAAGAAGGTGGTTCGCGCGGAGGCGCGGAGACGCGGAGGGTGCGTCGCACGCGGCGCACTCCCGCGGATCATCTCTGCCGACGAGCGGAAAGCGCTGACGCGAGAGCCGATCGCAAGCGCCGCAGGCATCATAACTTCTCCCCTTCTTCTCCGCGCCTCCGCGCCTCCGCGCGAACAAAAACCTTCTCTTCGCACCCCCGCGCCGTCGCGCGACATCAAAAGAGCCGTCGCATGACCGCCGTCCTGGACCTTCCCACCACCCGCGAAGAGCTGTTCCGCTGGGCTGACATGCCCGCGCTCGAAGCGGCGCGTGCGTTGCCGACGACGACCGCGCCGATTCCCGATCCGATCCTGGCCGATGCCGTCAGGCTGGTGTTCGTCGATGGCCGTTTGACCGATCATCCGGGCACCGCCGGCGACCTGACGATCGAGCGGACCGACGTCGCCAGCGACCACCCGCTCGCCCGTCACGCCAGCGGCCAGGGCCATCGCATCACGCTGCCCCCGCTCAGCGTCACCACGATCGAGATCATCCGGGTCAACGCCGGCGAGGACAGCCACACCCCGCTGACCATCACGCTCGGCGAGGACGCGGTGCTGACGCTGGTCGAAACCTACGCCGGCGCTGGCTGGAGCAACACGCTCACCCGCTTCGACCTCGGCACCGGAGCCCGCGTCATGCGCGCGGTCCGCGTCAACCAGACCGCCGGCTTCGTCTCGACCCGCGACGAGGTGACCATCGCGCAGGCCGCCAGCTTCGTCAGCGTCGCCTTGGGCGCCACCGCCGCCGGCACCCGCTTCGACGCCGCGCTGACGCTCAACGGCGACGGCGCCTATGCCGAACTGGGCGGCGCGCTGCTCACCCGCGACGATCAGCGGCAGGAATGCGCCGTCCGCGTCCGCCACGCGCATCCGAACGGCCAGTCGCACCAGCTCTGGCGCGCGGTCGCGGCGGATCGCTCCACCGCCAGCCTCGCCGCCGCGGTCGAGGTCGCACGCGACGCGCAGAAGACCGACGGCGAACAAAGCCTGCGCGGCCTGCTGCTCCAGCGCACCGCCACGGTGAACCTGAAGCCCGAGCTCGAGATCTTCGCCGACGACGTAAAGTGCGCCCATGGTGCGACGATCGGCGAACTCGACGCCCGCGCGCTGTTCTACATGCAAAGCCGCGGCATCCCCGCGCCCAAGGCGAAAGCGCTGCTCACCCGCGCCTTCGTCGCCGACGCGCTCGACCGGATCGCCGACGAAACGGTCCGCGAGGTGTTCGTCGCGGACGCGGACGCCTGGCTGGAGCAAGCGCTGTGACGCCGTCCCTGCAAATCCTCCCCGGAACGGGGAGGGGGACCATGCGCAGCATGGTGGAGGGGCAGCCACGGGCGATGTCCCTGCTTGGCTGCCCCTCCACCACCGGCTGCGCCGGCGGTCCCCCTCCCCGTGCCGGGGAGGATTTGATCGCAAAGCTGTCCTACACGCGTCAGCCTTCCTATACCCGCGCCATGTCATTGCCCAAGCCGCGCCCCGCCCCGATCCCGGCGGCACCGCGCGGGGAGCGTCTTCGGCGCGCACGTACCCACAACTTCGGCAACTTCCGCGCCCGAATCGCCACCCCGGAGGCCCGCGCATGACCGACACCGCCGTTCGCGAAGCACCGCTCGACCGCGTGTCGGACTTCCCCGCCATTCCGCCGGGCTGGGCCTATCTCGATACCGCCGCCACCGCCCAAAAACCGCAGGCGGTGATCGATGCGATCACCCGCGGCTATGCCGAAACCTATGCCACCGTCCATCGCGGCGTCTACCAGCGCAGCGCCGACATGACGGTCGCCTATGAAGCCGCCCGCGCCAAGGTCGCCCGCTTCATCGGCGCGAACACACCCGATGAGGTCGTTTTCGTCCGCGGCGCGACCGAGGGCATCAACCTCGTCGCGCAATGCTGGGCGGCGACCCAGCTCAAGGCCGGCGACCGCATCCTGCTGTCGATGCTGGAACATCACAGCAATATCGTGCCGTGGCAGATGGCGGCGGAACGCGTCGGCGCGGCGATCGACGTCGTGCCGCTCACGGCGGACCATCGCATCGACCTCGATGCGATGGAGCGCATGCTGACCGAGCGCCACAAGCTCGTCGCGCTCGCCCATGTCTCGAACGTCCTCGGCTCGGTGCTCGATGCGACACGCGCTACCGACCTCGCGCACAACGTCGGCGCGAAGATCCTGCTCGACGGCTGTCAGGCGGTGCCGCGCATCGCCGTCGACGTCGCAAAGATCGGCTGCGACTTCTACGTCTTTTCCGGGCACAAGCTGTACGGTCCGACCGGCATCGGCGTACTGTGGGGCAGGGGCGAACTGCTCGACCGGATGCCGCCCTATCAGGGCGGCGGATCGATGATCGACCGCGTCACCTTTGCCAGAACCACCTATGCGCCGCCGCCCGGCCGGTTCGAGGCGGGGACCCCGCATATCGTCGGCGGCCTCGGCCTCGCGGCGGCGATCGACTATGTCGAGGGGATCGGGATCGATCGCATCCACGCGCACGAGACCGCTCTGGTCCGCGATGCGCGCGACGCACTGTCGGCGATCAATTCGGTCCGCCTGTTCGGGCCGGAGGATAGCGCCGGCATCGTCAGTTTTGCGGTCGAGGGGGTGCATCCGCACGACGTCGGCACCATCTTGGACGAAGGCCGGGTGGCGATCCGTGCCGGGCACCATTGCGCGCAGCCGCTGATGGAGGTGCTCGGCGTCGATGCCACCGCACGCGCCAGCTTCGCGGTCTATAACGGGCCGCAGGATATCGAGGCGCTGGTACGTGGCGTCGAACGGGTAACGAGGATTTTCGGATGAGCGATACGATCCGTATCGAAGAAGTGGACGCGGTCACCCCGCCGCCAAAGGCGCGGGTGGAAGATGCGCGCGGGACAGCGCCGCGCGAGCGCGACTATCTGTCGGGATTCCTGCAGCAAAAGCCGCAGGGCGATGCTCCCGGCGAACCCGGCGGCGCGCTCTACGAAGCCGTCATCGACGCGCTCAAGGAAATCTACGATCCCGAAATCCCGGTCAACATCTACGACCTCGGCCTGATCTACGGAGTCGAGATCGCCGACGGTGGACAGGCGACGGTGATGATGACCCTCACCACGCCGCATTGTCCGGTCGCGGAATCGATGCCCGCCGAGGTGGAGATGCGCGTCGCCGCCGTGCCTGGCATCGCCTTCGCCGACGTCAACCTCGTCTGGGATCCGCCATGGGACCCGCAGAAGATGTCGGACGACGCCAAGCTCGAATTGGGGATGCTGTAATGGCCACCACACTGCGCGCGCGGCCCGCACCGCTTCTCCTGACCGCCTCGGCCGACGCGCGGATCGCCGACCTGATGGCGCGTGCGCCGGACGGGGCGATCGGCGTCAAGCTGTCGACGCCGCGTCGCGGCTGTTCGGGCCTCGCCTATTCGGTCGATTACGTCACCGACGCCAAGCCGTTCGACGAACGCATCGAGACGCCCGGCGGCACGCTGTTCGTCGATGGCGGATCGATCCTGTATCTCGTCGGATCGACGATGGACTGGGTGGAGGACGATTTCACCGCCGGCTTCGTCTTCAACAATCCCAATGCGAAGGGCGCGTGCGGCTGCGGGGAAAGCTTCACGGTGTAAAATCCTCCCCGGAACGGGGAGGGGGACCGTTCGGCGCAGCCGAAGGGTGGAGGGGCAGCCGCAGGCTGTATCGCAGTTTACCCGCCCCTCCGTCACCGCTACGCGGCGCCACCTCCCCGTCTCGGGGAAGAATGGGTACTGATTACAACGCTTTCTCGTAGACGTTGTAGACCTTGTTGATCGTGCTATCCAAAGTCGTCGCGATCGACCGCATTCCCTGATTGTCGTCGAGGATCCAGCCGATCTCACCCCGGCTGGCGCCATAATGCGCCACCGATGCACGGCGGATATATTCGATCATCATGAAGGCGAGCTGGCTCGCCATCCGCGACGCCTGCAACTCCTTGACGACGCCCATCAAAGGCACCCGCATCGTCCGCACCTTCGGCTTGCGCAGCCACAGCAGCAGCTTGGCCCAGCCGAACGGCAGCAGCGAACCGTTGAGCGGCTTCAGCGGCTCGTTGAGGTCGGGCAGGGTGATCATGAAGGCGACGGGCCGGCCGTCCAGTTCGGCGATGCGGATCAGGTCGTTGAACACGATCGGCTTCAACTTGACGCCGACGTCCTTGATCTCGGGCGGGGTGAGGGGGACGAAGCCCCAATTCGCTTCCCACGCATCGTTCAGGATCGACAGGATGATCGCCGCCTCCTCCTCGAACTTTCGCTTGTCGACCTCGCGGATCACGATCCGCGGGTTGTTCTCGCCGGACTTGATGATCCGCTTCACGATCGGCGGGAATTCCTGCGTGATGTCGAGTTCGTAGGTGAACAGCTGCTTGACCCGCTCGTACCCGGCCCGCTCGATCCAGCCCTGATACTCCGGCTTGGCATGCCCCATCATGATGGTCGGTGCATGGTCGAACCCCTGCACCAGCAGCCCCGGCTCTTCCCAGATCGACTGCGAGATCGGGCCGAGCGCCCGCGTCATCCCCTGTTGCCGCAGCCAGTCCTCCGCCTTGGCGAGCAGCGCGACGAAGATATCCTCGCGCTCGGCGTCCATCAGCCCCCATTGCCCGACGCCGGGGCCGAAGCCTTGGGCGGCCGGCATCGTCAGCGCGAGCGTGTCGATATGCGCCGATATCCGTCCGACGACCCTGCCGCCTTCGTAAGCCAGGAAAAGCTGCACCTTGGCGTGGCTGTACCAGCCGTTCTTTTCCGGCGTGATCAGCCCCAGTGCCTCGCCCTTCAACGGCGGCACCCAGTGTGGATCGTCCTTGTAGAGACGGAAGGGCAGGTCGACGAACGCCTTGCGTTCGCGCTTGCCGGTGACGGGCGTGATCGTCAGGTCGCTCAAGTCGGGTCTCCCTTTTGCCGCGCGATCTAGCACGGCGGCCTGCCGAAGCGAGTGACGATTCCGTCATCTGTGATCGGAACCTTGCCGCGTCGCCGCCTGTAAATGCCACGCTGTCGCCACTATCTTGGGGCAATGGAACACGTCATGGATAGCTCGTTGACCCTTTCGCGCGCGTCGGCCCCGGCGGATGCGGCACCGCGTCCCGTTCGTCAGCGGATCGCCGACGACAAGGCGATGCTGCGCACGGCCGCCGAATTGACGCGCGACCTGATCGCCCCGCGGCCGATGCTCTACTGGGCCGATCTCATCGGGTCGGTCGCGATCGGCTATGCGGCTCTCGCCGTCGCCGTCACCGTGGATGGCGCCGGGTGGGTAGTGCTCGCGGCGGTCTTATCCGCGCTGGCGCTGTATCGCGCGCTCAGCTTCATCCACGAAGTCAGTCACATGAAGCACAGCGCCCTGCCGGGTTTCCGCACCGGCTGGAATCTGCTGGTCGGCGTGCCGATGCTGACGCCGAGCTTCATGTACGAAGGGGTGCACAATTTGCACCACGCCAAGACGCGCTACGGCACGTCCGAGGACCCCGAATATCTGCCGCTCGCGCTGATGAAGCCATGGACGCTGCCCGCCTTCGTGGTGATCTCGGCATTGGCGCCGGTCGGCTTGCTGATCCGCTATACAATTCTGGCGCCGCTTTCGCTGCTGTCGCCGAAGCTGCGCACGATCGTGATGGAGCGGTATTCGGCGCTGGCCATCAACCCCGCCTTCCGACGCCGCGCACCGGAAGGTGAGGCGCGGACGCTCTGGAACCGTATCGAGCTGGCGGCCAGCCTCTGGGCCGTGGCGATCGTGGTGCTCACCGCGACCGGCGTGTTCCCGCTGCGCAGCGTGCTCATCGGGCTGGCCATCGGCGCGGGGGTGGCGGTGGTGAACCAGGTGCGGACGTTGGTGGCGCATCTTTGGGAGAATGACGGCGAGCCGATGTCGGTGACCGCGCAATATCTCGATTCGGTCAACGTGCCGCCGCCGTCGATGTTGCCCGCACTCTGGGCGCCGGTCGGCTTGCGCTACCATGCGCTGCATCACCTGCTGCCGAGCCTGCCTTACCATGCCCTCGGCGAAGCGCACCGCCGCATCACCGCGGCGCTGGAACAGGGATCGCCCTATCACAAGGCGAGCTACGCCGGCCTGCCGGGTCTGATGAACAAGATCGTGCGGAGTACGTTCGTCCCCCGCTAGACGGGTTTGATCGCGGCTCGGCGGCGCCGGACGGATCGTGGGGACCGGCGCTGATGATAGTTCAAATGTCGTTGCTGATCATGGCCGTACCGCTGCAAGTCTCCCCGGCAGCAGCACACGACGCCGCGTCACGCGGAACGGTCAGCGTGGCTGTCGTTTCAGACGGCGAGGGCGATTCGGCCGCACGTCAGGCCTCTGGAGAGGCGGTCGCAGCGGCGCTGTCCGATGCCGGTTTCCTCGTCCTTCCGGGCAGCGGTGCGGGCCGCTATTTCGCGACGATCACCGTTCGGCATGAACGCCGCGGGTCGGTGACGACGCCGACGACGGTCCCCGGACCCGCCACCAACCTCGGGCAGTGGGGCGCGAGACTGAATGTCACGCTGCCATCGGCGAAACAGGTAGTCCGGGACCTCGTGGTCACCCGCCTGACCGTGACGATTACCGCGCGGCGAGGCGACGAGAAGCCGTGGAGCGGCACCGCCGTGACGGCGAAGGCGGATGACGGCCGTTCCGGTGTCGTCGTTCGCCGACTGGCAACCGCGCTGATCTCGCGCTTCCCGCAGGTGCTGGCCGGCCCGCTCTCCGTACCCTGAAGCTATTCCTCGGTGCGGATCAGCACGGCCTCGCCGATCAGCAGGAACAGCAGGAACGGCGCCCAGGCAGCGAGGAAAGGCGGATAGGCGCCGAGGTTGCCCATCGCCAGCGCGAAATTGTCCGCCACGAAATAGGCGAAGCCCAGCGCCATGCCGACCACCGCACGAAGAAACAATTGCCCCGACCGTGCGATCCCGAACGCCGCGACCGCGCCGAGCAGCGGCATCAGCACCGCGGACAGTGGTCCGGACAGCTTGTGCCACAAGGTGCCCTCCAGCGACTTGGTTGGCCGGCCGGCGTCGCGCAGATCGCCGATCGCTGAGCGGAGCGAACCCCAGGCGAGCCCGTCCGGGTTGACGGATCCGAGCGTGAACTGATCGGGCCGAACGCCCGGAGCGACCTTGACGGTGCCGAGGTCGCTCAGCTTGCCCGTTGCCACGTCGAACCGCGTCGTCGGGCCGATCGCCCAACCGTTGCCGGCGTGGCGCCCCTGCGGCGCCCTGATGATCGCAACCAGCTCGCCACCGGTGCGGTCATAGACGGTGACGTTCCCCAGCCGCGTCTGCTCGCCGCGTCCACGCACCTGCTGCACCGCCACCAGGTCGTCGCCGTCGCGGACCCAGACGTTGGTCCGTTCGCCGCGATCGATCGGCAGCGCGCCGTAGTCGACGTCCTTCCACTGATCGAGCGTGGCGGTGGCGCGGGTCACGATGCGCTCGTTGAACACGAAGCTCACTGCCGCGACGCCCAGACTTGCGACGAGCAACGGCGCGAGCACCTGATGCGCCGACAGGCCCGCCGCCTTCAGCGCGATGACCTCGCTGTTCTGGTTCATCGTGATCAGCGTGAGGATGGTGCCGAGTAGCACCGAGAACGGCAGCAGAAATGCGATGATCTGCGGCGCGCGCAGCCCGACATAGGCCCAGACCTGCGCCTGGGTATTGCCGGGATGCGCCAGGATCGCGCCGGATTCGCTCAGCAGGTCGAGCGTCTGGAGGATCAGCAGCAACGCGGCGAGCAGGCCGAACGTCCGCGTCAGGAACATCCGGCCCATGTAGATCGCGACGGTGCGCGACGGGAAGAAGCTGGTCATGCCGCGCTCTCCTTCTTGCGGCCGCGCCCGGGCAGGTAGCGCGTGACCAGCTTGGCGATCTTGCCAAAGCCGCGCTCCAGCGCGCCGATCGGCTGCCCGCCGGGCACATAGGCGATCTGGTAATACATCCACAGGATGATGCCCGCGAAGATGCAGAACGGCACCCACAAGGCGATCAGCGGGTCGATCCGCCCCAGTTCGCCGATCGACGCGGCATATTCGTTCACCTTGTGATAGGCGACGATCATCACGATCGCCAGGAACACGCCGAACCCCGAATTGGATCGCTTCGGCGGCACGCCCAGCGCGATCGCCAGCAACGGCAACAGGAACATGGTCGCGACCTCGACCAGCCGGAAATGGAACTCCGACCGGCTGCTGTCCCGCTGTCCCTCATCGTGCGAGGCATGACCCAGCTTCGCCAGCTCCGGCAACGTGAACTCCAGATTGCGCCCACCGCGCTGGCGGAAGTTCTCGTAGCGCGGCAATGGAATCGGGAGATCGTGCGAGGTGAAGCTCAGCACGCGTGGCACGGTGAAATTGGGCGCCTTGTGCACCAGCGTGCCCTTGGTCAGGCGGAAGATGATCGTGTTCGGATCGTCCGTCGCCAGGAACTGGCCCGATTGCGCGGTGACCGAATAGCTGGTGCCCTTGTCGTTGTAATAGACGAAGATGCCGTCCAGCTTGCGGCCCTTGTCGTGGCTCTGCTCGATGCGCAGCGTCATGCGGTCGCCGAAGTGGGTGAATTCGCCGACCTTGATCGATGCGCCCAGCGCGCCGGTGCGCAATTCGAAGCGTAATTGCTCGTAATAATAACGCGCCTTGGGTTGCACGAACCCCACGATGGCGATGTTGAGCGCTGCCAGGATCAGCGCGTACATGAACGGGACGCGCAGCATCCGCGTGTAGCTGACGCCGACCGCGCGCAGCACGTCGAGTTCCGAATTGGCGGCCAGTCGTCGGAACGCGAGCAGGATGCCGAGCAGCAATCCGATCGGAATGCCGAGCCCAAGATATTCCGGCAGCAGATTGGCGAGCATACGCCACACCACACTGATCGGGCCGCCTTCGGTCGCGACGAAATCGAACAGCCTCCGGATGCGGTCGAGCACCAGCAGCATGGCGGCGATCGTCAGCGTCGAAAACAGCGGCAGCGCGATCAGCCGGGCCATGTAGCGGTCGAGGGATGTCATGCGGGAAGGGGCTCGGGCCTGGACGGGAAGCGCCGGGTATAGGGGCGGCGCAGGGGGACGTCAGCTAAATAAGCGGGCCGTCATTCGGCGGCGATCTGGTGCTGCGGCGACGTGCGGCACTGCGCCATCGCCTCGTCGATCGCACGCTCCAGGCCGACCAGCGTGAACGGTTTGCGCAGCACCGGTCGGTCGCCGAACTCGCTGGCGCTCGCGTCGCCCGCGAAGCCGGTGACGAACAGGACGGCGACGTGCGGGAAGCGCGGCCCGATCGCAGCGATCATCTCCGGTCCGGTCTGCCCCGGCATCAGCACGTCGGACACGATGAGGTCGATCCCGGCATGCTCGCCCAGCAGGGCGCTCGCCTTCGCCGGTGCGTCGCAGGCGATGCCGTGATGGCCCAGTTCCTCCAATGCGCCGATCGTCGCCGCCAGCACGCGTGGATCGTCCTCCACCACCAGCACCTGCAAGCCCGTCGCGCTCGCAGGCTCGGCAACGATGTCGATCACGGCGGCGGGGTCCGGCATCGCCGCCTCGACGTCGCGCGGCAAGTAGAGTGTCACGGTCGTCCCGCAGCTTGGCGCGGTGTCGATCACGATCGCGCCATCGAGCTGGCTGACCAGCGCGAAAATCTGGCTGAGCCCCAGCCCAGTGCCCTTGCCCGCTTCCTTGGTGGTGAAGAACGGCTCGTACACCCGCTCGACCACGTCGGGCGTCATCCCGGTGCCCGTATCGGTGACCGCGATCGTCACGTAATCGCCCGCGGCGCAATGATCGACCTGGTGTTCGCGGAGCGTCGTCGCCCCGGTGGTGATGAGCAACTCGCCCCTGCCGTTCATCGCGTCACGGGCATTGACCGCGAGGTTGAGCACGGCGTTTTCGAGCTGCACGCGATCCGCCCGCACGCTCCATCCGCGTGCGCTGTCGCGGGTCGCGATGGTGATCGCATCGCCCAGCGTCCGGTCGAGCAGTTCGGACATGCCCGACACCAGCTGCGCCGCCGCGATCGGTTCGGGCTTCAACGAATCCTCCCGGCTGAAGGCGAGCAGGCGGCGGGTGAGCGCCGCGGCACGGGTCGCGCCGTCCGTCGCATTGTCGAGGTGGCGTGCAACCGCGGCGGTATCGGCGGTCAGCGCGCGCCGGGCAAGCTCCAATCCTCCGAGAACGACCGCGAGCATGTTGTTGAAATCATGAGCTATGCCGCCGGTCAGCTGGCCGACGGCCTCCATCTTCTGCACCTGGCGCAGCTTGGCTTCCTGCACGCGGAGTTCGTCGGTCGCCTGGGTCACCGCAGCGGACAGCTCCTCCGCCCGCTCGCGTTCTGCGTCCGCTTCGGCACGCGCGATCGCGCGTTCGCCGATCGCCTGAAGCGTGAACCAGCCGAGCAGGAGCGCACCCAGCACGATGAGCACGCCAAAGATCGCCAGTACGCCCGCGATCCGGCTGGACCGGTCCACCGTCCGCATCGCATCGGTGGTGCGCGCATCGAGCAGGTTGCGCTCGCCGCGGATGATCTCGTCCAGCGTCCGGTCGATCGCGGCAAGGGTCGGCGATTGGCGCGATTTGTAATAACGCGCCAGCGCCTGGCTGTTCTTGCCGTACGTCGTGCTGAGGGCGGTGAGCGACAATTCGGTGCCGCGCTGCTGATAGGCGGTGCGCAGCTGCGCGACGCGTGCGCTCTGTTCGCCGGTCGTCTGGGTCAGCCGCTCCAGCCGGCCGAGCTGTGTGCCGGCCAGCCGCCACTGGTCGAAGTAGATCTGACCGAGTTCCTGCTCGCCCTTGCCGCTGATGACGTAGCGGCCCAGCGACGCCTCCGACCGTGCGATCGTCGCCGACAGCGTTCGCGCGAGGATCATCACGTCGTAGCTGTGCGCCTGCGCCTGCAACGCCCGGTCGCGCTGGCGATTGGCCTCGCCCAGCGTCAGGATCAGCGCGACGAGCACCGCCGCGCCGAGCAGGCCCATCACGACCAGCGTGATCATACGCCAGGTCGCGTCGCCTCCCAGGGCCCTCCCCGGGGCCGTTTCGGCATCCCGCGTCACGGCAGCAGTGTTAACCCGGTTCGCCGTTCCTGAAAAGCCGCTGTTGCAGGCGTATCAGCCGATCGCGCCCACGGCCTGTCCCGCGGCGCGGAACCTGGCGAGCACCGCATCGAGCTGCTCGGAGCTGTGTTCGGCGCACAGCGAACAGCGCAGCAGGAAGGTGCCGGCCGGAGTCGCCGGCGGACGCGCCATGTTGACGTAGACGCCGGCGTGCAGCAGCGCCTGCCACATCGTCACCGCCTGTTCCTGGTCCTCCAGTATCACCGCGACGATCGCGCTGTCGGGCGCATCGGTGCCGAGCCGGAAGCCCATTTCGCGCAGGCCGCCATGCAGGTGGCACGCATTCGCCCACAGGCGCGCGCGCTTGTCGTGCGCCGTCATCAGCTTGCGGATCGATGCCGCCGCCGTCGCGACCACCGATGGCGGCAGCGACGCCGTGAAGATGTAGGGGCGGCAGGCGAGGCGGATCGCCTCGAACTTGGGATGGTTCGATACGCAGAAACCGCCGACCGTCCCCACCGACTTGGAGAAGGTGCCGACGACGAAGTCCACCTCCGCCTCCAGGCCCTGATCCTCGTACACGCCGCGACCATTGGGGCCGTAGAAGCCCATCGAATGTGCCTCGTCCGACAGCACCATGGCACCGTGCTTCTTGGCGACGGCGACCATCTCCTTCAGCGGCGCGACGTCCCCCAGCATCGAATAGACGCCTTCGAGCACGACGAGCTTGGCAGGTTCCTTGGGCAGGCGGCCGAGCCGCTTGTCGAGATCCTCGACGCTGTTGTGGCGGAAGCGGACGATCTCCGCGTTGCCCTGCTGGCAGCCGTCGTAGATCGAGGCATGGCTGTCGGCGTCGAGGATGACGTATTCGCCCTTGCCCGCCAGCGTCGAGATCATACCGAGATTGGCCATGTACCCGGTCGAGAAGACGATCGCACCGGTCACGCCGTAGAAGTCGCGCAGTGCCTGTTCCGCGTCCATATGGTCGCGGAACGTGCCGTTGAGCATGCGGCTGCCGTTGGTGCCCGATCCGAACTGCTCCAGCGCCGCCTTGCCGGCCGCGAGCACGTCGGGATCGAACGTCATCCCCATGTAATTGTAGGTGCCCAGCAGGATCGTGTCGCGCCCGTCGATCACCGCCTGCGTCGGTGATTTCACCTGTTCCATCACGATCGCGAAGGGATCGGTGACGCCGGTGTCGATCAGTGCCTTGCGTTCGGCGATCAGCCCGTCGAACTTCGACATCAGGTCGCGTTCCGGCGCAACCGCCGGAGGATCGAGGTCCAGCGCCTCGGGCTGCAATCCGGTCTCAGTCATATCAGCCCTGCAACTTGGCGACGGCATCGGCGAGCTGGCCGATATTTTCGATTTCCGCCTGCATGTTCATCGTGATGATGATGTCGAACTCGTCTTCGATCGCCGCGACGAAGTCCATGACGGTCAGGCTGTCCCATTCCAGGTCGCCCTGGAAGGTGGTGGCTTCGCTCAGCGCGACGCCCTTCTTGTTGAAGGGTTCGATCTGCGCCGTGATGGTGTCGAGGATTTGGGTGCGGTCGGTCATGATGCTCTCTGCATGGCGGCCAATTACGGCAGGGTTGCGGCGCTATAGCAACCCCTCCGCGCGATACCATCGCGCGGTTTCGTCAAGTCCCGCATTGGGCGTGACCGCCGGGCGCCACAGCGCCGCCGGTGGCCGCATCGCCGCCCGGGCGGTCCAGTCGGGATGACAGAGATAACCGACCCGATCCGGGGTGAGCTTGGCGCCCGCGCCGCGCAGGCGTCGGTCGAGCCGGGCGCCCAGCATCATCAGCGCACGGGGCAGATGCAGCGCCAGAACGCGGCGGCGGCCGACCGCGCGACCGATCGCCTGCGCGAGCGCGGCGTGGGTCAGCGCATGGCCGTCATCGACCTCGTAGACGGCGGGCGGTACGTCCCGGATCGCGAGGGCCAGCAGCAGGCGCGCGAGATCGGTCACCGCGACCAGCGAAACCGTGCCGCGCGGCGGCAGCAGCGCGATGCCGAAGGTCGCCGCCTTGAACAGGTCGCGCATCTCGCTGTCGCCGGGGCCATAGACCCCGCTCGGGCGCACGATGCTCCATGCAAGGCCGCTCCCCTCGACCAGCGCTTCGGCCTCCGCCTTCGACCAGCCGTAGATCGACAGCGACGGCTCGCGGGCGGAGAGGGAGGACACATGGACGAAGCGGCGCACGCCCGCCGCTTCCGCTGCGGCCAGGATCGCGCGCGTGCCGTCGATGTTGCCGGCGACGAAACCGGCGCGGTCAGGGGCGCTCACCACCCCGGCGACATGGACGATCGCCTCCGCGCCATCGACGAGCGCGGCGAGGCTGGCGGCATGATCGAGGGCGCCGTCGATCCAGGTGACGCCTGCGCGGGCGGGCTGGGGGCGGCGGGTCAGCGCCCGCACGTCGTGCCCCGCCGCCACGACCTGATCGACCAGGACGGAGCCGACGAAGCCGGTCGCGCCGGTGATCGCGAGGCGCATTACACGAGCGCCAAATGGCTGCGATGCACCAGCGCGGCGCGCGGCGTGTAGCCGAGCACCGCTGCCTGATCCTCCGACCGCAAGCCGAGCAGCCGGGCCGCATCCGCCGCGTCATATTCGGCCAGCCCGCGCGCGACCGTGCCCGCAGGCCCCTCGATCGTCACGAGGTCGCCGCGTGCGAAGTCGCCCTCGACGCGGGTCGCTCCCGCCGCGAGCAGGCTGCCGCCCGCCGACAAGGCGCGTGCCGCCCCCGCATCGATCGCGATCCGCCCGCGCGAGGTCAGCCCGCCGGCCAGCCATGCCTTGCGCGCCGACGCCGGCCGTTCGGCGACGAACAGCGTGTGGCGCGGCGTCCCGGTCAGCGGATGGTCGACCCGTCCGTTCACGATGACGAGGCCGGCACCCGCCGCGGTGGCGATGCGCGCCGCGGCGATCTTCGACACCATGCCACCCGAACCCATGCCCGACGCCGATCCCCCGTCGGCCATGCCCGCAACCGCGTCGATGCGCTCGACTCGCGGGATGTGGGTGGCGCCCGGATTATCGTGCGGATTGGAATCGTACAGCCCGTCGACGTCGGACAGCAGCACCACACCATGGGCGGACGATGCCTGGGCGATCCGCGCCGCAAGGCGATCGTTGTCGCCGAATCGGATTTCCGCGGTCGCGACGCTGTCGTTTTCGTTGATCACCGGCACCACGCCGAGGCCGAGCAGCCGGCCCAGCGTCGCCGCGGCGTTCAGATAGCGGCGCCGGTCCTCCAGATCGTCGAGCGTCACCAGCATCTGGGCAGCGGTGATGCCATGCTGGCCGAGCAGGTCGGCCCAGGTCTGGCTGAGCGCGATCTGACCGGTGGCCGCAGCAGCCTGTGCGTCCTCCAGATTGGCGCGACCGCCATGGCTCAGGCCCAGCCTGCGTGCGCCGAGCGCGATCGCACCCGATGACACGATCGCCACCTGCTGGCCTGCCGCGATCCGTTCCGCCACGTCCGCCACCAGCGTCGCGAGCCAGTCCCGCCGCACCGCCCCGTCCGGCGCTACGAGCAGCGCCGATCCGACCTTGACGATCAGGCGAGGGCAGGCGGCAGGCGGAAAGATCATGCCATTCAGACCGGCGACCAGGTGATCTCGTCTTCGCCCTCGTCGCTGTCGGGAACGGATTCGGGGCCGGGGCCGATCGCTTCGAGCAACTTGTCGAGCACCCAGTCGACGCCGGTGCCCGCCGCGCCCGACAGCGGGATCACGTCGGTGCCGCTCTCTTCCGCCAGTTCAGCGGACAGCGCCTCGATCAACTCGTCGTCGAGCATGTCGATCTTGTTGAGCGCGACGACGTGCGGCTTGTCGATCAGCCCGCCGCCATAAGCCTCCAGCTCCTCGCGGACGATGCGGTAGCTTTCCGCGACATCGTCGTCATTGGCATCGACCAAATGCAGCAGCACGCGGCAGCGTTCGATATGGCCGAGGAACCGGTCGCCGATCCCGGCGCCGTCCGCAGCGCCCTCGATCAGACCGGGGATGTCGGCGACGACGAATTCGCGGGCGTGATGGCGCACCACCCCGAGCTGCGGGCGGGTGGTGGTGAAGGCATATTCGCCGACCTTTGCCTGGGCGTTGGTCACCGCGTTGATGAAGGTCGATTTGCCGGCATTGGGCAGGCCGACGAGGCCGGCGTCTGCGAGCAGCTTGAGCCGCAGCCACACCCACGCCTCCTCGTATGGCCAGCCGGTGCCGTGCTGGCGCGGCGCGCGGTTGGTCGACGTCTTGTAGCTGGCGTTGCCGCGACCGCCGTCGCCGCCGCGCATGAAGACCTCCCGCTGGCCGACGCGGGTGAAATCGAGCAGCACCTCGTCCTTGTCCTCTGACAGGACCTGCGTGCCGACCGGCACCTTGATGACCAGATCGTCGCCGCCGCCGCCGGTGCGGTTGCTGCCGGACCCTCCCGATCCGCGCGGCGCGCGGAAATGCTGCGTGTAGCGGAAGTCGATCAGCGTATTGAGGCCGGCGACCGCCTCGAAGATGATGTCGCCGCCCTTGCCGCCGTTACCGCCGTCGGGGCCGCCATATTCGATGAACTTTTCGCGGCGGAAGCTGACGGCGCCGGGGCCACCGGAGCCGGAGCGGACGAAGATCTTGGCCTGGTCGAGGAAATGCATGGCGCCTCTTTAGCGCGATAGTCGCGAACGGCCACCCCGCACGATCATGGCCGGTGCTGCCGAAAGTTCCGGTGACATATCGCTGCACCCGCGTTGCGGCACCGGATGACCGCCGGCCGGTGCCGCGACCCCCATCGCGGCTCCGACCGGCGGCTCCTCGCGGCGATCGCACGAAGCGTTCGCCTGGTCCCGAACATCCCCCCGGGCGCGACTTACCTAACGGTTGCCGCGTTCGGCACGAGCGAGGGTCGTCCAGTCTCCGTCCAGCGGCCTCGCCAGGGCGATGCCGCAGCGGTCACAATGGCAGCGCAGCCGCGACCCGTCCGACCAGACGCGGCGACGCACACCCTTGTGACCGACGAAAATGCAGACAATGCGGTGAAAGATCAGCAGCATTTTTCCGCTCGCTCGATGCGCCGGCATAGCGCGGGATGCGCGCGGATCATAAGGGGCGGGCTATTGTCGATGTGCCAGCGGCCATTGCCGATGTTTCAGCAGGCGCCGTCACCCGCCGTGAGCATTGCCACCGCAAGGTCGCGGGCCTTGCTCCTGGGAAGGTCCAGGGCGCGTGCCATCGGCGCACCAAGCAGCGCATCCCCCAACGCCATCAGCACGAGGTGGAGGGTTTCGTCCTGGATCGGTCGGGCGGCCGGCTGCACGCCTGCGGCGAGTTCGTCGACGAGATCGTGCACGGCCGACAGGATAGGGTCGAGTGCATCGCGGTTGCCGGACAGGATCATCCAGCTCGCCAGAGCGCCCGCACCGCCGCTGTCGAAGGCGTCGAACACCAGATCGACGATCCGCCGGGGATCGGGCTCCCCGTCCCGGTTGCTCAGCACGGCATCGCGGATGGTGCTCGTGATATAGCCTGCCATCCGCGCTATCAGTGCCTGCTGCAGCCCTTCGGCGGAACCGAAATGGTGGAGCAGGTTGGCGTGGGTGCGCCCGATCCGCGCGCCGACCGCTTTCAGCGTCACCGCCGCCGGGCCGCTTTCGATGAGCAATTGCTGCGCAGCGACCAGTGCGACGCTGCGACTTTCGGTAGGAGAGAGGCGTTTCGGGAGCGAAGTGGTGGTCAGGATGGCCTCGGGCGGATCGGCGGGGACGATGTGTCGCGTGTTGGGCGGAAACGCCCGTGAAAGCAAACCTGTCGCATGCACGCCGCCGGTGACCGGGCAAGGGGCGACACGCGGCCGCCCCTTCGATCAGGCCGCGATGGCCATCATCGGTCGATCGTCTTCCAGGTCGAGCACATAGCTCACCGCCTCCGCCGGCGTGGCGCGGGCGATGGAGCGGCGCATCGTCGGGCCGCCGGAGGCGCGGAAGCCCAGCTTGCGCAGCACCGCGCCCGACGCCGGATTATCCGCAAAGTGCCACGCGTTCAGCTGCCGCAGCGGCAGGGCGTGGCGTGCCATGTCGATGACCGCGCGCCCCGCTTCGGTGGCATAGCCGCGCCCCCAGGCCGCTGGCGTCAGCCAGTAACCGAACAGCATGTCGCCGCCGTCGAGCTCGTCGATTGCGATGCCGCCGATCAATGCCGGCGCACCTGCGGTATGCGCGAAGATCAGGAAGCGCGGCTCGTGCGGCCCGCGGGGCAGGGCGCAGAACGCATCGGCATCCGCGGTGTCATAGGGATGCGGCACGCGCATCAGCATGCGGGCGATGACCTCGTGGTTGATCGCGTGCACCAGTGCCGGCGCGTCCTCCGGCCACGCGGGCCGCAGCGTCAATCTCTGCGTTCTTGCGAACATCCTGCTCTCTCCTTGGCCGGTGCCGCTGCCACGCGTCTGTGACGCGGCAGGGACAAAGGGTTGGGGAGCAAGAAAAAAGGGAGCCGGGGCGGACCCGTCTCCCTTGTCTGGCTGGTTCCTCGCACTGGAGGAACCCGGGTCACCCTGGTGGGCAACCCGGTTGGTTACCCGATGTTATTCGGCGGCTTCCGCCATAATCTGCACCGAGCAGAATTTACGGCCGAGCTTGCCTTCGTGGAACGCCACGCGGCCGTCGACGAGCGCGAACAGCGTGTGATCCTTGCCGATCCCCACGTTCGCACCCGGGTAGAATTTCGTGCCGCGCTGGCGAACGAGAATGTTGCCGGCGATCGCTTCCTGACCACCGAACTTCTTCACGCCGAGGCGACGACCGGCCGAATCGCGACCGTTGCGCGACGAACCGCCTGCTTTCTTATGTGCCATGCTGCTCTAACTCCTGTGCGCTGCGCGAGGTTCAGCCGACCGACACGATCTTGAGGATCGTGTGGTTCTGGCGATGACCGTTCTTGCGGCGATAATTGTGACGGCGACGCTTCTTGAAGACGATGACCTTGTCGGCCTTCGCCTGGGCGACGATCTCTGCGGCGACGGTCAGGCCCTCGACGCTCTTCAGCTCCGAGCCTTCGCCCGCGAGCAGGACATCACCCAGCGTGATCGATGCGCCGGCTTCGCCGTCCAGCTTCTCGACGACGATCTTGTCTCCGGCGGCGACGCGATACTGCTTGCCGCCCGTGCGCACGACTGCGAACATGGCTAAAGTCACTTCCCAAAAAACATGTACCCGCGCAGGGGTGACCCGGCGGGATGAGGGGCGGCAGCTAAGGAAAAGCGGGCCTGCTGTCAACCGTTCGCCGGCAGGATTTTGGAACGGTCGCGGGAATCATTCGACGCCCGCCCTTACCGGCTAGTGGCGATGCTCGCGTCGCAGGGCGTAGCGGCCGTCGGCAAAGTCGGTGAACAGGCCGGGAATGGCCGGATGATCGATCGGCTCGTCGCTTTCATCCGCGACCAGATTCTGCTGGCTGACATAGGCGATGTAGCTCGACTCCATGTTCTCGGCGAGCAGGTGGTAGAAAGGCTGGTCCTTGCTGGGCCGCACGCCCTCCGGAATCGCCTCATACCATTCGTCTGTGTTCGCGAAGACCGGATCGACATCGAAGATGACGCCGCGGAAATCGAACAGGCGGTGACGCACGACTTCGCCGATCGAAAAGCGGGCATGCGCGATGGCAGGCGCGTCGATTTCGACGAAGGGCAGTGTGCCGGTGGGGTCGTGGCGAGGCATGGGCATAATTTAGGGGGCTTTCCGCGCCGCACAAGCGAAACGGTGCTTGCACCCCGAAATCGAACTCGTTAGAGGCCGCCGCTCGACCGATCGGCCGCCGGGTTTACCCGGTGATCGTCCTCGCGGAGAGGTGGCAGAGTGGTCGAATGTACCGCACTCGAAATGCGGCGTGCCTTAACGGGTACCGTGGGTTCGAATCCCACCCTCTCCGCCAAATATCTTCTTGCAAAATGTTAGCACCCGCAGGCCTGCGGTTCGGGCGGTGCATCAAAGATGAACGGGCGTCCGAAGCAGGGGAGCGCTGAACGCCCACTTCCGGGTCGCGCTGCTTGAAGCGCTGCCCCATTCATTGGTGGCGGAGGATCTTCTCGCAGCCCTCGTTCGTCTTCGTCATTTTGACCAGCTTCCGCAAATAGGTGCGAACATGCCGTTCGAACCGAACATCGTCATGGAGCCCTGTCGCAGGATATTCGTCCTGATCGATCAGTTCCTTCAGGCGGATGGCGAGCGCAGCCTGGTCGTTCGTGCAATCGGCGCTCTTCAGCGCGCGGCACACCCACTCTTCGGCAGCCGCTTTGTCGAAATCGTCCCTCGCCTCATACCCTTGCCTGTCCGCTGCCGCTTGATCCAGTCGCGAGGCCTCATAACGGCGCTCCAGCCATTTGCGGACCAGTGCCGCGTCCCAAACTTTCACTGGGCCTGTCATCGTTCTCTCTCGATCGGTTCAGGGACTGAAACCCTTTTGGCAGATCTCCCGGAGGCGCCGCAGATCGCGGCGACAGCAAGGGGCCAAGTTGAGCTACGGCCGGACCTTCAACATGATCCGCATGATTGACTGTTGGTGGACGACCACGCTCCCAACCGTGCCGGTGTCGCTCGTCCTGCGGCCGGGATGGCGGCAAGACCATTGTCTCGCAGGATCCCGGCTGTCTCCAAATAGGAGAGGGGCATGCAATATGCCGATACGACACCGCCAGCACTTACCTAGTCGGCTTAGAAGATTGCGCTGAAAGTCTCGCCCGCTTCAGACTGGATCGAAGCGTATGCCGCAGCTCAAATCCATAGCGGTTCTCTACGGCCCAGCGCACATGGAATGTGTGTGCGCAACGTATCAGTATCGTGAGCCGGTTTCTCTGCGCATTCGAAGTTTTCAGGTGTTGCAGCTATGCTGCGACAGCGATCACCGATCACGTTCCTGTCGTTTGCGGTCGGCCTTGCGAGCCCTGCTGACTGCGGCTGCATGTTCGCGCGCGCGCTTTTCGGATGGCTTCTCATAATGCCGACGCAACTTCATCTCGCGGTACACGCCTTCGCGCTGCAGCTTCTTCTTCAGAGCGCGCAAGGCCTGATCAACATTGTTGTCGCGTACGGTGATCAGCATGGGCTTCGCCTTCTGCGGGAATGATGTAGGCGGCGGCGCTTAATGCCAGATTGATCGGCTGCCAAGTCATGGTAGCCGATAGCGGGCGTATCTGGCGGTCCGTGGCGGTCCGTGGCTCATCGGCAGCCAGTCGGCGTTCGACGCCTTCGTCGGGTCGGGCCAGCCGGAGAGCAGCCGGGACCTATGACGCGGGCGTGCGCAGCCGTTGCGGCAACGCCATCCGCCTCAGCCCCCCAAGTCGGTATTTACATACCGACTTCCGCAACCGCCTGCTCGCGATCTCGACCAAACCCGGCGGCATAGCGGCGCGAACGACAGCGCCACCGGCGGCACGTCGATCCACCAAGTCCCTGCACGGCGGTTGCATGCGACGGCCCACGGCAGCGGCCGGAACCGTCGCATTGCGTTACCAGATGCGCACCCGGTCCGCTGGTGCAAGATACTGCTTCTCGCCTGGATCGATTTTCCAGGCTGCATACCACGCGTCGACATTGCGTAGCGGATTGACGGCCCGGATCTGTCCCGGCGAATGCGGGTCGCTGACCAGCTGCTGACGAAGCGCCTCGTTGCGGAACAACGTGCGCCAAACTTGTCCCCAGCCAAGGAAGAAGCGCTGATCGCCGGTAAAGCCGTCGATCAGGGGCGCGGCCTTGCCGCCCAGTGAATTGTGATAGGCATCGAGCGAGATGAGCACGCCGCCCAGATCGCCGATATTCTCGCCCATCGACGCGCGACCGTTGATGTGGATGCCGGGCAGCCCATCGAAGCTGTAGGCCTCATATTGCCCGCCGAGGCGCGACGCCTGCGCCTCGAACTTCGTCGCATCCTCCGCGGTCCACCAATCACGCAGGACGCCGTGGCCATCGGACTTGCGGCCCTGGTCGTCGAAGCCGTGGCTGATCTCGTGTCCGATGACGCCGCCGATACCGCCATAGTTTACCGCGTCATCGGCCTTGGGATCGAAGAAGGGCGGCTGCAGTATCGCTGCCGGGAAGACGATCTCGTTCTTGACCGAATTATAATAGGCATTGACGGTCTGCGGGGTCATTCCCCACTCCGCCTTGTCGACGGGATTGCCGATCCGCCGACGCCTATAATCCCATTCGAATCGCTGTGCCGCCTCCGCGTTGCCGACGAGGTCATGGGGCATGACCTTGAGCGCGGTATAGTCGCGCCACTTGTCGGGATAACCGATCTTGACATTGAAACCCTGCAGTTTGTCGAGCGCCTGCGTCTTGGTGGCAGCGCCCATCCAGGTCAGATTGCGTATGCGGCCAGCCAGCGCGACGCGCAGGTTGCCGACGAGCTGGTCCATCTTCGCCTTCGACTCGGGCGGGAAGTAGAGCGCGACGTAATCGCGGCCGATCCCCTCGCCGATGCCGTTCTCGGTGAAAGCCACCGCCCGTTTCCAGCGCTCGCGCTGCTGCGGCTGGCCGTTGAGGAATTTGGACCGGAAATCGAACTGCGCGTCGACGAACCGCTTGGACAATAACGGCGCCATGTCGTCGGCGATCCGGAATGCCTCCCACGCCTTGAGCGTGGCCAGATCGGCGTCGGTGAAAACCTTGGCGATGCCGGGAAACGCCGTGTTCTGCGCCACGATTACCCGGTCCGCGGCATCGATGCCCGCAGCTTTGAAAAACGTCGCCCAGGCGAAGCCCGGGGCCTGGGTCGCCAGCTGCGCAAGGGTCGTCGCATTATACGTCTTGTCGCGATCGCGGCTCTGCGCGCGAGTCCAGTGGGCGGCGGCAAGCCGGGTCTCCATCGCCACCACGTCGTTCGCGGCCGCCTCGGCATTGGGCCAACCGGCGAACGTCAGCATCTGCGCGACATATTGCCGATACCGCGCAAGCTGGGGCGCAAACTTCGGGTCGAGGTAAAGCTCGCGGTCGCCCAGCCCGAGTCCTGACTGGCGCAGATAAAGCGAATAGATGTCGGGTTGTTTGGCGTCGTCGTTGATGCCGGGCGCGAAGAAGCTGGCGCCGAAGCCGCCGAGCGAGCGCCCCATGAGACGCGCGACGTCGTCTTTCGATGCAGCGGCCTTCACCGGGGCCAGACGCTCGACCAGCGGGGCGGCATCCAGCTTGTCCGCCGTGGCGGTGTCCATGAAGCCGGCATAGAGGATGGCCGCCTTCATCCGGTCTGGATTCGCGGCATCGGTAGCGCTGTAACTACCGATCAAGCTGCGCAGCCGCTGCTCGGAGACGTCCCGCAGCACCGCGAATGCGCCGTAGGACGACCGGTCGGGCGGGATCTGCGTTCGGGCGACCCAGGCGCCGTTGACGAAGCGGAACCAGTCGTCGCCCGGCTTGACGCTGCGATCCATTCCGGTCGTGTCGAAGCCCCAGCTTCCATATCGCTCCGGTGGGGCACTGTCGTGGGCAAGAGTGGTCGCCTGTCGCGCCATCTGCCCGGCGGCAGGAATGCCGAGCGACGTGGTGCCGACGAGGACAGCGAGGAACAGGTGCTTGAAAGTCAAAGCATATCTCCGGGCAAGGTCAGGGCACTTTACCCGTTTGCCGTCCCCGCACCAGCCTCATCGTCGTTACCAATGGATGGCTCGTTCTTGTACGCGACACGAGCTGGCTGCATGCCTCATGACAGGCCCACATCGCTTGTGCGGTTCGCCGCGACGTACCTGCACGACGACGATGAGCGCATCAGCATTACGGACGAGGGTCGCCCCGCCGAGCGCCGTTGGGGTCGCCGATCCCGATTAGACACGCCGCTTGCGGATGTGGCGCAGGTGCCTCCGACGGGCCGGGATCGGGTCTTTCCAAATGGAGATGACAATCGTGTTCGACGGTCCCACTCGTACGCGGGTCAGCGATCAGCTGGGTAACAGGAAACGGATCGGCATCTTCACGCCCCGGCAAGCCAACGTGCCTTCGGGTCGGAACGAGCTGCTATAACGGGCATCCTTGATGATGCCGACCGCGGCGTCGTCGAAAACGAACGGCGGGTATGCGATGGTGGCACGCGGAACGGTGGTGCGACCGTCGGGCGTTACATCGGCCTCGGCAATTACCCAGCCTTCGAACCCCATCCGGAACGCTGCAGTCGGATAGTCGCTCGACGATGCACCGGACGATCGCATATTCGGGCTGAGACCCAGTTGCGCGCATTGCTCCCCGGTCAGCCCCGTGCGGTCGAAGGCGTTGCGGGCGCCTGCCAGATCGCCCTTTGCCGCCAGCACGTTGGCCTGGCCCAGCAGCGCTGCGATCTTCAATGGGTGGTTGGTGGGCAGCGCCGGGTCATCGGCCACCGCGGCCTGTAGCGCCGCTGCATCGGATGGCGGCGGTGTTTTTCCGGCGGACTGGCTGATCAGCAGCCGCAACGTAGCGGCGCTCAGCGGGTCGTTGTTGTAATCCGCTTGGGCAAGCAGCGCGCGTAAGCCGGTCCGCGTCTTCGCGACGTCAGCCTCTTCCATGCCGAACTGGCGCAGGCCGATGAAGTTGCGCACGGCTGCCGGCGCGTTGGCAGCACGGGCCGCCGTTGCCGCGGTGTCGAGCAGCGTGATGGATTCTTTGGCGTCCGTCACGGAACTGTCCGCCAAGGCCAGCGCCGCGCGTGCCAGCGCAACCTGGTCCTTCGTCGCGCTCGCCCGCTCCAGGGCAGCGCGTTGAAGCGGCAGCGCCGCCGCGTCGGACATGTCTTCCCATGGCGCACCTCCGGCGCGACCGTTGAGCCACATCATTGCCGCGTCGCGCAGGGGATTGCTGATCCCTTTGCTTTCCGCCGACTTCGAACACCGGATCTCGACCCTCGTGCTGTGACGGAGCACGGCGGGTATTTTCGCGGCATCCTCGGCGCGCCACGACCAATCGCGGACGGCGCTTGCAAACGCCACGGCCGCCCGCCGTCCGCCCGACGCATAGATGGGGGAGACGGCGTCGACGCTTCCATCGCTTTCCAGGGAGAACTGAATGATCGCCATATCATCGGGCAATAAGCCGCCTTCGCCGCACGCGGGCGCAGCGAGGCTGGCCGCACGATTGAACGGCGTGTCCTTCATGCGGCCGGCGCCAGTATAGGCAAGGTACAAGCGAGCATCGTCGGGCAGTTTGTTCTGGAGCGCGGCGATAGCCAGATCCGATCGCGTGGCGATATCGTTCAGTCCGACCCGGTTTGTCAGCCCCCCTTGCTTGGCAAGGCTGTCCTTGAGGATCCGGTAGGCTTCACCAGCGCGTCCCTCGTTCAACAGCACCCGTGCATATTGGGTTTGAACGGTGGCCACGTCCTTTTTGCCATATGCGGGAGTTGTCAGGACCAGCTGACGGGCCTCGTCCGCCGCGGCCAAAGCCCGCCCGTCATGGTCGAACATGGTGACCTGGGACAGCAGCACGAGCGGCGTGATGCGCCCAGTGCCTTGTACGGCATCCGCTGCGGCCCTGTAGTGCAGCGCTGCTTGATCATAATCCAACCGCTCAGAGGCATCCGAGCCCAGCGCGAGGTACGCGTTCCTGACGTCACTGCCGAAGGACTCGCCTTGCGCCTTCAAGGTCGGCAGTCCGCGCAAGATCGCGGCGGCTCCTTGGGCACGATGGCCGGTTCGCATCATGCATCCGCCCTTGCGGACGTCCACCGCCGCGGCAAGCAGGCCGCCGCGCTTGTAGGCGGTGGTAAGTTCCAGCGCCTCGAATTGCGTCACTGCATCGGAGCATCGCCCTGCGTCCGCTGCCGCGGTCGCTGCATCGAAGCGCTGCTGGTTGGTGGAGGCGGCAGGTGCCGGCGGCGGAGTCGCTGGTCCCGCTTGACCTCCGATGATTAGCGCGATCAACGTTGCAATCATGGCATCCCCCCTGAGCGCCTTATTGGAACATGGCCGACGTCACGTGTCGAGAGGGGGACTGATGCAGTGCTTTCGCGGAGCCGCCGCACTTGCGATGGCCGTGATGTCGGGAGCGGCCCAGCCCCCCTCTACTGCGGCGACCTTGCCACCTGACACGCTGTTACTGCTCGTTGCGCCGTGGTGCGCGCCATGCTGGGGCGAGTTGGCGCGGCTGGACGGACTGGTCGCCGCGGCCGCGCCGTTGGAGGTGCGCGTCCTGTCGATGGAGGATGGTTCGCGCGCCAGGGCCATGGTGGCCAGCCTGCCGGAGATGCGGCGCTGGACGCCGGCGATAAGCGAGCGCGAGGCCGTGCGTGCGGCCCTCTGGGCGCGAACGCCGGGCCTGCCGTTCAGCGTGGCGACCGACCGACGGGGCAAAATCTGTGCCGAGCAGGGCGGCGGTCTCGATGGTCCGCGCGTGCGTGCCTTGGTGCAGACATGCGTTGTACAGCACTGAACTGACATCAAACTGAAAATGGCGGGCGAGAAAAGCTCCATCCACCCGGATACGAAGAATCTCTGCGTCCGACTGAGGTTTGGACGCGGGCTAAGCATCTCGGTCGACCGACCGGGATCTGCTCGACCGGCCAATGCCCTGCGGGGGTCGCGAAGCAATGGACCTCCATCCAATTACATCGACAGCCGTTTATGAAAGCGTGCACCAACTAGCAGAAGCAAAGCGCAACGTCGGCGGATCGCTCTGCGCCGGTATGACATGCAAGAAGGGAACGTATCGCCATGATCAAAGCGCAAACGATGAAGCAGATCCGTCGCGTTCATCACTACATCGGCGTATTTTTCACGCCCGCTATCCTGCTTTTCGTCGTCAGCGGAGCGTTGCAGACGTTCCGGCTGCAGGAAGAAAAAGGATATGGACGGGTTCCCCCGGCCTGGATCGTCTGGATGGCAAGCGTTCACAAGGACTCGTCCATGCCGCGTCAACGTGACGAGAGCCCCAGCCAGAGGCGTTCGCCTGTGGTGAGTCGCAGCAACGTGAAGCCGTCATCGTCTCCGTCGAAAGGGCAGGGAGCGTCCCGTCTTCCGATGAAGATATTCGTCGTCCTGATGTCCATCGGACTGGCGGTTTCCGCACTGCTGGGAGTCGTGATCGCGTTGAACAACAAGGCAACACGTCGTGTTTCGATTGTGATGCTGTTCGCCGGTGCAGTGTTGCCCTTGCTGCTGTTGGTTATGTAGTGGACGGTCACCACGCAAGGGTTTTGCCACGATCTGCTAAAGTACCGTTCAGCGACCGAATGCGTTGCGAAAACGCAGCCGGTCGCGGATCGCTTTCCAAAACGGACAACAACGCATGACTGATGTTTATGTGGATGCCGGCCTCCGCTTCCGTTTCGCTCCACCTTCGCCCGGGGGCCGGCTCTGCTCAGTGCCTTTGCGGCAATCTTGGCGATCCCACTCAAAAAACCCGGGAAAGTCGAACAGATACACGCGGGCTCTTGTTGCCGGTATCATAGCGATCCGCACTGAGCGGTAGCGCCAGTTCGATCATACCGTCAGTTGCTCCAAGCCCCAGTCGCGCGCCGCCGCCGCCCGACAGCAACGTCCCGCCGCCTACGCCGTCTCGCAGGTTGCTCACGCCGCCCCCGTCTATGAACGTGTACAATTGCAGGCGGTCGATCAGGCCGGGCATGATCCGGCCGGCATCCGCGCGCAATTCCAGGGAGCCGAGAATGCCCTGATCCCCGGTCCGCTCGGCATAGTCATATCCGCGTCCAAAGGCGGGTCCGCCCGCGCCCAGCTCCATCGTCGCGAGCAGCGGTCGCGACGCCAGCTGGCCACTGGAAGCGACGACCATCGTCACCGTCTTCAACAGCGATACCGTCCAATCCACCGTGTAACTGGCGATAACGAAGCGCGCATCGCCGTCGGAGCGCGAGGTGCGCGCATCGCCTTCATGGGTCACGCCAGCGAAGGGCAGGCCGATCGTCGTACCGATTTCCCCGCGCAGGACACCCGGACCAGCGGGCGCAAAACCATTCAACGAGCCGGTCAGCGTCGTCAGCCGGTCGTCGCGCAGGCGGCGACCGGCAAGCATCTGTTCCACCGACAGACTGCGGAATTCGGCGTTCGCCCACAGGCTGTTTTGGCGGCTTCGCAGCAGGGGGCGGGTGTAGGCCGCAGCCACATCGACGCTATGGCCGATCACGTCGAGTGGTTTCAACGCGCCGCCGGGATGAGAGCGACCGTAGGAGGCGGACACCGAGAGGGTCGATCCCGTCCGGTCGATGGGCGCGCTGTAACGGCCCCTTACGAAGGCGAACTCGGTCGGCTGAAGCGGCGTCTGCGCTGCAAGCACGGCAAATTCGTCACCCGATTGCGCGACGTTGCGAACGTTGGCGAGCAGGGTCGAGCGGATCGGCCCGATTTCGCTGCTGCCGCGATTGTCCAGCTGCGCGAACGCGTTGGCGCGCTCGCTCTCGATCGTCACGAGCAGGATGCCGAACCCGTTCTGCAGAACATACTGGCTGCCGACGACACGCACGCCGGGCAGGTCGCCGACCAGCAGCAGCGCCCGTTCCAACTCGCGGCGGCGCGGCGCCCGACCCGTTACCAGGGCGTGCGCGAGCAGCGCGTCGGCCGCCGAGTTGCGCGCGCCGATCACGCGGACGGCGTCGATCCTTCCGAGGTCGAGCTGGACGTGGAGGATGCCGTTGGCGATTGTCTGTGCACCGATCGACGCGCTGGCGAGCGGATAGCCTTCCTCGCGCGCGGCGGCGGCAATGCGACCGACGAACCGCGCCAGATCTGCGCGGCTCGGTTCCCGCCCGAGGACGTCGGCGTAGACCGGGCCGAAGGGCGCGCGATCGATGCCTTCTGCGCCTTCGATCATGACGGCGGTGATCGTACCGGTGTGTTCGGCATATTCCGGTTCGTCGAACACGCTGGGGTCGACGACGAGCCTGGGTGGTTCATGGGTGACGACCGCGGTCGTCGGTCGGGGCAGCGCCTGTTCGACGATGGTCGGATCGGCGCGGTCCAATCGGGTCTGGGCGTTCGCCGGCATTGCGCAACCAAGCGTGGCGGCAGTGCCGCCGAGATGAAGCCACAAGGCGTGGCGGCGTGTCGGCATGTCGGTCCCTTTGTGCGTTCGCAACGGTCGCTTAGCGGCAGGAACCTTGTGATTTCGTTAGCTTAGCCGCTCCCTAATCCGGTGTTTACCGCAATTGGTCACGGGCTCGAAAGTTGCGGGTGAGATGAGAGAGCGCGGACAAATGGGGCGTCCGCTCCGGAGATACCGATGCGCAAGTTCCTGTTGGCGACGTTCGCCGTCACCTGTTCCAGCATCGCGGTCGCTGCGCCTGTGCGCTGGACGGTCAGCGAGATGTCGGGACCGGTGCAGATATCGCGTTCCGGGTTGAACAAGGTCGCCACGCGCGGCCTCGTGGTCGAGGCGGGAGACACCGTGACGACCGGCAAGGGCGGACGCGTGGTCCTCGTGCGCGGCACGGAGTTCATGATGGTAGCACCGGCATCCCAGTTGCGGCTGCCCGTGGCGGAACAGGAAGCAACCGGCTTCACCCGCGTGTTCGAGGATTTCGGCAACGTCGTCTTCATGATCAAGAAGAAGATGACGCCGCATTTCGAGGTGAAGACGCCGTATCTCGCCGCAGTGGTCAAGGGCACGACATTCTCCGTCGGGGTGACCGATCGCGGCACGGCGCTGCAGGTGATCGAAGGGGCGGTCGACGTCGCCACGCTGGACGGCGGCGCGCACGATCTGGTGCTGCCGGGCGCAGTGGCGCTGATTTCGGCTGGCGACCGCTATCGCATGCAGGTCGAGAGCGGGGGAAAGACCAAGGTCGTCGTGTCTCCCAACGCACCGGTAACCGGCGACGCACCGCCGTCGGTGCCCACAGCTAGCCCGGCGCCGATCGCCACGGCCGCGCCGACCGAGATAGCCGAGGCTCCCGCCGTCCTTGCTGCCGTCTACGAACAGCCGGTGTCGCTGGCGAAGACGACGGATGGGCTCGTAACCGGCTCCGTCGGCGGGCGGGCGGACATCGCCGACGCTGCCGGTGCTGCCCGCGCCGCGACCGAAGCGGCGACATCGGCCACCAAGGTCGTCGAAGTCGCGATGTCGATCAATGCGGCGCGGGCGGATGAGGCGAATGCCGCCGCGGCGGAGAAAGCCGTTGCGACCGGTGCGAACGTCGCATCGGCCGCGACGACGGAAGCGGAGCGTACCGCGCAGGCTGCCGCTGCCGCCGCCGCCCAATCCGCCGCCGCCGCCGAACAGGCCGCGAGCGATCAGGCGCGCAGCGCCGCCGCCAATGCCGCTGCCGCACTCGCCGCCGATCAGGCCGCGAAATCGGCTGCTGCCGCTGCCGAACAGGCGGCGCAGGCGGCGGCCGAGCAGTCCGCCAAGGATGCCGCGCGGGCCAGCGCACAGTCTGCGGCCGCGGACGCCGCTCGCCTGGCCAAGGCAGCGGCCGATGCCGCAGCCGCTTCCGACGATGCCTCGACCCGGGCGGCTGCCGACAAGGCGGCGCGCGATGCCGCCAAGGCTGCCGAGGACGCCGATAAGGCAAGTGCCGAGGCGGAACGTGCGAGCGCCGACAAGGCGGCGAAGGATGCCGCCAAGATGGCATCCGACAAGGACGCGGAGAAGGCCGCGCGGGAAGCGCAAAAGGCTGCCGACGATGCGGCCAAGGCGGCATCCGACAAGGCGGGCAAGGATGCCGAGAAAGCTGCAAAGGATGCCGAGAAGGACGCGGCCAAGGCTGCCGCCGACGCTGCCAAGGAGGCCGAAAAGGCTGCCAAGGATGCGTTGAAGGCCGCCGAGGATGCGTCGAAGGCCGCTGCGAAGGCGGCCGATGAGGCGGCAAAGAAGGCGTCGAAGGAGGCCGAGGAAGCCGCCAAGGCGCTGGCGGACCAGACGAAGGTCAAGGGCAAGTGACAGGCGCCGCCGGGCGCACGCGGGCACCGCGCTACAAGGCGTTCCAGCCCTGCGTCATCGAGATCGATGGCAGTGAACGGCGCGCCCATGTGCTCAACATTTCGATGTCGGGTGCGCTGATCCATGTCGGCTCCCCTGTGCCACCCGGCACTCACCTTACGCTGCGGTGCGGTTTGCTGAGCACAGCGGGCATCGTCGCCTGGGAACAGAATCTGCGTGCCGGCATCGCGTTCGAAGGCGCTATTCCCGACGCCAGGTTGCAAGGGGTGCTCGGCACACCGCTCGCCTGACCACAAGTCGGGTGATTACCGAACGTTAGGACCGGGTCGCTTATCGGTGACATGCGCTGCCTGGAGCTGCACGTTTTGATTTTCGCCGACGCATCATATCGTTTCAAATCAGGTGCGATCCTGTCGATCGCGCTTTTCGTCGGCATGGTGCTCGCCATGAGCGGGATAGGGGAGCGGCTCGACCGGCTGATCGATCCGCTGCGTGTCGCGGCGACGGTCCGATCGCCCAGCGGGCAAGTCGTCGTCGTCGAAATGGATGCGGCCAGCGTTGCCGCGATCCGTCGCTGGCCATGGCCCCGCGAACATTATGCGGCGGTGATCGATCGCCTGCACGCCGCGGGCGCGGCGTCCATCACCTTCGACGTCGATTTCTCCTCGGCGAGCACGCCGGACGGTGACCGGTCCATGACGGCAGCGTTGGCGCGGGCGAACGACATCGTGGCGTTGCCGACCTTTGCGCAGCGTGATCGATCGGGTGAGCAGCGATCGATCGATGCACTGCCGCTGCCCGCATTCCGCCGGCACGCCGCGCTGACGTCGGTCAGCATGCAGCCGGACCCCGACGGCGTCGTCCGCCGTGCACCCTTCGGTACGATCACCTCCGGCGTGCCGCGTCCGTCGCTGTCGGCCTATATGGCGCGTCGCTCAGGAACGGCGGACGCGTTCTTCCCGATCGATTTCGGCATCGATCCCGCCTTGCTGCCCCGGACGAGCTTCGTCGCGGTCGAGCACGGCCGGTTCGATCCCGCCCTCGTTCGCGGGCGAGACGTGCTGATCGGTGCGACCGCGGTCGAGATGGGCGATCGCTATGCGACGCCGCATTGGGGCGTGCTGCCGGGCGTCATAGTCCAGGCACTCGCCGCGGAAACGCTGATGGCGGCCGTGCCGACATCGGCAGGCGCCGCCGCGCCGATGATCTGCGCGCTGCTGCTCGGCGCGCTGATGCTGGCGATGCGACGGGCGTCACTGGCGGTCCCGGTCGCGGCGGCGGCACCGCTGCTGCTGTTCGTCGCGGCGATACTCGCGCAACGGCATCTGGCGATCGTCTATCCGCTTGCGACGGCCTTCGCGCTGCTTGGCGTGGTCATGCTGGGTCGCTTCGCCTTGCACCTCGCCGAGCGGTTCGATCGACAAAGGTGCGTCGACGACGATACCGGCCTGCCCAACCAGCGCGCGATGATGCGCGATTATGGTGGGGATGCCGCAACCCCGATCGTCGTGGCCCAAGTCGGCAACTTCGATGCGGTGGTGACGCTGATGGGCGAGCGGGCCGGCCACGACATGATCCTGCGCCTGGCCGACCGTCTGCGGCTGGCGTCGGGTGGTAGTGTCTACCGCTTGTCCGACCGGCTGCTTGCGCTGGAGCTGGTCGTTCCGCCCGATGCGCTCGCCGAGCATATTGCCGGGCTGAAGGCGCTGCTCATCCAACCCGTCGAAATTCTCGGTCGCCGTACGGACGCCGCCGTACATATCGGCATGGCGGACGGCAGGGGCACGCCATCGGACAGGCTGGTCAATGCGATCCGCGCCGCGAGCGAAGCCGCCGCCGCCGGTGTGTTCTGGCAGCATAGTGCGATCGATGTCGATGCGATGGAACGGCGTCTGGTGCTCATGGGCGAGCTGGACCAGGCGATGAGCAACGGCGAGATCGAGGTGCATTACCAGCCCAAGCTCGCGCTGGCGACGGATCGGATCACCGGCGTGGAAGCGCTCGTGCGCTGGCGTCACCCCGTCCGCGGCATGATCGGGCCGGACGCCTTCATCCCGCTCGCGGAGCAGTCCGACCGCATCGGGCCGCTGACCTTGTTCGTCATGGCGCAGGTGATCGAAGACGTGGCACGCTGGCGGACGCAGGGGATCGACCTGACCGCGGCCGTCAACCTGTCCGCGACGCTGATCGCGCTTCCGGCCTTCGCCGAATCCGTGACTGCGCTGGTGGCGCGACGCGTCGTCCCGCCGGAAAGCCTGATCTTCGAAGTCACCGAATCGGCGACCCTGTCCGATCCTGAGCGTGCCGCCGCGACCCTGTCGGCGTTCCGTGATCAGGGTGTCGCCATATCGATGGACGACTATGGCACCGGCCAATCGACGCTCAGCTACCTTCGCCAGCTGCCTCTGTCCGAGCTGAAAATCGACCGCAGCTTCGTCCAGCACGCCCATCTCGTCCGCGCCGACGAACTCATGGTGCGCTCGACGATCGATCTCGCCCACGACCTCGGCCTGAAGGTGGTCGCCGAGGGCATCGAGGACGACGCCTGCCTCGCCTTCCTGCGCGAAGCGGGCTGCGACATGGCGCAAGGATATCGGATCAGCCGCCCGCTGACGGCGATGAAACTGGAACGGCTAATGACCAAGGAACGGCGGCAAGCCGCGTGATCATGTGCAGGCCGGCACGGTCAAAGCAGATGTGACGTTCTCCCTGATCTTCACTCGGCACGAGTATGATCCTCCCGCCGTTTAAAGCCTGTGGGCAAGGATCAGAGACATGAAGATCGACGGTCGCCTTCGCGACGAATAGCTGAACGCACACCGGTTTCTATCTGTCACCGCCTGGGCAAACATCGAGGCCGGGGCGGGGGGTGTACGTTGGCAGGGTGCCGGTCAGCCTCCGCTTTGACGGGTGGCCGCGATATTCTGGCATTCCGCACCCAATGCCAACCTACCTTCCGGCTTCCGAACCGCACAATCAGTGCAAGCTTGGCTCCACAATGCACTAAACTAAAAGCCCTAATCTGTCAGAATGCCGGATCGTCGCCCGGCAGGGCGGACATGTGGATGCCGCATTCCACCTTGTCCCAGCCACGCCAGCGGCCGGCCCGAGGGTCTTCGCCGGGCTTGACCTTGCTGGTGCAGGGCGCGCAGCCGATCGACAGATAGCCTTGCGCCTCCAGCGGGTGGCGCGGCAGTTCGTGTTCCTCGAAATAGCCGTCGAGCTGCGTCTTGTTCCAGTCTGCGAGCGGGTTGATCTTCAGCCGACCCTCGTCCTCCTCGAAGCGCGGCATCGCCGTGCGCGTACCGGCCTGGAAGCCCTTGCGCCCGGAAATCCAGGCGTCGAACGGCGCCAGCGCCCGCCGCAGCGGCTCGACCTTGCGGATCTCGCAGCAGCCGTCGGGATCGTAGGACCAGCGCATGCCGGTCGCGTCCCGCGCCGCGAGCAGATGAGGGTCGGGACGGAAGACGCGCAGGTCGGTCAGGCCCAGCCGCTCCGACAAGGCGTCGCGATAGGCGAGCGTCTCACCGAACATCTTTTGCGTGTTGGTGAAGATCACCGGCACGTCCCTGTCGATCTGCGCCACCATGTGCAGCAGCACCGCGGACTCGGCGCCATAGGACGACACGGAGGCGATGCGGCCGGCCAGCTCGCCGGTCAGCAGGTCTCGCAGCATCGCCGCGGCCGGCACGCCGGCGAAGCGGATCTGCATCGCGGCGGCATCGGCGGTGGTGAAGGGCGGGGCAACGTCGATCGTATCGATCGCACGGCTAGCCATGACGCAATTTCCACACCGGAACGACGGGATCGGCGGCGGCCTGATATCGATAATCGTAGCGGTCGAGGCTGCGTTGCAGCGCCTCGGCATCGATCGGCGCCTGCGGCGCGAAGCTGTCGAAGCCGCAGCGTCGCATCAGCGGCAGCTGGTCGACCAGCACGTCGCCGGCGGC
>Ga0160428_1000497_pt1 | contig 42781 bp, 42 predicted proteins | sample SolpanmetagenomM_FD_108198 | JGI IMG/M metagenome (GOLD analysis project Ga0160428, IMG submission 108198) | Solar panel surface microbial communities from Lawrence Berkeley National Laboratory, California, USA - M | ecosystem: Engineered > Built environment > Solar panel > Unclassified ... | reverse complement strand
GGGCAAGAGAGGGTCCTTGACTTTGCGCTCAATGTAGAAGAAGAAACCGGTGATGAGAAGACCAAGAATGAGGAGGAAGTAGACATAGGGACTGTTCCAGCCAGAGATGGGAGCCTCATTCCAAGCAACGTTAACAAGAACGAGACCAGTGACACCTGAGATGGCACCTTGCCAGTCGAATGAAGGACGGGCAGGAAGACGGCAACCAACCTCGTGAGGAATAACGAGAAGAGCGAGGAAACAGAGGATAAATGCAGTGAGACCGTAAGTATAAAAAGTCCATGGCCTAAAATTCTGAATTAGAAAGAGTTACCGGTAATAATGAGTATAACTTGGTACTTACCACCATAAGTATTCTGCAAAGACGGAGCCAGAGAGAGCACCAAGGACGAAACCCATGGGTGCTACTGCACCGAAAATGGAGAAGACAATGTTCTTCTTGATGCCGACAGGATATGCGCGACCAAAGAGAGCGAGACCATTAGGCATCAAGAGAGCAGGACCGATACCTTGCAGGGCTCGGCAGACATCGAACCAGATTTCCTGTTTGGTATATGCAGCGAATCCACAGAGAACAGCCCACATACCTAACCATGCGTAGCCAAAGACAAACACTCTCTTGTGTCCGAGAATGTCACCAATTCTACCACTGACAAGGATGAAAGTGCCTACAGTGAGAGAATGGGCGGCAATATACCAGGTCATATCTGCCAGGCTATTCGTACCAAAGGTAGCTCCAATGGTGGATAGAGGAGCAAGAGCTTGACCCATGGCGGCTTGTGTCATCAGATGAGAGATGGCTACCACAGCAATGAAAGCAATCTCACGAAGGAGAGGCATCTTTATTGGGTCGTGGAGTGTAATAGGCTGCTGGTCAGATCCTGACGTTGGTGTCATGGCGCCCTTTTCGCTGTATGGTAGGTTGTGCTCGTAAAGAGCTTCTGGATCGTGCTTGCCTTCGATGAGAAAACTCATGCTGCGATTGGTAGGCATGTGGAGAGGTGTGATGTTGTCGGCAGATGACATTTGAGATGCAACTGGCCGTGTGTGAATCATGATGCTAGGGTCGAATTTGTCTTGCTTGGGAGGGATGATGAATGTTTGTGCGGAAAGAGAAGGATGGTGTAGACCACCGCCGGTTACTGGTCGGCTGCCGCTGGAGTTTGATGTCGGTGGGGAAGGTCTTTCGGACAAGGGTCTTCTTGGACTGTCACTTCTGCTTGGTGGTGGGAGTTGTGAGAGATGTTGAGGATATGGTTCTTGAAAGTAGTGTGCTTGTTGAGGCTTCTGCAGGTCGTAATCGGAAGAGTTGTGGTTTGGTAGTTGAGGACGTTCGGTGACAAAGGTAGAGGTGGTAGATCTGCCAGAGAAGGTGGAGGCAGCAGTGCTAGCTCTGTCACGGCCAGCTGGACGAGTTTCTGTGTACAAGGAAACAGATGAGCGACGTAATTGCTGAGGCATGTTCGTTTCTCGTGGAATGACGTGACGTTCGTGATTAAGGAAGAAAGAATGATGGAGAGATTAGAAGGGAAGAATGAGGATGAATGTACCTAAGTATGAGAAGTGGTCGTTGAGTAGGTCTTCGAAGCCAGCAGGAACATGGTGTTCGTGCATCTCCATTTTGTATATGTGGTGAGCCTTGCTTCCTTCAAGCAAGGAGGTTGAATGAGAGTGGAAAGTGATGCAAGCTGAATGCAAGTTGCTGCAAGCTGATGCAGGACGTAGTCAAGTGACAATTGACAATTGGTTGCTATTCTTGCTGGTATCACAGGCCTATGCACGTCGCGATGCGGTGTAAGAGGCGGGTGGTATCAACGAGGGTGTTGCTGGGTGAGCTGAAACGAATGACTGGACAACGAGACGAGAAAGAAGAAAGTCGAGGGGCAGGATAGCGGAGCAGTCTAGTACTAACAGCCATCTTTCTCCAAATGACGCTAGCACAGCAACATCGCGGCGACCCTCTAATCTCCATCAGCATCAGCATCTCCCATCGCTGCAGGTATCGAATCGCAAGTCACAGATTGCTGGTATGATGGCCGGACATTAGCATACACCGTTGACCGCGAGCTTGGGCTGGAGCCACCTAGCACAAGCTCTAAATGAGTTCCAGCTTGGCTCGAGCAAGAGAACAAAAGCTACACAGCAAAACAGTGGCAGTTGCTAACAAAAGTTGGTTTGTTGTTGTCATGGCCTTTCCGCGGCTAAGCGTTTATCTTTCGGCAAGCCCTTTCCGCAACTGTTCCTGCCGATCTTAAGCCTTGGTACCTGAGTAAGCGCGCCATGGTTGGCCCAGCCACATTAAGTAACTGTATGCAACGTCACACCCATGATGAGAGGCTGGCAGTACATGATATACTATCCTGCGCGCTATCTCTTTGGTTGTCCAAGAACGAATAGTAAATGCAGAAGACCGATCAATCTCACGTCACTCTGAACTGAAATGAGAAAAACAAAGCAAGCTCGCGCTGAATAGAGTTAAAGTTGGCACAATCCCGGAGGCCGGTTCAGCCATCGGACTTTCATGCAAAGCACGCGCCGGAACATGGCAGAAACGACCTCATGTCCTTCCCTCCTCGTCAAACCCTTCGTCAATTCTTCTCTACTTGTCCATTTTCGTTCAGGCTTGGTCAAGAGTAGTAATAATTGCCTTTCTATACCCGTGCATGGAAAGTCCTCCCGAAATCCTTCATCCTAATTGAGTTTGCAAGCGCTGGAGTAGCTTGGAATTTGCCGGCATCAACAAACACAAAACATCACCACGCGATCAAGGGGAAGAGAAAGGGACTTCCCCAGCATACCATAGAACGGATGCTGTTCATCATCTTAAGACCTCACCCTTGCAATCGCATACGAGCGATGTCCTCATTATTACCAATACACGACGTTAGCAGTCCATCTTAAAGCAGACAACACCGCCACGGCCATCTCCAGTAACCGCTTTCCAGCTTGGCAAAATTCACAATTCCATGCATGAGCCACGGACTTGATGAGCCACATCCTTCTTCGTTTCTTCTACCTGGTATTTTGCTGATTCCTTGTGTCTACACCGTCGATACCGCCGGTGTATCTATGGCAGTTGTATCGAAAACTGCTGCTGTTACCGAGGGTGCTAATACAGAGGCCCCTACTACCACTGGCTAGAACGTTGTGCTGGCCCCAGTATCTCCGTCAGTGGCGACGAGCTGAGCCGGCTGGCTGTCTGTATTGACCGGGAGAGTCCACCTTGGAAGTTGTTGTAAGCGAGGCACGATAGCACCATGTGAACTCTCCGCTGCAGCAATATGCTTTTCATTGTGTACAAGCCAGCGGGCAAATCAGCTTCGAAAAAGGCTAGGCATTAACAATGACTGTGCTCCTCAGGACTCGCTACAGTCCTCCACATACGAATCCAAGACACCAACAACAGTATATCAATAGTTTCGGTCGTGCTGGACGTACTGTACTCGATATGGATCCATTTGTCACGAGGATGAGGTAAGCAGCCACATGGTTTTATTGATCAACAACATTGTGGTCTTTTCGGCAATTCCTGTATGTCGATCACTCATCCCATCTCAAGATGGAGCTATTGCAGCTACGGTTAAGCGCGAAAGGTGGTCTCATCGCATGGACGTGAGTACTCCCACCGGTCCTTAGGCGCGCTGGTACGGTACAACCAAGTTCGCTGTCCACCATCATCGTCATACTCCACCACGTATAATAGTATCATGATGACAATTTTGCACGGTATCGGGTTGGTTGCTCGACTGTCGTACTACTCCATCACTTATGGGAGTATCATTGATGACAACCAGAAGCCAACAATAGCGTGCCCGGAACAAGATATTCACGATCATACCCTATAACATCCATACGGCTCGAAAAATCAGGGACTGCTTCTCATTTCCAACCACTAGGCTCAAGGATCCTAACAGAGTGAGTGAGGGTACTTGGTGCCGTCACGAGCTCAGTTTCATCCTTATCAGTGCCCTCCTCCTCGGTCGTGTTACTGTCGTAGTAGCTATCGAGGGTTGCTGTCTTCTCATCTTCTTTTCTTCCCTTTCCGTGCGTGCTTCAGAGCGGACGCTGTAGGGTCCAGTATCTACTTGTCTTCGTCCGACGGTAGACATGACCAAGCTGTGAAGATACCTGCGGAGCTGGTTCGAGTATGTAGTTGGGTATGTCACGGTGATTAATCAAGAGGAAATCAAAAATATACTCTCTCTTTAGAAGCCTGAGTACTCTCTGCTGAGCAAGATCTGGTCTTTCAACTAAGAGAGAAAAGCTGTGCTACATGGGGTTACTGACGAACCCTGTGGAGATTGTATATGTCTGTACATGGATTAATCCTTCTTCCTCCTCTTTCGTCTTCTTCGCGCCGTCTTGAATGCTCAAATGTGCATCACTTGCTGTCTACATTAACTCCGAATCACCAAAAGACAACAGTTCAATGATGAAACTCGTAAATCTAATCTTGCGCGTGTTTAATGACAATCTTTAGGTCTAGAGTTCCTATTCTCGACCTGGAGCTGCTTCTTTGAAGGAGTGCTGTTCTTGTCGCACTGCGACTTGCAATGGTCAGAAAAAGGAACTATCATTGAACTATGGTCTCCCTACCTGCGTGGAAGTTAATAAGGAGCTTTCAATTTAACAATTTAACAATCTAGATATACTTGCTAATGTCTTGTCGTTGATCTCAATTCGATTTATACTCCTAGTAGTACGAAGTCCTCATTTTGCCTTTGATCACTTGAATGAATTAGGAGGTGAGCGGATTATGGTATTCTACTCTTTCTCTTCACAGAAAGTGCTTGGATAGTGCATACTACTGTATAGATGATGGGGTGGTCGTTGAAACTTGATTGGGAGAGTTTCGTTGATGCTTTTACTACTATTATTACTTGATCCTTGTGTTTTACTACTTGTTAATTCCACTTCTCTATCTCAAGCTGCTTATCCCGGCGCTGTGACTTTGATAGATACGATTGCGATGCAGGTGCTCACTACCTGACCTTGCCGATGAGAGCGGGTTGGGATGTTTCGACGACTCTGGTTTTTTGGTTATTTTTTGCGTCGCGGTCTCAGTCACAAGAGTGACGAGGTTCTCGGTGTTGCCTTTTGGCTGCAACTCTCTTTGGGCATGGTTGGCTGTTTGGGAAAGCATGGTGGTCTGGTTTTTTGATGTTTTGGACATGGCTCACGACACACGATTCCGATTAACATAAACCGTGAAGATGACTTCAGCAGGAACAACAATCATATTCGGCACCTTGAAGACAGGCTCATACCTCATCATCCGCACCACTCTATTCCATTCCTCATCACGACCTAGTCTTTGCCTCTTCCAACAACCACTCCAACCCCTCAATCCCATCCCTCACAAACTTCTCCGCCGCCAGCAATTGCGGAAACATACTCGTAAATCCATGTGGCAAACCAGGATACATATAGCTCTTCGTCCGCACACCTGCCTCCTTCAACGCCTCCTCATATATCAACCCATCATCTCTCAACGGATCCATACCACAAACCAAAAAGCACGTCGGTGGCATTTGCGTATGTCCGTTTGGCCAGAAAAACGGCTTATACAGGTGTGACTCTGTATCTGGAGCGTAGTGATGCATAAAGTAGGCGCCCAGCTTACTGTTGAGGATAGGAGCATCCTCGTTTTGTATGTGGGAAAGGTGGTGTGAGCGATATTTGTCGGGAAGCTGGCGGGGGTCACCGATGACGGTTGGGATAATCAGAAGAGAGCCTGTGAGTGGTGGTGATAGTTTCTCGTCACGGGCTTGATGAGCAGCGACGTCAGCGAGGTTGGCTCCAGCGGACGTCCCGGCAATTATAAAGCCGAGACTGGGGTTTGCACCAAGGGTGGAGGCGTTGGCAGCGGCCTAGGCTTGGTTGTTAAGACGCTAATATAGTTTGAAGTAGCCTCTATGTCATGACATACCCATTTGAGTGAATCCCACGCATCGTGCACTGCATAAGGAAATTTAAACTCTGGAGCTTTTCTGTATTCGACGCTCACGACAACGGCCCCAAGACTTTGAGCCCAGTTCTTGCATACGAGGTCGTCATTGTCAATATCACCAAGCACGAAACCACCACCATGGAAGTTTAGGATGATGGGGCTACCATTCGATGATGCATTCGCTGGCTTGTAGACTCTGGCAGGGATTGTCTGCTGATCTCTGGTTGGGATGGTAATGTCTTCAGTGACAATACTGGTGAAGTCTGGGACTGCAGAGCCAGGAAGTTGTCGGTGTCGCAGCTTGGCTGCCGCTCTTATCTGCACTGGCTCGAGCTGAGTGATATCAGGTAGTGGACCGATTCGTTTGAGTATTTGCTCCAATTGAGGGTCAATCTTCGAGAGTGCCTCGAGCTCTTCTGTTGTTCGTAACATGGTTCTTGTTGTTTGCAGTTAAAATGTTGAAAGGGCCACGTTCTATGCACTTGTTGCGGAATATGCCGAGGTCTCACGTGATAATTCATGCTGTGTCAGAATCAACGCGTCTTCTCTTCATGGACTTGTTTCTGCGAGGTGTCCCCTGCTCATCACCACTTGTTGTGACAGCTCCATCCCCGTCATCCTCGTGCATCCATTCCTTGCCTTGCCCTGGGCTCTTTCGCCTGAATTGGCCAGCACCAACTGCTATAATGTCGTCTTCGCTGTCACTATCCTCCAGATCGAATAGTACTGGCATTGTGAAATCGCTCTGTTCGTATCCTCTTTTGACAGGATCAATCGTCAGCACGTCGATATCTTCGTCTTCCAGATGTTGCAACCTCTTGTGCATTTCTTCAATAGGGTGAATGTCAAACTCGTCCTCGTGCTCAATATACTCTTGATTCTCTTCCACCTCTTGAAAATCAGGCGCCAGAGCTGACCATTTCTGCGGTGTCGTGACGGACCATAGGTACACTCTTCCACTATCCATACCGCTTGCCGCAATGTAAGGCTTAAACGGATGCCATTCTACCATAGACAGCTCTTCTTTTGGCCCTTCTAGAATTTTCTCCAGACTACCATGTTCTCTTTCCCATACATAGAGATGGTGATTCATATAGATTGAGGCGACGACATACTCTCCAGAAGAGCTGAAGGTGACATGGTTCCATGAAAGCCGATTGACAATATCTTGGTACTTCTGCTCATTTTGTATTCTAAATTGGTCAAAGTCGAGCTTGGGACTGTCAAGGTTTGGTATCTCAAAGGTCCTGATGATTCTGTCACTTGCATTGACCACGATTTCGCGACCAGTAGTGGAGAGACGGAGCATTGTGACGATCGAGTTGGTTAAACGGACAGAGTAAAGTGTTTGTTTTGACGATGTCTCGATAATGTTGAGCCAACCCTTGTTAGTACCGCTGAGAATGTGGTTGCCTGATGTGGAGAATGCTAAAACTGTAGTAGCCTGTTTTGCGTCTTGAGCAATCTGCTTTTCTGTCGCATTTTCCAGCTCCAGTTGTGATCGCTTGGGAGCAGAGGGAAGTGGCTGTTTGATAGGTACGTTTCCAGAAACGTCGACAAGGACTGGCGGAGCATCGAAAAGGGCTGCTATGAATTGCAGACTATAGCTTTATGTAAGTCGGCTCAGTCTTGTGCAACAAGCTGTTAACATACTGGTCATGTGGATGAAACTCAGCCATGAAGACTGGAGCTTCGAAGCGCACAGTGCGCATACGTGAGCCATCTTGCAGATCCCATACTACGACTTTCCAATCTTGCGAGGAACTCAAAAGGTATCTGCCATTCATAGACCAGCTCAATGACTGTACTTGTCGAGTATGTCCGCGAAGCTTGCGTGCTACGCCGTTGGTGTCGATGTCGAATATGACGATGGTGCCGTCGAGCTAGGAAGAGATATGAGTCGAAGCTCTGAAGATGATATTGACCATTTCGTACTCTGCCTGAAGCCAGGAAGTCACCGCTCTTGCTGAACTTGATACACGTTGCATGGCCACTGTCTTCTACGCGTTAGTCGTTGCGTCGATATTTCTCACCAGCATTAACGTACGTAGACTACCAATCAAGGTCTCTGGACAGTCCTGAGCAAGAACAAAAGGGTCGAGAAGTGAGAGATTCATGGTCACGTCGATATGTAGAGCAGACTTCAGTAACAAGACTCAAGAGCGACCAGCGCTCGAACATAAGAGGAACACAGATCAAGATTCATCTTCCGCAATCCTCACTTTGAAATCTGAAACATTCTATATTTTGTTCGCGTGTCGACCTCCACAAAGTAGACGCGAAAGCACGGGCCACATTCAGGGTCCAGAGGTTGATTTGAGCAGAAGGGCGAGAGAGTCACAACCTCACACAACATCTCTCGCACCACCACCACCACTCATTCCTACCGCATCTCGACGCAGCGCGCTCTAAGTGAAGCGCCCGTGCCGCCATCTTTACGACTACGAATAACGAGGAGAAAGCAATAGGACAGCCGGACTGTAGCGCAAAGAACGAATCCCAGGAGCCGCCTCGCCTCCCGGCCTGAAGGCTTGAAGCGCTAAGCGCAAGTCGCTCGATTATCTCTTCACAGCTCGATATCTCTCTTTCGGTTGACGACGCTCTGGAGCCTTTGCGACCAAAGAGTACTCGTAGCAACATCTTGTGCAGAGTGCGCAGCTCAAGACGCTTTCCAGGTCAATAAGATTCAACAACAATAACCGCAATCATGTCGAACTTCAGCTTTGCGTACTCGAGTGCGCCCCTCAAGACGATCCAGGAGGTACAATTCGGTTTGCTGTCTCCAGAAGAGATCAAGAATATGAGTGTGGTGCATGTAGAATATCCGGAAACCATGGACGAAATGAAGCAAAGACCTCGTGAAAAGGGCTTGAACGACCCAAAGCTTGGTACTATTGATCGAAGCGTCATGTGTGCTACTTGTGGCGAAAACATGTCCGAGTGTCCTGGTCATTTTGGTCATATCGAGCTGGCCACACCAGTCTTCCACATTGGTAGGTACTGATGGTCCTTGATGTTTTAGATCGTTCACTGACAGGTTTCAAGGTTTCATGACAAAGACCAAGAAGTTGCTCGAGATGGTCTGCCACAACTGCGGGAAACTCCTCGTAGATGAAGTTGGTCTCACCACTCGAGTATAACCTGTTCATCAGCAGTACTAACAATAATTGGTAGAGCAATGCACAGTTCAAAGAAGCAATGCGATTTCGAGACCCGAAGAGACGATTCGACGCGATACACAGACTGTGCAAGCCGAAGCTAATCTGCGAAGCTGACCAACCTGACGACGAAGCCGATGGCAATCCGGATAAGGCGGCCAAGAAGCCCAAACACGGTGGTTGCGGAAACATACAGCCTGAGATCAGAAAGGAAGGACTGCGCCTGATTGGTGCCTGGAAGGTGCCCAAGGGTGAAGATGACGAGGAGAAAGACAGCAAGGAGAAGGACAAGAGACCTATCACACCACAGCAAGCCCTCAATGTTTTCCGCAGTATATCGACCGAAGACATTAAGTTGATCGGTCTCAGCAACGACTACGCCCGACCAGAATGGATGATCATTACGGTCCTCCCTGTACCTCCACCACCGGTCCGTCCTAGTATCGTCATGGATGGCAGTAGTAATGGTATGCGTGGTGAAGATGATTTGACCTACAAGCTTGGGGATGTCATCAGGGCCAACGGAAACGTCCGCCGATGTGAGCAAGAAGGATCACCACAGCATGTTTTGTCAGAATTCGAACAGCTCTTGCAGTTCCATGTGGCTACATATATGGACAACAACATCGCTGGTCAGCCTCAGGCCATGCAGAAGTCTGGACGCCCAGTGAAGTCGATAAGAGCACGTCTAAAGGGTAAAGAAGGTCGTCTTCGTGGTAATCTGATGGGAAAGCGTGTCGACTTTTCAGCACGTACCGTCATTACTGGTGATCCTAATCTCTCGCTGGACGAAGTAGGTGTTCCTCGAAGTATTGCACGTACATTGACATATCCAGAGACCGTCACGCCTTACAACATTGGCAAATTGTCCCAACTGGTCAGGAATGGCCCTAATGAACATCCCGGAGCAAAGTACGTCATTCGTGATACTGGAGAGCGTATTGATTTGAGGCATCACAAACGAGCTGGTGAAATCACACTGCAGTACGGCTGGAAGGTTGAGAGACACATTGTTGATGGTGATTTCATCATCTTCAATCGACAACCGTCTCTACACAAAGAATCCATGATGGGTCACAGGGTGCGTGTAATGCCGTATTCCACATTCCGTCTCAACTTGTCCGTTACCAGTCCTTACAACGCCGATTTCGATGGAGACGAGATGAACTTGCACGTTCCTCAGAGCGAGGAAACACGAGCTGAGATTATGAACCTTTGCATGGTTCCGCTCAATATCGTCTCACCTCAGCGGAACAGTCCTCTTATGGGTATTGTTCAGGATACGCTCGCTGGTGTCTATATGATGTGCCGTCGTGATGTGTTTCTCACCAAGGACCAAGTCATGAACATCCTTTTGTGGGTTCCTGATTGGGATGGTACAGTTCCACCACCCATTATCATCAAGCCTTCGCCTAGGTGGACGGGTAAGCAGATCATCAGTCTGGTCCTGCCAGCTGGTCTCAACATGGTTCGTCCTACTGATGAGGGTTGGAATACTCTCAATGATGACGGCCTGGTCATCAGCGACGGTGAGCTGATGTACGGCTTGTTCGTCAAGAAGATTGTCGGTGCCAGCGCCGGTGGTATCATCCATATCATTTACAATGAACTAGGATGGGCTGCTGCGGTTTCCTTCTTTAACGGTATGCAAAGAGTCGTCAATTACTGGCTGCTGCATCATGGCTTCAGTATCGGTATTGGTGATACCATTCCGGATATTGGCACGATGCAACAAATTCAGGACGCCATTTCTGAGCAAAAGACCGAGGTTGAAAGGCTCCAACGTCTAGCAGAGCAAGATGAGCTCGAATCAATGCCTGGACAGAATATCCGTGGTACTTTCGAGTCCAAAGTTTCAGCTGCTCTGAATAAGGCTCGTGATAATGCTGGTGCTAGAACTGAGAAGAGTTTGAAAGATCTGAACAATGCTGTTAAGATGGCTCGTTCAGGATCCAAGGGTTCCACAATTAACATCTCCCAAATGACGGCCCTCGTCGGTCAGCAGTCAGTAGAAGGTAAACGTATTCCTTTTGGTTTCAAGGATCGCTCACTGCCACATTTCGTCAAGGACGATTACTCACCTGAATCCCGAGGCTTCGTAGAGAATTCGTATCTTCGAGGTCTTACACCTTCTGAGTTCTTCTTCCACGCCATGGCTGGTCGTGAAGGTTTGATCGATACTGCTGTGAAGACTGCCGAGACTGGGTACATCCAGCGCAGACTTGTCAAAGCACTTGAAGATGTCATGGCTAAATACGACACGACTGTGCGCAACTCTCTTGGCGACATTGTCCAGTTCGTGTATGGTGAGGATGGCTTGGATGCTGTTCACATTGAGTCGCAAAAGATTGGGATCATCGATTGCTCTGACAAGAAATTGGAGAAGCTGTTTAAGCTCGACGTCATGGACCCTTCAGAAATCTCAAGCCTCTCTAAGTATATTGAGAATGCGAATGAACTCTCCGGTGATGTGGAGGTGCAGCGTGATCTTGACAACGAGTATGAAGCAATACTGAATGCACGCGTATTCCTCCGTAAGCACGGCTTTGAGGAGAGCATCCATTTACCACTCAACATCGACAGAATTGTGAAGACAGCAAAGACGAAATTCAGGATAAGAGACAACGCCAAGAGCAACTTACAGCCGAGTTATGTTATTCAGCAGCTTCTAGCACTCATGGATAGACTCATTGTGGTTCGTGGAGAAGACGCTCTCTCGAAAGAAGCACAAGAGTCTGCTACAATCTTGTTCAAGATCCTGCTACGGACAAAATTGTCATACAAGACAGTCGTTCAGGAACACCGCCTGAACAAGCTTGCTTTCGACAGTATTCTTGGTGAGATTGAAAACAAATTCCTTCGATCAGCTGTTAGTGCTGGTGAGATGGTCGGTGTTCTTGCAGCACAAAGCATTGGAGAACCAGCTACTCAAATGACTCTCAACACTTTCCATTTTGCCGGTGTTTCATCGAAGAACGTCACACTTGGTGTGCCACGTCTCAAGGAGATTCTGAACGTCGCAACCAACATCAAGACACCGTCTCTGGCCGTCTACCAAGAAGCCGAGAACCGCCACAGTCAAGAGGCGTGCAAACGTTTACGTAGTATTGTTGAGCATACTAGTCTTCGCTCCGTCACGGAGACTACTGAGATTTACTATGATCCGGAAATTCAGTCGACCGTGATTGAGAACGATCAGGATATGGTCGAGTCCTACTTCATCATTCCTGAAGATAATGCTGAGGATCCTAGCATGCAATCAAAGTGGTTGCTTCGTATAGTTCTTGGTCGAAGGAAGCTTCTCGACAAGAACCTGACTGTGCAAGACGTGGCATCCGCCATCAAGTCGAAGTTCCAGCGGGATCTTGCAGTCATTTTCAGTGACAACAATGCTGAGGAACAGGTCATCCGCATTCGAATGATTCACGGCAAGGATGGCGAAGACGAAGATACGGAGGAAGACTTAACCCTGAAACGTCTTGAGGCTCATCTGCTCGACGAACTGACACTTCGTGGTGTTCCTGGTATCGAACGTGCTTTCATAGCTGACAAGGATCGTTCTCGAATTGAAGAAGATGGCACAAGAACCACAGTCAAGGATGATCCTCTCTGCAAAGAATTCTTCCTTGACACAACTGGTATTGCTCTCAAGGATGTCATGGTCATTCCTGGTGTGGATTCAACTCGCATCTATTCAAACTCGTTTATCGAAATCTTCCAGGTCTTCGGCATTGAGGCTACGAGAGCTGCTTTGATGAAGGAACTGACACAAGTGTTGGCTTTCGACGGTTCTTATGTCAATCATCGACACTTAGCATGTCTCGTTGATGTTATGACGGCTCGTGGTCATTTGATGGCAGTCACTCGTCACGGTATCAATCGTGCTGATACTGGTGCTCTCATGCGTTGTTCCTTCGAGGAGACTGTAGAAATTCTCCTGGAAGCTGCAGCTTGTGGTGAACTTGATGACTGCAGAGGTATCTCTGAAAACGTCATGCTTGGCCAGCTTGCGCCACTCGGTACTGGTGAGCTGGAAGTCTTGCTCGACCAGAACATGCTCAACACTATCGCCGCCGATAACGCTGGACGTGCTGGTATGATTACTGGTATGGCTCCCAGTGGTGTATTGGCTGATGGTGCTGCCACTCCCTATGATATGGGTTCACCCATGCAAGCAGGTGGCTTCGCTTCACCGGACTATGGCGCTTCTTTCTCCCCAATCGTTCAGCATGGTCAGGACGAGTCTGGTGGCTTTACTGCGTATGGTGGTGCCGCATATGGAGACGGCGGTTTTAGTCCATACGGTGCGACAAGTCCTGGTTATGCTCCATCGAGTCCTTTCAGTAGTGGCACAAGCCCGACGTCACCAGGTTTCTCGCCCTCGAGTCCTGGTTATAGTCCGACTTCACCTGCTCTTGGTGGATATGCTACTAGTCCAGGCTTCGCTGCTGCTTCACCTCGTTTCTCACCAGCTTCTCCTGCCTTCACGCCAACTTCACCTGCGTACAGTCCAGCATCCCCAGCCTTTGGTCACTCTTCTATCTCACCAACCAGTCCGAGCTACTCGCCAACAAGTCCTTCATTCAGCCCCACTTCTCCCAACTACTCTCCCACTTCTCCGGTTGGACGAAGCACAAGTCCGCAATACAGTCCTACTTCGCCCAACTATAGTCCTACGTAAGTCTTGAGTTCTCCTCGTCATTTTAGATGACTTTTCTAACGAGCTATAGTTCTCCCAAGTACAGCCCAACAAGTCCACAGTTTGGAGGTGGAAATGGAAAGCAGACCAGCCCGACCTCGCCAAAGTACTCACCTACTTCACCACAAGCTTCTTACTCTCCGACTTCGCCGCAGTACTCACCACACTCTCCGCAAGGTGCTTACTCTGCTTCATCGCCCAAGTGGACACCTACCAGGTACGGTATATGTGTTCATATTGTGTATCGAGACTAAGCTAACGATATCTGCAGCCCTGCGTATAGTCCCACGTCACCAAAGTAGTGAATTGCAGGAGAAAGCAAACGAGAGGGTGGTGGTGATGATTCTCTTCTTTCCTGTTTTAATGTATACCAAAAAAAGAGTGCTGAACAATATGCTGGAAGATTTATGCATAGACGGCAGTTTGATTACAGGAGTTATTCTTCTTCTGCTTTTCTTCTCTTGCATTCTGAGAGTTTGTACTTTACTGGGGCTTGCATAATGGTAGCGGTGAAAGAGAGAATAGAGTGAAGGGAAGTTGAGACACGCGAGCGACTGAGTAGAGGGTGATTTAACGACATGAAAACGAATCAATTTTAAATAGTCTAGAAACCTTGATGAAACTTTTCGTTTGTCATCATTTTGAGACTGGAGGCTCGCTCTGGAGCGAGGTACTATATTCAATATACAGTGTGTCAAGGTGAACCTTCGCCCTCGAGTTCACAGCGGTTTGAAATGCTAAGCCTCGATACTACTGCTAGGTATCCCTCAACTCTGTTGTTGACAACCCCCTCCCTTCAATTGTCTGAAAATGATTTCCTCTTGAATGGACGAGACTTTCGCAGAAAGAAGCTCGGAATCACTATAGAGACAGTACCTAAGCAAGTCTGAACAAACATGGATGAGGATTTTGCCCTGAAGCTACTCCTTGAGGCCGATAAATAAGGGCTTCCCAAGCTTCTTCCGGACACGCAAGTGAACCTCTATGTTCGGGATGTGACTTACTGCTTCACGACTGTCATTAATATTAGGATGACGAGGCCTTTTTCTACCAGAAGAACACCAGCTAGCTCCGCGTCGTCTGAGGGAGCAGCGGAAGTTAGATGCAACGATGCCGAGGCCGATTATCGGATCGATCGCAAGCCGTTGGCTAATCTGATGACGCTAGTGATCTACGGTTATCAATCAGATAAAGGTTTTCCTCTTGGCACTCTCAATGGTACGAGAAACATATTAACCTTGCATCCCGACCTCTCTTTTTCTCTTTAATCTTCTCGACCTCTTCCCTCTCGCACTCGTCACCTTGCACCTGTCTGTTTGTTTCAGTTTTGTTTCACCTCTGTTTCATCTCTGTTCCTGTTGTTCTCTCGTGCAAGCCTCCATCTGTGCTGGGAGTGCTATACTTCAATACCATTTAGTGAGGTCATAGCCACCATCACAATGGTCAGCGTCTTCAGCAACCTTCGTGGTCGTCAAGACTCTCGCATCGTGCGAGACGTGACCGGGCCTGGTCTAGACACAAGTAAAGAAAGCTTCGACGTCGGCGTTTCCTCAGATGCAGACACAATGAGCTTAGAAGCCCGAAACGAAAAAGAATTGCAGATCCATCCCAACGAGGTCACCAGCAGTGCACAGGAAGGTGTGAAGAAGGCAGAGGCCGCTGCTTTGATTTGGGGCCAGAAGACTGTTTATGCGATTTATGCTTGGTATGTATCAGTTACTTGTTTTTTTTAGTATATGAGTGTATTTCTTCCATTTCTAACCACTTCTTTGTCTTTTGCATGGCTGTAGGATCTGGGTTTGCTTCTTTATGCTAGCGTTTCAATCGGCTATTGGCAACAATGTTATTGCCTATGCTTATGCCGATTTCGCTGCTGCACCGGCTATTTCTACTGCTGGTATTCTAGCCTCCATCATTGGCGGTGTTCTTCGCCTTCCCATAGCGAAAGTTCTCAATATTTGGGGTCGTGCAGAGGGCTTTCTCATCTTTGTGGCCATCTATATCCTCGGCATCATTGTCATCGCCACCTGCACTGGTCCCAATGGCTATGCTGCTGGTTACGTCCTTTACTGGATCGGATACGATGCCATTTACTTCATTCTAGATGTCTTTGTAGCAGATACATCTGGATTGAGAAACAGAGCATTTGCGTTTGGATTCGTGTCGACGCCATTCATTGCAAGTAAGTATATGAATTGAACTCGATAACTTATAGACATTGAATGGAGCTAATTCTTGTGTCTTAGCGGCTTTCATTGGTCCATTGGCTGCGCAGAGTTTCTTGAGTATGACGACGTGGAGATGGGCGTATGGTGCGTTTGGCTTTGTGATGCCTTTTGTCTTCTGCCCATTGGCTTTCGTCTTCAAGTACTATGAGAAGCAAGCAGAGAAGAGGGGTATCATCCGTAAGACTGCCAGCGGCCGAACAATGGGACAGTCGATCATGCACTACATTCACGAATTCGATGGTAAGCCAAGGCTCTTCCCTTTTCCCATGTTACCTTTCTTTTCCTTCTCTGACGACTTCATACTAATCCATCACAGTCATCGGCGCATTCATCCTCATGGCCGCCTTCATCCTCTTCCTCCTGCCCTTCTCCCTCCAGACCTACGGCCGCGCAACCTACTCCTCGCCCACCTTCATCGCCATGATCGTAGTCGGCGCCCTTCTCTTCCCCTGTTTCGCCCTCTGGGAAAAGTACTTCGCCCGCGTCCACTTCATCCGCTGGGAGCTCTTCCGTCAACGCACCGTCCTCGGCGCTTGCTGCTTGGCAATGGTGTTGTACTTCTCCTTCTACTGCTGGGATTTGTACTACTACTCGTTCGTATACGTCGTGTTCGACTTGAACGTCAGTTTGACAGGGTATATGACGCAGATTTACAACATCGGGTCTTGTTTCTGGTCTGTAGTATTTGGGCTCTGGGTACGGTACATCAAGACGTTCAAGTACACCGTGTTGTGCTTCGGGCTCCCGCTCATGTTCATCGGCGCTGGGCTGCTGATCCATTTCCGTGGCACGGAGCAGGGCATCGGTGGCGTGATTGGTGCACAGATATGTATTGCGTTTGCGGGCGGCACGATTGTGATTGGTGAGGACATGGCTGTCATGGCTGCTGCGGACCATGATGGCGTGCCGATGATGCTTTCTTTAATCGGTCTTTCAACATCTGTGGGAGGCGCGATCGGGTATGCCGTCGCTGCAGCGATTTATACCAACGTCTTCCCGCAAGCGCTGGCGTCGAGGCTGCCGGCTGCGGATAAGAGCCAGGCGAGCGCGATTTATCTCGGTGGCTATCTTAGTCAGACGAAGTATCCCGTTGGAGGCGAAGTCAGAGCGGCGATTGATTATGCGTGGGGGGAGAGTCAGAGATATGGTGCGATTGCGGCGACGTGTGTGCTTGTGTTGGGGATTCCGGCGGTGGCGGTGTGGAAGAATTATAGAGTTGATAAGAAGCAGAATAAGGGGACCATGTTTTGATGGGATGGATGGATGTAAACACTGTCGAAGAATGAGCGGAGCATGTCAGTGAGTAAGCAAGCAAGCAAACAAGTGGCGATTGGGGCGGTGGAAGGTGGGCGGTGGGAATTGTGCTGCTGGATTGCTGTTGTGGGGACTGGCATGTTAGAGGGATGACATCGAGATGATAGTCATGAAAAAGAGTGATGAATTGCTAGCATGCTGTGAAACAAGACGAAGCAGGAGAAGCAGCAGCCCAGGTCGTTGGAGAAGAAGGTCTGGGCATTGTTGCCATTACCTTTGCCACGGCTGATCGAGGAAGAAGAGTAAATCACTGCGAAAGACTACCGTGCACGACGAGGCATAAGCAGAAGACGCACATAGCAGAGCAGAGTAGAGTAAAGTAGAGTAGGCAACCCCTATATACATCCTGCAAGATTACCGCAAGTATTGTACACTTACGAAAGAGGAGGGTTTGTACAAGTATTTAGTCAAGTCGCTATCAGTTCGCTCATTACCCTTTCTCGACATCAGCTTCGTCCTGATATGACGAAACCAGGCGAGCAAATACAGTCCCAGAATAGTTATACAATGATATTAAAATGAATGATATAGCATGACAAACAAATAAACAAGACCTCCCTCTTCTTTGAGAATATTAATTAGCAGTGTATTAGGAGGTAGTTGAGGTGTTTGTTGAAGCGTTCTTTAGAAAGGTATGGGTTTGATGATAGAGGCTTAGTTTGTAGGCCTTTGGAGTAGATGGTAGATGGAAGAGTTGATGTTAGTAAGATGAGACCAGAAGGTATGTGCGCTGGAATGGAACTGGGATGTTTGTTTGCATATATGTGATTCGTCCGCTTTTTGTGATTGTATGCCCTTTGTTCCATCCCTGGTTATTGTAGGCACGAGTGTCTATGTCTAGCGATCGTGTGCTTCTCTCGACCTTGATCCGTTTGCATGGTAACGAGGCGAAAGAGCTAGGATATCCACCAGGAGCTGGCAGGGAGACTCACATGATTTCGGTGAACTGACGCTCAAGTGTTTCACGACTTTGGCGGCCGTGAGCAAGACCTGGCTGTTACTGATTTTTTGGCTTGTAACGGCCAACAATGCTCGCTTTCATTACATCCGTGCAGGATCCATATCATAACAGGTGTATAAACCGTAGTGTGCCTACCATATCCTTACACGACTACGCTGCATTTCGTTCACTCCTAAACAATACATTCCTGGTAGTTCATCGGTACACGGTTGAGGGCATGATAACAGAGCTGGCAAACTCTTTGCCAGTGCAGCCAGTCAGTCTAAGTAGTCTGGACTGTGTCTTTGCTGACGGAAATGAACTCGAGGAGGCTCGGCGACGGCGATAGAAAGAATAGAAGTAGAACAGCCGTGTCGGCATAAAAGCACGCTTGACGAGAGCAGCACGTTTTTCCATAGTGAATCTTGATGAGAGCACGTTTGATGAGATGCACTCTGCCAACAGGCATTCTTCGCAGCATTTCCAAGGGAGGAGAGGATTCCACGACGGAATTGTGCTGTGTCTATATGGCAAGATACGCTGCCATGCCTACCTCTCTTCAGCTTACGTCTTTCTGGCCGCATCGAGGCGTGGATAAGCCAAGACGAGTGGACGGGAGATAGGTAAACGTGCTCTGAACATGCTCCGAGTATACCAATCGATCCCATCACTCGAAGATTCGCCTTGTGGTGCTTTGTAGTGACTTCCACGGATACGTGGTAGGGACTAGTAAAAGCGTGTTGCTTGATGCTGGTAGGCGTTGCATCCAGCGTAGGAGCTGAGCATGCCATCATAGCTTCAGCTGCGGAAATTCGTCCGCATGGCCTGCCTGTTCGAGCTTCGTCGAGTCAGTGCACGAACACAGCGGAACGCCACTCCAACGAAGGATAATAACAGACGAGGATGGCAGCTCATATATTCATGTCGCCACGGCAGGAGCCTCTTGGTGTAGCTTTGTACTCATACAGAACATACAGTACTTAATGTCATGAATGAGAGAGGTACTCTTCGTGGCCAGCACCATTGGATACAACCATCAGAAGGAAAAAAATAAGAAGCACAAGCAAGCGCAAGCGACGCAGCTGTGGAGGCACGATGACAGCTCAAGCCTAGGTCATCGGCGGGGCACGAAGAGGTCAGCAGGTACAGCATTTATTGTCCCTGCAGTAGTTAGCGGCAGACAGGTAGTCCAGAAGAGGCGAAGCGGTCTACGAAGTCCTGCATAAATTGACAGACTTATGCAGTGTGATGAAAAAAGTCTATCGTGAGTTTCCCGTCTTGCGGCTAAACTTAGCTGGGCTTGCTTGCTTGTCAGCTGGGCGGATGTGAGGCCGCCGAGCACTGTCCGTTAATTTTCCGAAGGCTGCTACTGCTACTACTCATTGGTAGTGGCCGCATTTGTGTGAGCGTGAACTGTTTTCTAGATGTTGGCTTCACCTGCCTCACCGCTGTTCAACAACTCTGTGAGCGGTTCTCTGGCCGATCGCAGAAAGAAATCACGCTTGAAAATGTCCCGCGGCGTTTGTCGAGCCGCCTGCAACTTGTTGCCTAGCTCAACGACGTTAGTTCTTGGCCTGGAGAAATCCCTCAGAGGGTCTCCGTTCGAGGAGGTGCTTGATAAGAAGATCGAGCGCAAGAAATCGAAGGTCATGGTATGTCCAGCTGGACTTCGATCTAGTCAATGGCTAGTACAAATCTGCGAGCTGCTATTGGGACCCTAAGTTGTAGTAGCGATGGTCGCTGAAATAACTGACCCAAACGGTGCTTAGCCACTTAGACTTATGCCTCATAAATCCTCCTTTTGTTCCATAGTGTCAGAAAAGCGACGGCCCTGTCTCGCGCATGGCAAGATTGACATGCCGCATGTCAAGTTTCGTTTTTTGCTTCGACGGCCTATGGCGGCAGGACCTGAATTCTTGGAAGAAAGTCGCTTTGTTGTGCGCAGAAGGCGTACCAATGAGATGTAGCTCGTGGAACATCACAGCCAGGATCCTTGACACTTTCCAGGACAATACTACTACTACATGGTTGTGCATCTGAGACCTAGGATCTAGGACTCCAGCATGTTTTTTGCTATTTCAGTATTTTATCCAGTTCGGAGGGTTTGGAGAAGCGTTTCAGCCTGGAGGATTGGACGTTGGTGAAGTGGTCTGAGCTCCAATAGCAGCGTGCTGTCTCCGTGGTAGACCCACGATCTGCTCGTAAAGCTGCAGGGTCGTCCCTTCCAGAGTGATACTAGACTCGATCTTTCAGCATGACCGATTATCGGCATCACTGCCGCTGAGTGATGTTTATTGCTCGCTGTGGATCAGAAATAGACTTGAGAAGATCAATGCTGTTGAAAAATCATCCTATGTAGCCGCATGTGACGGACCATACACAGCCATCATAGACGCGGATATACCTCAACTATCGGTGTCAAGATATTATTGACGGTTTACCTGCCTGGTGAAAAGAGACCGCCACAATATTGCGACATGGTGGTACAAAACCTGGATGTTTCAGAATCCTCTGACGTAAGGATGGAGCAAGGCTCTTGTTTCGAGTTGCACAATGAATTTAGTAGTTCAGTACATACCGTGTGTCGCGCAAGCCTACATTTTAGTCTATGCACGACCTAGTCTCATTGTTTTCACGGCCACAAAGCCTCTCAATTGATGACCAAGCATAATGAGCCGAGTAGTGGTAATCCATAATGAATCATGGACATTGTGAGGCTCGGGAGATGCGAAAATAAAGTAATGGAGAACCTGAGTTGATGTTTAGACTTCTGAAACAGATGCTTGGTGCCTGCCGCCGCCGGCACGTCTATGACCCGAGTCTAGGCGTAGGTTCGTCTGATGATATCTCTTGAGCAGTTTTACAACATGATGCCGTTCAACCGAGCAAGACAGCAAAAGGCAGAAGCGCGATGCCGAACTCGTGCTTGCACCCGTGGTTGTCAAAAGATACATCACGACATGCCCCAGACTTGTCTCCACATATTATCCTAGCGTCAGGACTCGACGTTGTTCTCCAGCTTCACTTCATTCCGCACTATGCTGTTTCGCCTCAATATTTTTGGTGTTTGATAGAGACGTATCATTGTGAGGAAAGTGCTGGAGGTAGGTAACATCCCGCCTTGCGCACGTTGTAGGAACGATAGACGAAATCATGATGGAGATGCAAGAAATGAGTAGAAAGATGGTACCTGGCGCAGCTTTACAGATTGACAGATGATCGAACTCCCCACACAAAGAAATACCAATCAGGCAGGAGTAACCTGGATCGATCTTCTCCTTGGCATTTCTCCAGATTCTTTTTGTCATGTTACACGCAGGGTTTTTCTTGAAGGTACATTGGAGTAGGATTATTTGACCATTGAAGCGGTGTAACAGCATTCGAATATGCCTCGCTGCCACCAGATGACGGCGATTGGAGCAGCAGCAGCAACAACAACAGAACACGAAGAACGGGAAGTTAGTTGGATGACTTGGTCTGGACTAGCGCGTTGGTAAAGCCAGACGTCCGTACTATGGTACCACTCTCTCCACACTGGGGACCCCGTGATGATTAACGACGACTAGTCCGGAGAAAGAAAATCACAAGGGCTCAGAAGACGTCTGACTACTGACTATTTTGCCAGGTAGACAGCGTGGCTTCAAAGCTGCTAGCGCATCTGGCGTGGTTCTGAGTTTGAATGCACAAAAGCTACCAGCTTTATTGCTTAGATTATACCTCGCCCATATCCACTTCACCCAGTCTCGTCCCTCATCTCGTCTCGTCTGTTCTGTTCCTTGACTTCTTTTCCTCCTTCTCCTGAACCCACATCGCCTCCCAAGCAATTATCACTGACCTTAGCTCTGCCCACAACGTTGCCTTTCGGTGGGTTTCACGGACCAGCTGGCTGCCAAGTCTTTTCTACTACTCCGCTGTCTTGTCTCGATGTGCACCGTCACAGCATAATCACAACAACTTTTGTTCATCTCATCCAGTCTTTTCGCTCCCTACGTTGTTCCACCTCAACTACCTGCTTCGACCTGCTCATCATCTTTCCGGCGTTTGAGAACTCATCTTGTTTAATCCAGCATCGACAAGCAGGCTTTGTCTTTGTCTTTTGAATAAAAAGCATTAGAGAACCTTGACTGCGCCGGTTATCAGTAATACATCCTCTACTGAGCAAAGCTGCTCTGTATGTCTAGCCTTGATACTGGACGGTTCTTCCTGGGTCATCACAATACCTTTGAAGAGCATATTCTGACTCTGCCACAGACTACACGAAAAGGAAGCTACTTCTTTGACAACTTCCACCTTACATCAACCAACCTCGAAAAAATCACTATAAGCATAGGCTGGATCCTTGCTAAAGAACGCATATCCACAAGGCCCATTTGCCAAAGTTTAGTTCAGTCCTCAAGAACTCGAGTCTCCACTGGATGATCAAGGTGTCGATCACAATTGAACGCTAGGACACATAAGCAGCAAGACCATATTAGGCATGACCGAGCTCGCCCATAATCACCCATCGCCTGCATCTGCATCGTCTTCGTCGACTTCTCATGATGGTAGCAACGGCACGGATATAACTAGTATCAGCATCAATGGTAGTGAAACTGGTAAGCGTCTTGCTGGTGGGCAAACACTAAGACCATGTGCTAAACTATACAGTCCACGCCCTGGTCAAGACGGAGTCGACCACAAGCGATAGCTCAAACTTCGCCATACCTAAAACCGACAAGCCACGGCCTCATATTTGCAACATCTGCTCGAGATCATTCGCTCGCCTCGAGCATCTCAAGCGCCATGAACGTTCTCACACCAAAGAGAAGCCATTCGAATGTCCAGAATGCACCCGCTGCTTTGCAAGACGAGATCTGCTCCTGCGCCATCAACAGAAGCTACACTTGACCACTACACCTTCGACAAGAGCAAAACCTGTGAGAAGAGAAAGCACTAGTGGTGTTTCGACTGCCTCTGCTAGAGTGCGGAAGAACTCGATTGCAACAAGTGGAAATGGCTCGACTGCCAGTGTCGGATCTGGAGGAGGTGGTACTGGTAGGGGCCGTGCAACTACTCTCAGTCACATTGATGTCTCAGCTTTGGGTCTTCTATCTGCTTGTAAGCAGGAAAGTCCTAATCCTGACCAGCTCAACACACCCTTCACCGACCAGTTCAACGTTGTCAACCACTTCAAGACACCCCACCATCCTGGACTGCAACGACGAATGACTACAGATGGTCGTAGTCATTCGCGAGCATATACTTTATCACATGTACCACATCTTGGGCTTGATACCAGCTGGCGTAACTCGTTACCAACCGTGCCCTCCGAAACAGCTATAAACCACATGTACGACTTTGCGGACACTCAGGTTGGCGGCCCAACGATCAATCCTGCGCAACTCCATCTTGACGACTCTATTGACTCACTAGATTCACCGTTTGTAGAAAACTTCGAATGGATGGGCGGATTCAACTCACATGTGGTAAATGGTTTCGGCGAGCAAGGCGTGTCCGCCACTTCTCCTTGTGGACCGAGCAATGATAGTCCAATGTTCGCTGCACAGCCAGACAACGCACATAACCAAGCTCTTTATTACCCGCAACCATACAATATGATCTGGCAACAGCATCCACAATCAATGCTTACTCCAGAGACCGCCCTAATGACTCCAGATATTGCTGCACACATGCACTCTGATTATGGTCTCTCGACAGACGTAGGAATGAACAACCTGCCTCCTCAGAACACCATGGATGGCTACTACCCCACGCCACCGCCATTCACCTCATTGAGCCCCGATATATCGAACAACACCTTTTCTCCACATTTTATGCAACCAATGGGCTTCCCCACAGATCACACCGCTCAACCATATGCACCTACGAACACATGTGTCTTCGACCCCTCGCAGTTCCAACAAAGACCTCATGCCGTCACATCTATCACTGAGTTGACACGTCAAGCACTACTTCAAAGTCTATCTCAGGCATTGTCATATGGTCAGCGAAGATACTCGCAATCGGCTACCTCGTCTCGTCGAGACTCTTTGTCCGCATCGCCATCACTTCCCAGCTTGGAAGATTTGCAGCGCTATGTCGATGCTTACATTCACTTCTTTCAACCACACTCTCCGTTTCTGCACATTCCGACCCTCTCCTTTGACTCTCCAGCATACACAAATAGCATTCGCGTCGCCAATGGTCATGCCAATGGTCAAGGCGGTATCATTGGAGGTGGAGGTTGCTTGATTCTGGCCATGGCAGCCATTGGCGCCCTTTACGAGCTTGAGCCACTGGTTTCCAAGGACCTATTCGATGCTGCAAGAAAGATCATTCAACTCTACCTGGAGGAAAGACGTAAAGCTGATCTTGCAGCCGCCACAAATTCTCTCCGTCACAACGACAACACTGGCCAGAACACCCCGCTGTGGTTAGTACAGGCAATGCTGCTCACTGTGATATATGGCCATCAATGTGGCGATAAAGTTTCTGGGGACATTGCGAACACACATGGTGCAGCACTGGTTAGTCTAGGCCGTGCAGCAGGGCTGCTCAGCCCAGCGATGGAGCCAAACACCCAGATGAGCAATGGTCATCTTCTCAATCCTCTAAGTTCACCGGATGTCGAAAGAGTGCGTACTCACGACTCGATTGCTTTCAACGATCCATGGGGCTTTGCGACAGCGAACGTCGAAGATGAGACAGCTTGGCGAAACTGGGTGGCTGCAGAGGAACGCAAGAGAACACTCTATGCAATCTTTAACATGTCGAGCTTATTGGTCTCTGCATACAATCATGCACCAGCAATCATGAACTCTCAAATTCATCTCGATCTACCCTGTGAGGAAGAGTTATGGACTGCAGAGAGTGTAGGCATCTGGAATGCTCGTGGTGGAGCACAATCCAACCACGTGGCGATCACTTTTGCATCAGCGTTGAGCCGACTTTTAATGGAAAGCCAAACTCAAGGCTATCAGCAGAGTGAAGTTTCGGGATCTAGCATGCTCATGGCAGATTTGCCTCCAAGTGATCTCAAGCCAAGCACTTTTGGATGTCTAGTCTTAATCAATGCTCTTCACAACTTCATCTGGGAAACAAGGCAACGACATTCCGGTGCTAGATGGACGACACAGGAGTCTGAAGGAATGATAGCACATATGGAAGCTGCATTACGCGCCTGGGGAGCAGCTTGGAATGGGAATCCAACACACAGTCCTGAACGTCCTAATCCTTTCCAAATGGGTCCACTCTCCGCTGATAGCATTCCCCTGCTCGATCTGGCCTACGTTCGACTCTATGTCAATCTAGGCCTGTCCAAAGAGCACGCATGGGCTCGTGACTTTGAGCAGATGGCCGAAGAGCTCAGCCGTGGAAGCGACATCATCCAGCATGCCGACTACTCCCGTAGTCAATCCAGTCACTCCTCGGAGAATGGAGGCTCTCGCAAAACGTCTTTCATACCAGGTACTGACAGCTATGACATAAACATGGCCCTCAGCGCCCACGCAGAAGCTGAACAGCAAAAGACCACAAGACGTGAGCGCCGGCTCCGCAAAGCCGCCTTCTACGCTGCCGACTCCCTTCTCTTCTCTTCTAAGCTCGGTGTTACATTTATGGATATGACGGCTCGAGAGCTGCCAGTGCAATCTGCAATGTGCACGTTCGATTGTGCACAGGTCCTAGCCGAATGGATCACAACCGTTCAAGAGCGCATTGGTGGTTACTGTGGCATGATTGGTCGTGACGCCATCGACTTCGCCCAACAGCTTCCTCCCGACATGATGCTCGAAGATGAAGATTGCAAGCTGCTCGAAAAGACAGGAGATATACTCGCTGCTGCAGAAGGCAAAATGACGGCGGAACTGAGTAATCTGGATCCAGCCTCGGCAATGTCTGTGATGAATGCGCTGCCTAGTTGCAGTCAGAGAGGCTATGGAGCGCAGATTCTGGGGGTGACGGCGTTTATGCTTCGGCGAGCTGCTGTTTGGCCTGGTATGTTGTTGTTGTTGTTTCATGTTCTGAGGTGTGTTTTGCTAATATGTGTTATAGTCACGACGATAATGGCGCATGGATTGGATATTCAAGCTGCTCATATGCAGAAGCGAGCAGACCATTCGATCACTATGGCCCAACCCCATATGTGATGGGTAACCTTAGGAAAGCTCGAAGAAAATTGAAATAGGAGGAAATAATGTATCATGAGGCAACGAATCTACGCAAGGTAATGGGATGGGATGGTATGGTATGGTATGAAAAGGGCGGTGATGAACAAGTAAGGTAGTGCACAGAGAAAGAAGGGCCGCAAAAGAGTTAGTGGCAATGTGTTCGTGGAGACAAAAGCTTTACATTTTCTTGGATGAGGTTCTCCTTCCCTACTGGATATACATGAATGAGGTTTTCCTTCTCTACTAAATATACAGAATCGAGGGCTTTCAGGGCTATTAAAAGTCGAGGTTATAGCTCATACAGTCTTCTAGAACTAGACGAATTGAAAATCGTTTCTGTCATGGAAAGTGTCAATCCCTTGTCTTAGCTCAAGAGCCTATGACACGAAATTCCCACTGTATTGACCATCCCGTGGTGTAGCTGGAGGTATGTCGTTTTGATCTAGGACATGTGAGTACTGCGGTGACACGCCTCACAATCCAGAGTGGGGAGCCACTCAACTCTTCTCCTCATACTCACAGCTTCATCACCTCACTAAATTTAACACTCACAGCTTCATCACCCCACTGAACCCACCTCTCCCATGCAACTGCATGAAATTCGCCTTCAACGGCGTAACACTTGTCGCGCCCTCCATAATAGCCTTTCCATCATTCCCATCCTCACTCTCCTCCACCGTCTTGAAAATATTGCCAAAACTAGGCGACCACTTGAACGTCGGAGGCAGCGCTTCATCTCCATCTCCATCTACTCCTTCCTTCTCCTTCTTCATCAACCCATTCTCATCCCCGCCCTCAATCTGCGCATATAACCCACGTCCACCTCTCCACGTATTCCCCAGCATCCACGTCCATCGTACATCTTTCTGCCCTACGCCCTCGACAAGCGGGACGTTGATACTGTAGACATCCACATCCTTCCCTTCCGAAGATGCATCCCACTGCTCCATCAATTTGGCGACGATCTTGGCGCTGAGCACGCATGCTTCTTCAATCAGTTCCGGGCTTTCTTTGCGCGTGAAAAACGCGAAACTGAGTGCTATCGCTTTGTAGCCTGCTATTGCCGCTTCTAAAGCGCCGCCGAGGGTGCCGGAGGAAAGTGCGAAGGCGGCGGTCGTGTTGCGGCCGTGGTTGGGCCCGGAAAGGACGAGGTCGATTGCTGGGTATGATGTTGATGTTGATGTTGATGTTGGGAAGAGGGCGGCGTGGTGGAAGAGGCCGAGTTGGGTGCAGGTTGCTGGCGTGCCGGGGATTAGGGCGTAGAAGTGTGGACTTGTTTTGCTTTCATCTGATTTCATTTGTGGTAAGGGGACGTCTTGTGACCGAGTGTGGATTTTGCCCGTAGCTGGATCGAGATAGGTAGGACGTAGTACGTCGTCTATGGCGTCGTTCTTCTGTGTCTTGTTACCACCTCCGTATACCAGGCCTTCGCCGCCGTGTTTTGATGCGGCGTCATCGTCGTGATGGGGCTGGGGAACAGGTTTGCCGGGTTCTTGGTAGGTGGACGCTGGCAGGAGATGGGCTTTACCGATCCAGGAACGTTGTTGCGAGGGAAGGACGACGCTGACTGTGTGGTTGTAGGGTGGTGAGGTTAGGACTGAGATGAGGGTGGAGATGTAGGGGGAGTGTGAGGGGTGAGGAGGTCCGTCGTCGTTGGTGAGCTGGATGTGTATCAGTGGACTAGGTATGAGGAGGGGGGATGGGAGAGGTGTACCTACTAGGATATGCATGTTGGCGTGTGCAGCTACTTCTCTTTGTTGAAGAAGGAGATGCTCAGGAGAAAGCGAATAAATCATGAGATCACCGTCTAGACTCGTCTAGACTCGTCTCCACATCCAATGGACCCCCCGCCATTGGCATAACCTCTAGATAACCACCTCGTCGACCTCCTCTTCTTTCCCATCCCATCCCATTCCATCTCTTATTCTTCTTTCTATCGCACCTATCTATTGACTTCCTTGCTCACTGATCTTCACCATGGCTCAACCTCTTCCCGCCGACGGCAGCTTCGACAAGCCAGTTGCAACACTCGATGTAAGCCAGCATCTCCGTCATATTCATACCCCGCAGATATACTTGTATACTGACCGCTCGCCTTGTTTTCCTCTCTAGACCTCAATCGCTCCCCGTCTCCCTGATGTCTGCCAGACACTCTTCGCTGCAAAAAAGTCTAAGAAGATCACTTTTGAACAAATCGCCAAAGCCCTCGGACGCGAGGAAGTAGCCTGTGCTGCGATTTTTTACGGCCAAGCTAAAGCGTCACAATCTGATGCAGAGAAGCTCGCTGAATTACTGGGCCTTGAGGTTGAACAACTAAAGACGGATCTGTATGCCTGGCCTGATCGGGGTCGAGCAACTGAGATGCCACCTAGAGAACCTCTCATTTACAGATTGTATGAGATTGTGCAAAACTATGGCGCGCCGATGAAGGCGGTGTTGAATGAGAAGTTTGGCGATGGTATCATGAGTGCTATTTCTTTCTCGATGAATATTAAGAAGGAGACTGATGATAAGGGTGATTGGGCTGTTATTACGTTGAGAGGAAAGTGGTATGTGTTTTCTGCTGCATCCTCGATCTGTATACTTGGTGCTAACATTGGATATAGGCTGCCATATACTCGTTTCTAGGCTGTACAGTTACTTGACGATATATATTGACATCTACAAAGATATCATGCAATTTTATCTCTATTTTGTTTCAAGATCTTGTTGTCGCGTCATTCTTCGCGTGATGAGTTCTTGTGGGGTCACAACATTGGATTGTTTTTATACATACTGAAGGAGGAATGCAGCTTCCATCTTTGATATCCTGTATGTCATCGACGAATAACAACAACGTCCATAATGGCTGGGTTTGTGTATGCTCTTCTCCTACAAAAGTGCGCCTCCAGCTAATAACACAAGTAACCATATCGGCTACGCAGCCTCAAAGCCTCTACCTCCACTCCCACTACCATCTTGTGATGCACCCTCATCAAGTGGAGGCTCGAGCTCTGGAGGTAGTATCGCATCTCAACCTCCTGCCATAGCAAAACACCGCCTTGTCTCCAGCACTTCCACTACAAGCTACCACACCACCAAAACTAGCGCATCGCGTCGCAGCATCTCCACTGCCTCAACTATCGCGACCTTGACTGCTTCAACCATCACTGATGCGTCAAAGCAACAACGCGAAGTACACCATCTCTCCTACCTCATTGACCCAGAAGATTTGGCCGAAGATCTGGGTTCAGGATGGAAAGTGCGCTCGCCATCTGGTAATCTCCTTGGCAAAACTGGGTATTTCTGTCGTGATGATAGACCTCTGAGTCTACGCGAGAGGCAGGAGAGGATCAAAGCGGGCTTGGCTAGTTCAGGGTCGGAAGTCGCGTCGTTGGGAAGAAGTGTTTCGACTGTTTCTACTCAGACGAAGACTTCGAAGAGAAAGATTGAGCATAGAGAGGTTTTGGCGGAGAAGAATATGAATGTCAAGGTTAGAAAGACGGAGGTAGAGAGTAAGAAGGTGAAGAAGCAGAACAAGAGCGGTCTGTCATGTTTCTGACGAGAAGACGATGGTGTCTATTACGATTGTTCTGGAGGCGGATGTGACGATTATGAGACATGATTTGGAATTGGCCGAATTTTTTGATTTCGCTTTAGATGATTCGGATGGCGAGATGGTAGAGGTCTAAAGTTCTTTGTTTCTTTTTGTTTATTCTGGCAGAGCTTTAAGCTGACGATCATAGAAGCTTCAAATCAAAAACCTGAAACACTCTCCCCACTTCATCATGACTATTTGAGATCCGTGGGTGACTCACTTTCTTTTCAGAGCTTGATCTGACCTCTTCCTTTTCTTCTGACTTTCATCATCACCTTGTACAACCTTCATCAACGTCAACAATGCTCGTCGCCCTCTAAACATCAAGATCGCTCTTTCCCAGAACTGAGCGCGATCAAAACTGAGCGTGGTTATCACCAGCGCTAACAGTCTATCTACAAAAGCGATCTTAGCTACCTTACGCATTCCTGCGCGCTCACTTCCATCTTGTTTTCCAAGCCGCCGAAACGAGAAATCGCTTCTCTATCAACCTCTTTATCCGCTCAGGCTGCGACAAAGAAGTGTCACACTCGTCCACGCCTAACGACAATCTGCATAGCTCTTCGTAGCAATGCCTTCAGCACCAACCATCACTGCCGCGCCCACTGGCACCACGCTCGCCCAGCTCAAACTCTACCTCGATCAATCCTTCAAACCTGACACTCTCGTCACACCACTGGTCCCTTGCATATATTACACTTCCGGCTGCAAGAAGACTTTCGACATATCGGAAGAACTGGAGCAGCACGTCCTACGAAATCTTACTACAGACAAAGACCACGAATGGTGTCACGACTGTGAGCTAGGCTTTCCAAACATCAAAGCCATCAGACGTCACTGGGTCGCATCTGATAATCATGAGCTTGCCTGCCCAGTTTGCGCCAGAAAGGACTTCCAGAGTGAAGGTGGGTTGAGGAGGCATACAAAGCAAGAGTATACAAGAAAGAGAGAAGTGACGTGCTTGGGTTGCAATGAAGTGTTCTGCGATGGAGACGGTGCTGCTATTGCTGCATTGTTGAAGCATTATCTGGAACCTGGTCACTGCAAGAGCAAGGAAACAGCCAATACTACCAATCAAGACACCGAGGTTCTTGATCTGGCAGGAGGGATGGGTAAGGTTGAATGGCCTACACTGGAAGCGCCAAAGAATGAGACACAACCAGTGCTGAAGATGCTCAAGGCACACCAAGGGCCGAAAGTCAGCACTCTTAGAATCGGTCACAAAGTGTCACAGCCCAAGCAGACGGAAAAAGTCGGGTCGCACAAGAGCAGCGCCACTGTCGATCACCCCTCCAGAGCTGGAGCTATAGCTCGTACAACTACACTTCATCCTCCGACACAAGTCCATCAAGATAGCAGCGAAACAAACAAAGTGACAGACGCAGAAGAGGGCACAGACGATATGATGAACTCCACTGTTACAGGCGTACCTACTAGCCTTCAGCCTACTGCTCCGACCACAATGCCAATCCAAATTCCGCCATGCCCTATCTCATATGCCAGCAAACTCAAGGCGCTTGTGCAGGAAGTGAGAGAGGAGAAGAAGTCTGCAGCAGCCTCGGCCGGTCGAAGCAGCACTTTGAAGCCGACTAATCCACGTGTCTCACCCTGGATTAAGCCACAAGAGAAGCATAACGCATGGTCCGCGAATGCTCCCCAAAATTCGAACCAAGCAGCAACTGGGCCTACTGAGGCATCCTTCGCCCGACAGCCTCTGCCGAAGGAGCCAGCTTTTGTATCACCGGAGACTTATGCCGCCCCAGCTTCTGCCAGCCCGAGGAAGAAAGTCACGGACAGGTACAGATGGGGTCGCAATCCACCGAAACAGGTAGACCCGCCCACACAGTGGGACAGTTGGGAGAGGAACGAACCTCCGTACGAAGGGTATCATCCAGAAGTCAGCAAATGGCTTGAGAACGTTTCGGATATGCCAGACGATGTCGAAGTCGCGAATAGTTTCGAAATAGCTCCGATTCTGAAGGATGGCGAGATTACTCCAATAAGCAGGCCTCGCACACCAGACCAGATCGAGTATGACATTGTCCTCCGGGACTATATGAATTGCAAAGGCGAACACGTCGAAGATGACGGGAAGTGGATTAGTGATATCGAATTGGAGAGATTGAGAGCAGGAACCAGACTTCCGAAGCAAGGTGGTGGTAAGAAGATTAAGCCCAAGTTGACTGAACGCAAAGGTCGATATCTGGATGAAGGTGCCTTGGAGGAACTGGAGCAGAGAGTCTTTGCAGACAAGCATGGCAATCCAGCTTGGATGCTCGAAGGTGTCGGTACAAACGATGGATGGAAAGATTGGGCTAAGAAGGAACATGAGGCCAAGACTGATGAACATAACGATTTTTCGGGGGGTGGAGCTGGTGATCATGACGCTGGGTTGACTTGGGGTGAGAGCAAGCCCTCGGTGGAGCAACCTTCGTGGGAGAAACCTACTGGTGATCATGATCCTGGATTGAAATGGGGTGCGGAGGAGAAACCTTCGTGGCAGAATGCAGAGTGGAACACGATTGCTGAGAAGGGAGGCGCTCCTCGCAACCATGGTCCGATCTCTGCCGCCGAAAAGCAAAGACGCCGCGCCAACAACCTTTGTGGCTACTGCGGTGCAGCTGATCACTTCGTGCGCGATTGCGACAAGAAGCCCAAGAACAGCTTTCGCTCGCAAAGACAAGGCATGAAGAACTAACCGAAGGATTAGAGGACCTTCAAGTACGCTTATAACCCATAGAAACGATAAATGAAGTCGACACAGTCGAGGAGGTCCAGGAAAAGTGATCTGTCTATGTTACACGGCGGCAGTAGAGTGTCAAATCAATTGCTTCTATGCTATCTGTCACTCTGCCTTCTCTAGCTGTGTTGTGCTGTGTTGTGCTGTGTTGTGCTGTGTTGTGCTGTGCTGTGCTGTGCTGTGCTGTGCTGTGATGTGAACGCCTCGATTCTCCACTTCGCCCTCTGCTCTGGGTCACAATTATAGCCACAGTCCAACACGGAGTACCTGCCTACCTCTGCAGTCTGCTCCATCCATCTGCTGCTGAAATCTCTTCGTTTCACACATCGCCCATGTACGCCAGTGAGTATCAGCACGGTGGATGACGATATCGACGTGTTTCTCTCTGGCGTCTGCGTCTCAGGCTTTTTCTTTTGTTTCCTCGCTCCTCTTGTCTTTTGGGTTTTTGGCCTTTGGCTTTGATTCTGTCTTTTGGCTTTGAGCTTTCATCTTGAAGTCTGGGCTTTGATGTTGATATCGCCTTAAGAAAGTTTGATAGGAATGCCGTCCTATTATTTCAATGAAGGCGATGATAGATGTCGCCGATGAGGAGGCGATGGAGCAATGAGCATCGAGCAATGGTAGCAATCCCCCAGGTCCGTGAAAAAGACTAAAGATGCTCTTCTCTTCTCTTCTCTTCTCTGCACGCCTGAGCTGGCCGACCATATATGGCCAGTCTGCAATTCCGTCTTTGACTTTCATCACTTGCAGTGCTTCACTATTCATTTCTCGCTCGTTTCTCCTTCGTTCCTCGCTTTGTTGTCCCAGTTCCCATATAGATTCCTCTTTCGTTTTCGTTCTCTTTCATTATCCGCTCATTCATCTGTCCACATCATTCAACATCAGGCACCCAAAACACAACACCCTTATCCGCACTCGCAATCAAGTTATGTCGCGGATTATATCTCACTATACTCGCCATCCCCGCATCTTTTCTGTCTTCGCCAATCGTGTGACTGGGGAGTAAGACCTTGGATTGTTCGTCCCATACTTTGCCTTTACGGCTTTTACTGCTGCTCGTCATGTCAACGTCTTCCCCCTGTGACGACTTGATAGCAAGATCCAAATCCCACACCAACATCCCCGCCTCACCAGATCCACCAATGACATACCGCCCATCAGGAGAGAAACACGCGTCGCCCGTGCCCGTGACATTACCACCAGTGCGATTGGCAGCTTGCGAAGGTGTCGCTGGCGTACTAGGCGCCACGCGACTTCGTAGCGAAGGCGAAATGCGAGATGTCGTCCCATTCGTCTTCGGCAAATAAGCAATCAGCGGTCCATCAAACGCATCGAGCACATAATGTCCTGGTCCTGACGTCGCGACGAGCAATTTCTTGCCATCGTTCGAAAACTCCACCTTCGTCCAATCGCCTTGCGTGTGTCTGCTTGTAGCTGTACCTCCTCCTTGAGCACGACCGTGCATGAACGTGGCTTCGTGCTCGCGAAGATCGAATGTAGCGAACGGCGCGCCGTCGATTTGGCGCGCGTCGTAGAGTGAGATGGCTTGCGCGGCTATGATGGCGACGGCTGTGACGACGGCTCCTGGGTCGTAGGCAACGAGGTAGGCGCTTTTTATATTCAGTTTGTTTTGCGCGTTGGGGGATTTTAGGTCCCAGAGGCGGACGGTGTCGTCTAGAGAGGCGGAAATGAAGGTGTCGGAGGAGGGGGAGAGGGCGAGGTCGGTTACCGGGGCGGTGTGTCCGCGGAAGTAGCGGATGTAGGTGTTGTCGTGGACGGAGAGGTAGCGGATTGTGTCTTGGAAGCACGGAGTTAGTGGTTTTGCATCCAGGTGGTGCGAGGCGAGGTGAGATGGTAAGGTCGAGTAGGAGTAGAAGACAGCAACGTACCATCAATCTTTGTACTGCCATAAATGATACTTTGATTATGATGCGTGAATCTCGCCAAATCGACGCCGTATTTCTGCGACTTGAGCTCCTTGAATTGAGTCCCATCCTTGCAATTGTAGATTTGAAGTGTTTCGTCGTCGCGCGCAACTATGCAGTATTCGCCAGTATCATCGAAGTCAAGGGAGGTTACTGCGTATGGTCTTTCATCTTTGCGCCATCCAAATCGCTGGAATTGAAAATGGGTCAGTGGTGTTGACTGATTTTGGTCTCTGATCTGAATTGACTTACTCGTACTGGCTGGAAGCTTGCTATCACGTCACTGACTTGAGCTGTCCGCATTCCACCTCCTCCCCTACCATGTGCCATCTAGGTGACCGCTGCCCAGCTCCTCCTCAGATGACTTGCAGCGCGTGCGAATATGAACAAACGGAGAAAGAGGACGTGGCTGGAAGGTGAGTAGCTACGGGCCAACACTGAGTAGCGGACTGCGGGCTCGAGGCGTAGACTTGATGAAATCAGTGACGTGCTTCGCTGCTACTTAGCGTTAGAGATGAATCGATTCTGAAACAGTTTCGAATATCTGAAACGAACCTGCCGATTGCTTCCCCACCAACGCACGTGATCCGCGTGCCAATGGAGGCCGGTCTCGGCAAAATGCTGTCACATTACACAATTGACGAACGTGTTTATCATTGGTAGCTACACACTATAAGACACTAAGCTCAGAAGCCTACCCATAGTCGGCATTATACAAGCTACAGTCAGCACGGCGAGAAAAAAGGACGACATAGGAATCCGTCTCATACCTAGAGAACAAGTTTTCGTCTCAAAAATTTGGCACAGAGAAAGAACGCAATAGAACAAAAAAAGCAGTGAAGAAGGAGATTCATATTGGAGCATGTCATCTACAACAGGGTATGTACATCTTAAACCTACAACTCTCGAATCTTAATCACTAACCACAATCCTCCCCTATAGTGCCTTCATTGCTGGCGGCCTTGCAGGCTGCGGCGCCGTAACCGTCACACATCCCGCCGAAACCATCAAGATCAGACTCCAACTTCAAGGCGAACTCCAGTCAAAAGGAACAGCACCTCGCCTCTACAAGGGCGTCTTCCACGGCATCTCCACCGTCCTCAAGAACGAAGGACCTCGCGGCTTATACCGTGGTCTTGGCTGCGCATACACCTACCAACTTGTATTGAACGGTTCGCGATTGGGCTTCTATGAGCCAATACGTAGTTCGCTGGCGACACGCGTATTTGGAGATGCGACAAAGCAAAGTGTGCCGATAAATCTGATGGCAGGAGCAAGTTCTGGAGTGATAGGTGCAGCTCTAGGTAGTCCATTCTTCTTGGTCAAGACGCGGCTGCAGAGTTACTCGCCTTTTCTACCAGTCGGAACGCAGCACAAATACCGGAATGCTATAGATGGGTTAAGACAAATATATGGCGCGGAAGGTGTTAGAGGATTGTATCGTGGAATTGGCCCAGCAATGGTGCGGACAGGCTTTGGGAGTAGTGTGCAGCTGCCAACATACTTTCTGGCGAAGAGGCAGCTGGTGAAGCAGTTGGGCATGGAGGAAGGCCCGGGATTGCATCTGACGAGTAGTGCTATCAGTGGTATTGTGGTCTGCGTCTTCATGCACCCACCAGATACCATTATGAGCAGGATGTACAATCAAAGCGGCAACTTGTACAAAGGCGCATTCGATTGTCTGTATAGTACCATCAAGGCAGAAGGACCACTGGCTCTATACAAAGGATTTACGGCGCATTTGGCGAGGATCTGGCCGCATACTGTAAGTCGTGCTGGTGCGTTGAGTTTCGAGCCGATGCTGACATGTAAACCAGATTTTGACTCTATCGCTCGCCGAGCAGACGAACAGGCTGCTAAAATTGGTAGAAACCAGAGTTACATCGTGAATGAATCATGCTCCTTTGACCTCGAGGTCGGAAGAACAGCCGAAGTGCTTGCTCTGTATTGGCTTTTCTTGGATAGTGGAAAGGCCTTCCTTGTGTGACCGGCAATGCTCGCCAAATGTACGTGAGAATCTGGATAGCACATGATTGCGCAGATAGCGGATATAGCATCACCCTCTCGAGTGTGATAGCTGCCATCAGATATCCGCGTCCTAGATATGTGGCTGACTCCTCCTGCTCTCTTCACGTCTTGAATTGATTCACAATCTCCTCCCTCTCCATGACTTCCTCCTTGAACTTGACCAAAAACACAGTCTTTCCAGGCCACATCTGTCCATCTTTCCCACCTGCCCCTGCTTCCTCTTCTGCCACCGAGTGCGCGCTTACTTTGGCATAAAAGCCACACCCATCACACACGCCCTCAATGATTCCAGCCACATACGCTGCACAGTTCAGCTGGCTCATCTCTTTCGGCACGCTAATGTATGCATTCACCACTGGGTCATTATCCGTAATCATGTATTCATCCTTTGCATCTTGACTGCGCTCTAGTGCGTCTGCTGGTCGCCCAAAGAGGTGCTTCCATAGTGTCGTGCTAACGAATTGTAGTAGAGGTAGTATCCGCGTGGGTCTTGTAGTGGTAGAGGTCGAGAGCATGCTATTCGGAGTACGATATAGGAGAAGGTCGAGGAGTTTAAGACCGATAGGATAACCTTGCTCATTGAGCCGGTCTTCAAGCTGAGTGATTGATGTGATGTTGCGTTGCGCGTAGGTTATCATTTCGGCGAAGAGGTATGCGAAACTGGCGCGAGATGTCTCTCTGGTTTGTGATCGGTTGAGGTGGCGCTGATAGATGTTTATGGTGGAGGCGTTGGTCTTGGGTCGGATGGTATTGGAGGGAGGTTGCTGTGAGGAGTATTGGGAGGAGATGGTGCTGCGGGAGACTGGTCGAGATGGTGGAACTGAATGGGCGGGTGTGCTCATGATGGCGGTCGGCTTGCTTGGTAGTGGTTGTTGACCTGACCAACAATCGACAATGTTCAGCTGGGGTCCTCCTCCCACTGAGGATACCAAGAAGAGCTTTCTGTTCAAGGACTATCCTACGTAGTGATACTCGCACTATATCAGCAGTGATGTGGAGGGTGTCTATGCGGTGAGTGAATGCTCGGAAAAACAAAGGTTGTGAAATGCTGGTGCTCTCACTATAGCTTTCTAGCGTCACTCTTTACTAAAGAGTCTAGGCTGTACGTCAAATGATCTATTGCTTACCAGGTATGCTGAAACAACCAGGAGGGATGTTCGTTCGTTCGTGATAACCGTTTTGGCCTCTCGTCGGTTTCACTTTCTATTCCTTCCTTCTTCACTTCTTCTTCCAACCTTCCAACTGCCCAACTATTCGAAATAGCCACGCTTCAGGTGTGTCGGTGGTAGGTGCTGTATAGGGGACGTGCTGCAACATCATGCACAGCAAGAGTGTCGGCCATGCCTCAATACAAAATAACCCCATGGAAGTACACTCACGAACTACTTCAAGTTCGGAGAGAGATCTACCGACTTGGTGAGGCAGCACCTCCAGTCGATCTCAGGCGAAATGCTGTTGACAAAATTGCCGCCTGGAAGATGAGAGGGCACACACCACATGCCGTCGAGTCTACGGCATTGTTGGTGGATGCCATCCTATTGCATGAAGGTGGTGGTGGAGGTGGTTCGCAGCTGAGTGTGAGAGCAGCTTACTCTGCAGCTTTCTGCCGGTATGTCGTGGAGGCAATGCAAGACCTACACGCCGAGCTAGACGCTGATACACATGACTAGCTTCGTGACTGGTTTTTGTGACATCGAGCAAAAAACCATGAAAAAAGTACCTATGGTAGAGATGGCTCGCTCAATCGACATGCCCGCCTCATTCGTCGAACTACGTCACGAAGCAACCCACGAAGAACTGCCATCCCTCCAGAGACTAGCTAGAAATGCCAAATTAGGCGTCGAATGGCTTTGGCATCACTACTGGTTCAAGCTCGATCCTGTCCCAGATCTAAACACACCCCGAGTTCTTCAGCCAGAACGCAAAGCAGTACCGATGCCAACATACACCGAACTCCGTGATGTTTTGAGATCATTTGTCACCAGGCGCAAAGCCGAAATCAGAAGCGGAGTTGACCTCAACGAGATCTCACACACCGAATCTTCCATCACACTCCCAGAAATCGTCAACAGGTGCATGGGACGGAACGAAGCCTTGACTCTCTTAACCGCAATACTGCTAGAAGAGCGAATGCTAATCCCTGCTAAGCGCAACCCAGGAGATAGCATGCAAGGCGCTATCACACTCTGGAACGAGCTTCTCACTCGCATCGCAATATACCAACGAAACTCAGGCTTCCTCCGCATCCTCGTCGAGCGCTTTATGTTCATCATTACTACGACGACGGCGTTAGACGTGACTCTGGACGCGTTCAAAGAAGCTGTACATGCATGGGTGATTGAGATATTCAGTTCAGAATGGTGGCGGCATTCGGAGGTTGTTGAGACAGTCGAAGGACTAAGAGGTTATGCATTTAATGAGTGCATCATGGCCCCTAATTATTGGTCTATAAAAGTTGCGAAGAAGATTTATAAGCATGGCGATAATGATTTCAAGGTTAGGTGGCGACCTCTATTGGAACTAGGAGAGCTGCAGTTCTCCAGGAGCTGAAGAATGAGCTGCGTAGCATGTTACGGCTTTCAACGATGAGTTCATCGCAGCAGTACAATAAGCGCGACGATTGTCATGGGTTATGTCAATGTCATGACGATGAAACATTTGCTATACTAAGAGGCATAATGGCGAGAAGAATGCAGGTCAAAGGAGCACTAGGAATGGTCGCTGATGGTAGGATACGAGACCTGGGAGAGACGAAAATGTCCGGTATGTCTGCTGTTGCAAACGTAAGGAGCATGATGTACTGACGTTGGGTAGGATAAATGAACGAGTATGAGTGAAACAGTACAATGACACGGGACAGGTCAGGGCATGTATTGGGCGTTGTCGAGAAGATTGATGACCAGTTCGGCATTCCACAACAGACTTGTGACAACCATTGTGTTCGTGGTCTTAGAGGCGTTTCTCCAGTATCAATCAATCAATCAATCAATCAGAAAATCAGAAAATCATGCTGCTACTTCGCTTCCCTTTTCAACGAGAATACCTTAACCTTGGAGAATTCATGTCATCGTGCACAGAATCCCCTTGGCAAATCCTCTATTACATCTCTTTCTTGTTTTAGTGTCCCACAGACTACACCTTACTACCAGGTACTGTACTTAATGTGCAATAGCTAGAAGATATTTGTTTGAACAAAACTCATCACTCTCCAGCAGCAGAGCAAAAAATATCTCCGCACGATCCAGTTTCAGTCCAGCTATCCAGATCGCATTATATCAAACGGTGCTCGAAGACTAGCGCTTTAACGATGGTACTGCTGGTGACAATGTTCAAACAGACAGCTTCAGGTCGTAAAGGAGTGTATTACTAGTTAAACGAGATTATATAGACCTTTCTTCTTCGTTATTATCATCCTCATTTGGTGTTTCGCATATTTAGACTTTTCCTTCCCGCTTCACTGCATCTTCGTGCCAGTTAACTCATAATTCACCGTTACCACGTCCACTATCCCTTCATGTTCAAATGTTGGTCAGCTTGGTTTGACACCCTACCTTACCATCCACCACTACCACCGCCACCAGAAGACCATCCTCCACCAGGAGCAGAATGGTAACCCCAGCCAGGAGCACCACTAGAAGCAGCACTAGGAGCAGCACTAGGAGCACCACTAGAAGCAGCACTAGGAGCACCACTAGAAGCAGCACTCGAAGCACCACTAGGAGCACCACCAGCAGGTGCAGCAGTAGTAGTAGCAGTAGCCACCCCCGTAACAGTAACAGCAGGCACACTAGGCACACCACTTGTCCCTGCCGCCATCTCAATACTGCTCGCCGCAGCCGCCTCACTACTATAAGTAGCAGTAGCAACATCACCACCCACATCTCCACTGATGTTATTCAATGGAATGGCTACTGACAAGGGCAAGTTGCGACTGGAGTTGCCTACATACACTGTCTTTGGGTAAGTTGAGATATACCAGTTTTGCGCAGCGGGGTCCCAGTTGGAGATGTCGCGGCGGGTGATTTGGGCGCTGAAGGTTGCGGATTGGCCTGATGCGATATGGATGCGGTCGAAGTTGCGGAGCACGACTTTGGGGTCGTTGGGGCCGCCGAGGGAGATGTAGAGTTGGGCTACTTCGTCGCCGGCGATGGGGCCGGTGTTGGTTACTGTTGCTGTAACGGTGAACATGACGTCCCAGAGATGCGGGTTCCCTCCCGGAGCACCACCAGCAGGGACAGCAGGCTGTGCGCTTCCGTCTTGGGCGTGAGGAGGCAGGTAGGACGAGGCGTTCATGCCGTAGGTGGAATCACCAGACGCGGCTGCCAAGTTTGTGTTGTTGATGAAGGGGTAGATGAAAGCCTTGAGCGCGTTGAAGCCGGCGGGGAAGAGAGCTTGAGCGGCGGTCCCAGGTTGGCCGAGGACGGGAGCAGGTGCACTCATGCCTGTGTTGGGCTTGTAGGTTGTGTGGCCATTGGATTGGATCTGGATGTTGGAGAAGGAGAAGGTGGTGTAGGAGAGACCGAAGCCGAATTCGTAGATGGGTGTCTCGTTGTGGCGGTCGAATGCGCGGTAGTCGATGAAGACACCTGGTTATGTTAGTCAACGAGAGTATACAATGTTTTCATGAAGCGATGGACATACCTTCTTGGAAGTTGATCTGAGGTGGCAATTGGCTGGAGTTGTAGATGACCTGGAGTTGTCGAGTCAGCAAGTCATAGTCTTCAAGGAGGAGGAGGATTGTCCACTGACATCAGTGCCGTAGTCGGAACGAGCACGACCAAGGGTGTAAGGGAGCTTGCCACCAGGGTTGGCGTTTCCGTAAAGGATGTCGACAAGAGCATTACCAGATTGCTCGCCAGGAACGTTAGCCCAAACAATACCAGTGACGTTGGGATTGCTTGACCTGTTGACGTTTGTCAGCAAGTGAACACAATGTGTTCTGGAAGGATGATCGCTAACCAGTTGCCCATGAGGACGGGACCAACAGAGTGAACAACAACGATGACGTTGTTGGAGACAGAGGTAGCGGCGTTGATGAGGGCTTCGCCATTGTTCCAGAGTGTGAGGTTGTTCTTGCATATGTCAGTATCATCGCATAGCATGAAAGGTTTGCAATACTCACTCGGTCACCGGCATTTCCATCGACGGTAATATAACCTTCACCAGCATCGGTAGAGACAAACACGAAAGTGTGAGAAGCCTGTCTAGCAAGAGTACGAACAGTGCCGAGATTGTAGTTGTCCTGAAAGAGTAGTTTTGTAAGCAGCTTGAATCAAAACGTAAGAGTGAACGAAAGCGTACCAAGGTGTATTGCACATCTCCTGTGCCGTGGTTGACGGCATAGTTGGTGATTGCTTTGAAAATGTTAGCAGAAGACTATATGAAGGCCAAGATCGAATTAGACATACCGGTAAGAGGATCAATCAAGAACGGGAAATCCTGGTGCAGGTTAGTCTCTTGTTAATCTCACCAATAGATTCGAATGCAAAGAGCATACTGCTGTGCCTGAACCCCATCCCTGGGCCATTGTTCCTTGAGTTCTATAGTTCGTAGTACATCCGTGGTCTGAACATCCGTTGGGGCCAAGCGAGTTCGGGCCTGCGTCGTTGCCTGTACGTTTGCTTGGTCAGTCTCGAAAGAGCAGATGGGGAAGAAAGCACAAGAAGGGAGGGACTAGCAGACACGAGCCACGAACCGATCAAAGCGACGAATGCTTCGTTGCCTCTCAAAGGGAGGACAGAGCCGGTGTTCTTGAGAAGCACAGTTCCCCGGACTGCTTGTGTTCTGATCTGCTGTGCGTGGTTGGCCTGTACGTTGATGTGTTCGTTGATGACCTGATAGGGTGTCAGCTAAGGGGAAAAACGATAATTTTCGGAGAACAAAAACCTTTTGACCAGCCTTTGCGTAAAAGAACTGAGGACCTATAGTGTTCCTGATTTTGTGTTAGACTATCGACCTGTCTAGCTTCTGTCTCTGTTTTGTATCGTATTGTACCTTGTCCATGAACCTGATGATATGTTAGTAACGAATTTTGGAGAGCGAAAAGTCGGAGCTTACTGAAGTTAGGTGCTGGTG
>Ga0160428_1000495_pt1 | contig 43135 bp, 45 predicted proteins | sample SolpanmetagenomM_FD_108198 | JGI IMG/M metagenome (GOLD analysis project Ga0160428, IMG submission 108198) | Solar panel surface microbial communities from Lawrence Berkeley National Laboratory, California, USA - M | ecosystem: Engineered > Built environment > Solar panel > Unclassified ... | reverse complement strand
GGCAGCGTCCTCGTGCCGCTGCAGGCCACCGGCCACTGCCCGCACGTCAGCGCGCCCGACGAGACGTCCGCGGTCGTCCTGGACCACCTGCGGCGCGAGGGGTGAGCATGGCCACTCCGGATAGGCGGACCAGCCTCACCTATCCCAGTAAGAGACGCGCCTCTACCCTTCGTCTCACGAAGGCAGCCTTGCACGCCAAAAGCGTCTTTCACCGGCAAGGCCAGCCATGTAGGCACCCCTTGATAGCACCTGAAGGTTATTACGGTGACGATCCGGCGACGGTCTTGAGTGGGCTAGGCGACGTGCAGTTCGACCCAGACGGTCTTGCCGACGTCCTCTTCTCGGACCCCCCAGGCGGTAGCCAGGACGTCGATGAGGGCGAGGCCGCGTCCTCCGAGGGCGTCGGGGTCAACGTCAGCTAGTACGGGGAGGCGGGAGTCGTCGTCGCTGACTTCTACCCGCACCGATGTCGCCGTGGCGTGTACCCGGACCCGGGCTTGGCTGCGGCCGTGCAGGAAGGCGTTGGTGACGACCTCGCTGACCAGCAGGGTGAGGGTGTCGCAGATGTCTGCGCATTCGGGCAGGCGACACCGACGGGTACTACAACATGACCTGCGAGCTGTTCAGCACGAGCCGCCCGCAGGTCGACTGACGACGCCGAAGGGAACGTCCGGTCATCCCGCGTTGCGCGTGTCTTCCGGTCATGGCGCGATAAGCGCGCGGCGACGCCCGGCGTTGCTACTACCTCGTCGATCGGGGCGTCAGCTGGTGGGCTGTTGGGCACGGGCGGTGGTGACGATGTCCTGCAGGGCCGCGACGTGGGACTGCAGGGCGCCCTGCCCCGTCGCGGTCAGGCGGAGTCGGGTCTTGGTGTAGCGACCGGAGGCGACTTTGCGGATCTCGACGTAGTCGCGCTCAGCCAGCACGGTGAGGTTCTTCGAGAGGTTGGGCTGGCTCACGTCGCAGAACTGCTGCACGGCCTTGAAGTCAGCTCCGTCGCAGCCGGAGAGGTAGGCGCAGATCCGCAGCCGCACCGCGGAGCTGAGGGTGTCATCCAGCGTGGGCTCGATCGCAGGTGTCGCCGAGGACGTGGCCGGGGACGTGGTCCTGGCCATCAGGAGCGGGGCCGGCCGCCGGCGACGAGCACACCGCGCAGCATCGCGTACCAGGCCACGGCCGAGATGACCCCGAGGCCGGCAAAGATCCACGCCAACTCCCGCCCCGCGGCCGAGCCGCTGATCAGGAGAGAGACCGCGACCAGCAAGAAGGTGGTGTTCTCCGTCCTGGTCCAGCCGCGGTAGCCATGCAGGCCGCGTAGGCGACGGGCAGAGGTGGGCAGCAGGTGGGCAGCGGTGAAGAGCAGTACCGCGGCGGCGACGCAGAGCAGCTTCGGCCAGCCGGGCCCGCCTTGGGCTGCGAGGACGACCCCGGCGCCGGCGCACAGAGCGGAGAGGGCGCACGTGGCGCGCGGCAGGGTGGGACGGCTGGCGGCGAGGTAGGCGCGACGGACCTCGTCGGCCTGCGCCTGAGCGGTGTCGTTGTCCATGGATCGAGCGTGACATCCACATGCCAATTAGGCAAGTAGATGAGTGATTGGGTTGTTTGCGGTCATCCCGCGGTACGGGACGCACGGTCATGGCGCGGTGCAGTACGCACGTCCTCGGCGGCATCAATTGTGTGGACGGACTCGCCGTGGCTGCTTGAAACTCGCCACGTGACGAGCAGCGATCACTGGGACCAGGCCACAGCCGACGCGTACGACGAAGACACCGCAGAGCTGTCGACCCCTGAAGCACTCGCGCCGACGCTCGACGTACTGGAGCGGCTCGCAGCCGGTGGGCGCGTGCTCGAGCTGGCGATCGGCACCGGCCGCGTCGCCGTCCCCCTCACTGAGCGAGGCGTGCCGGTCACCGGCATCGAGCTCTCAGAGCCGATGGTGGCCCAGTTGAGGCGCAAGGTCGACGTACGCCAGATCCCCGTTGTGGTCGGTGACATGGCCACGACCCAGGTTGAGGGATCGTTCTCCCTCGTCTACCTGATCTTCAACACCATCTCGAACCTGCGCACCCAGGCCGAGCAGGTCGCCTGCTTCCGCAACGCCGCCCGCCACCTCGCGCCGGGTGGACGGTTCGTCATCGAACTCTGGATCCCTCCGCTGCGCCGCCTTCCACCCGGGCAGCTCGCCGCACCCTTCGACGTCAGCGACACCCACCTCGGGATGGACACCTACGACCTGGTCACCCAGCAGGGCACCTCCCACCACTACTGGCTCTCCGCGGACGGCCCCACCCGCTACGGCGTCACCAACTTCCGCTACCTGTGGCCCTCGGAGTGCGACCTGATGGCCGAGCTCGCAGGCCTACAGCTGGAAGAGCGGACCGCCGACTGGGCCGGCGCACCCTTCACCTCCGACAGCAAGAGCCACGTCTCGATCTGGCGCAAGCCCTGACGAGACCGCTTCTGGCTGGAGTGCGGTACTGCTCACCGAAAAGGGCACCGCTGCAGGAGTCGATGACAGCGGACTGAGGGTGTCGAGGGACCGTGACCGAACGAGCACCGCTGATGGGACGAGCGGAGCCGCTCCGACGTGTCGCTTATGTCGATGACCAGAAGATCAACAAGCACCGCAAAGCGGTCGCCTCACCAGCCAAGCCTCGCGCAGACAGGTCTCCGCTCGGGCGACCAAGGTGGCCGTACAACGAGCCGTGGCAGGGAGCCGCATGACTGAGGAACGGATGCCGCACGGCTACACCAACGCCACCCGCAACGAGGCCGGCGTCATTAGCAAGCGCTACCTCGGACCTGACGCCCCGGCCCGTCAGCACGCCGAAGTCACCGCTCTGCGTCACCTCGCCGGCACCCTGCCCGTTCCGGCTCTGGTTCACCAGGAAGCCGGTCAGATCGGGACCGCCCTCATGCCCGGCCGCCCCGGGCAGGAGCTGCTGGAGCTGGCCCCTGACGCCGTGCTGCGCAGCGTCGGTCGTGCTGCAGGCCGCGTCCACCGCAGCGACCTGAGCGCGCTGGCGACGCCGGAGGCGCTGGGACCCGCGGCGCACGGCGGGGTCTTGGTCCACGGCGACTTCGGTCCCCAGAACCTGCTCCTGGACCAGGACACGTTTGAGGTGACCGCGATCGTGGACTGGGAGTTCGCGCACCTCGGCGACGGTGTCCTCGACCTCGCGTGGGCGGAGTGGATCGTCCGGACCCACCACCCGCACCTCGTTGACGCCTTACCGAGCCTCTTCAAGGGCTACGGCTTAGAGCCGGCCTGGGGTCAACGTCAAGCCGCGATGGTCGCCAAGTGCGAGTGGGCCTTGGACTTCGTCACTCGCTGGACGCCGGACAGCCAAGCCGCACGGGTGCAGTGGCGGGAGCGGCTGGAAGCCACCCTCGCTTTCACGGCATGAAACGCCCGGTCATCCCGCGATGAGCGCAGCTCGAGGTCACGCCTGACGGTGGGCGGGGAACCAGCTCGCGGCGAAGTCCACCAGCTCCCGCACCGGCAGCAGGTGCCCAACGCCCTGACCGATCGGGGCTGTCCGTTGCAGCCCTGACGCCGCGGCGAAGTCCTCCACGACCTGCTCGAAGTCGTCGGCACTGACCTCCAGCTCTTGCCAGGACCGCCACCGCCGGCGCCCGTCCACGACCACCGGCGCCCCGTTGCCGATGTGGTGCTTGCCGGGGTACTCGCATCGGTGCTCAGCCAGGTGCAGAGCTGTGCACTTGGCCGCACTCACCCCGAGCAGCAGCACCTGCGCACCGATGTCGTACAGGACGGCCAGGGGTGAGCCCTCACCCATTGGCTCGCTCAGGTCGTGCTGGGCGAGGACCTCCGGTGCGAGACGCCCGGCGGCGGCGAACGAGCGGTGCGGGTGAGCACTGCGCAGCGTGCCGCCCAGGGTGCGGAAGTGCTCGGCGACGATGCCCATGTTCTTGCTGGGAGTGGCGGCCGGGTCGTAGATGGGCAGGTGCTCACGCACCAGCGGCCACCACCGCGGATCGGTCTGACGCAGCAGAGCCGGGTCGCACAGCTGCCAGGACTGCACCGGCATCACGATCGTGCCGTCGGGTCCGACCGCAGCGCGCAAGGCGGCGACGACTGCCTGCTCACCTCCGACGACCCAGCCCAGCGCCGACAGGGACGTGTGCACGATCAGCGTGGCGCCCGCCTGGACGCCGAGGTCGCCCAGCTGACCCGCCAGCGAGTCGGCGGTAACCGGTGAAGGCGACGAGGTTGTCGGGGGCATCAGCCTCGACGTCCCCATGCCTCGAACTGCTCCTGCACCTGATCGAAGAAGGCGGTCTTGGCCAGGGTGTAGTCGTCGAAGTCGGCATCGCCAACGTGCTCGGCGGCCACACCGGACTTGAAGGTTGCGTAGCGGTCGCGGGCCTCAGGATGAGCGCGCAGCCAATCGCGGAACCACAAGGCGTACCTGCCCCAAGGGGAGGCGCTCAAGCGGATGTGCAGGATTGCGGCCCCGGGTCCGTCGATGTCGTGGACGAACAGCCGCTTTCGCCACACCTCCTCGGGCACCACCTCCGAGCCGCGGGGAATGTCGCGGTAGACCCCCGGTGAGTCCGGGCGCGAGCCTGTGGTGGGGATGAAGCCGGTCGGCGCCAGCGCCTGGTCCAGCACCTGCGGTGGGGGCAGCTCACTGACGATGACTTGCAGATCGATGTAGGCCTTGGCCATCAGACCGGGTACGGAGGTAGAGCCGATGTGCTCGTAGGACTTGCCCACCCCCAGCGGCGTCACTGCACGTTCCACCGCGGCAAGCAGCTGGGTCGCGCGTCCGGGCCAGGCAGGGTCGTAGGGCTGCAGCACCGCAGGTCCAGGCATGGGCTGGACGGTAGCGACGGGCACGGCGGCCCGCCATGACCACAGGGGCGTGTCCTCACTGCCGTGGTAAGTCTCCACAGACGCACGACCTCGTGGTCATCCCGCGATCCGGAGCAAGACCTGGCGTCTGCACCGGTCCTAATCTGACCCAGATGGAAACCCGGGACTCGCAGGTCGCTTCTTGGGCGCTGGCCTCGGAGCAACTGCGCTTTGGCACAGCCCGGTCTCTGGACGCAAACGAGCTTGTCGGGCGCGGCAAGACACTGCTCGCCACCCCATGCACGACAGCAGTTGCACCGACGAGCGGGCCTCATCTGGCTTTAGAGCTGATCACGTTAGAACGCCAGTGGCAGCTCTACGAGCAGCACCGCGTAGCGGTCGAGGCTGGCTTCGGGGTCGATGCGGCAGGGGCACAGGCCATGATCGCGTTCCTGCGCGACAACGCCGCCCGGCTTCGATTGACCATGTGGTTCGCCACCGCGGCCGGCGTGGTCGTCGGTGCAGTCGGCTACTTCCCCATCCCCGGGACGCCAGCCGCCAGGCTTCAAGAAGTCGACATCTTCCCTGGGTACCGCCGTCGCGGGTACGGCAACGCCCTCCTGACGGCAATGACGAGCCACCTCGCAGCAGAGGGCTACCGGCTCGTCCTTGTGGGCGCCGACGAAGACGACTGGCCCTTGCACTGGTACCGACGTCGCGCCTTCACCGACGTGGCTCGAGTGCCGCTGACCAGGTAGCAAGGACGGACCAAAGGTCACCTGCACCTGCACCTGCACCTGCACCTGCACCTGCACCTGCTCAGCGCGATCGACGTCACGGTCATCCCGCGGTCCACACAACGTCACGGTCATCCCGCGCTCAGTGCGCAGTCGGCCCGCCGCGTAGCGCCGTCACAGGCGCCCACCCGCTGCTGGAGCTCACGGCCGCGCACCGAGGCTCAGCCGGCCCTAGCGTCCCGCAAACCAGTGTTTTTGGAACGTGCGCCATCCGACTCCTCGCGACTTGGTACCTAGGCGCCCCTGGAGCGAGTAGCGCCTTGTAGCACAGAGAAAGCGCCTAGGGGCAACTTCGCCGGTTCTCATACCCCCCTACTCAGACTGGCGCCTAATCTCACATCGGCACCCAACACGGGAAGCCTCGTAAGCCGACCTTGTGTCAAGCGTGCAGGATTGGGTGGAGATATGCGTCGCTGGACGTCCTTCGTAGTCGCTGCATCAGTGACAGCCACCTTGCTAGGGGCCGCGCAAGTTGATCAAGCGGTTCCGCCGCAGCTTTTGTACCTCCACCTGTTCCGTCTTCGCTTGTCACTTCTCTTCCGGTGGCTGTGGGTGCCGCTGGTCTTATCACCGGACTCACCATCGGTAACGCGATTGTGCATTCGGGCGTATTGCCGTGGGACGCCTTCCAGCCACGGCCAATCAGCTCACAGGGAATACCGGTGACAGGCCAATATTCGAAAACCTGGGATCATGGATCAATCGGGTTTTCGAACCCCCGGGTCGTCGACTACGACGACGGCGCGGGCCCAGTCGGAGTCGTTGATGTTACCGCCTCGGCGGACGCCACTTACATGAACACATTGGATAACAGAAGCAAAGACGCGATGGGCTGGGGCGCTGTTGAGTACTGCGACGGACCAGCCACCGGCGACCTCTACTCCGACTCGCCATGTCCTTGGTCGACAGGGTATGACAGCGTCACCAACGTCGTTATGGCGGGAGGAAGAATCACTTCTAGAGCAGCTCGGTCGATTGCCTACAAATCGAGTGATGTTGTAATCAAGTTTGGACGCTACGATCCTAGCCTGGACCGAAGTGTTATTACCTACGCGGACACGTACCGGTTCAATCAGATCTCCGGCTACAAGTCGTTCTGGGTGAACACCGATTTCACCTGCGAGGGTGCAGACGGTAACAGGACTAACTACATATTTCGAGGTGGGTCGTGGAGTACGTATAGTCTCCACGCTCTATCAACGCCCGCATTGCAGTGTCCCGATGGCCAAAAGATCATCGAATCTTCTTCCATCATCCACTCTAGTGACGGCCAGTCCATCAACCTCGGCGGGTGGCAGCTCAGCACGACTGCTCGAACCGCCGGTGGTCCTTTGCATGCTTGCTTCTTCAACCCTGATGCCTGCGCCCTAGGGTGGGTTGACGAAGACGGCCACGCGACATCGTCTCCAACACCTGGCGATCGGTGCATGTGGGGCGGTAATGAGATGCCTGCCAGTGACTGCTCCACCCCGTGCCCGCCGGACCTGGTTCAGCGATCGGATGGTCAGTGTGTCTCTGGTTTCCAAGCGGTCTACGAGTCGTGGGGCTCTATGACCAGGTTAGCGACCACGTCTCCGACCTACTACTTCAAGCCCGCGACAGATTTTGATTACGAAAAGAGGCGTGCAGTTACGCAGTGCATCGCGCTGGCTGGAGTTGATAGGTGCCGCAGCGGCCAACCGGTCTTCCTACCGGGTAGTGATGTTCTCGAAGCTGCCCAGCATGACTTTGACGCCATCAGCGGTTCCGGTACTCAAAACGGCGTTTCGGTAGCTCCGGCGCCGACTAGCCTTACCTACGTTGACGAATCTTTGCGCCCCAGCAGTGGATGGTACGAGAATTTTACCGAGTGCATCGGGTCGACGCAGCAATCGCCTTGCGACGAATACCCTTACCGACTTTCAGGAGAGGGCGGTGTCAGTAAGGCATCGCTCAAGCAAATTCCACGTGACGCAAACAGTAGGGAAGGGTCTCTGCTACGAACCTTCCTACAACAATGTGGGGTTACTACGACACCCGATAATAACCAGTTCTTAGTCATTCCGCTTGAAGGAAGAACCGGCGTGACCGCAAGTGGACTTGATACTCAAGCCTGGTGCAAAATGGCGCCGTCATGACTCAAGACTCTTTGAGGGTACTGCTCGGTGAACTCGATGGCGCATGGCGAGGGGCTCGTTTTCCCGTAGCAGACCATGGTCTGCCAGGAATGCAAGCTTCAGACGTCGAACAGCGCCTAACCGAACTTCAACTGCCTGCCCACCCGGACATCATCACTTGGTATTCCTGGCACAATGGTGCCCGGACTGGAGAGGGGCGTGTTACCCCGTTGGCCTGGCTGCAATCGTTCGAGGAAGCCATGGATAGCTGGGTCTTGAACGTAACTGATGGACTCTCGGACTCTCCTCTACGATTTTGGTTTCCGCTCTTGGATCTTGCACCTGGCGCATTGTGCATCAACTCCATAACGGGAAGATGTGCTCTTATAGAGTTCCGCGAGCTGATTCCAGAGAGGTGGCACCTTAGTTCTCTGGAATTCATCGTGCAGGAATGGATCAGTCGTATTCGCGACGGCCGTTGGTCCTGGAGCGATCGCCATATGACGATCGCAAGCGACAGAACCGTCGAAGATCCAAACCTGCTTCGTAGCGCCGCGTTTTAAGTCAACTTCGGCTTTTGCTCAGCGCGGGGTCAGCTTCGGAAACCGTAAACATCACCTGTACCACCGACCATGCTCAGCCAGAACCTCCGGCGTGGGTCGCCGAGGTGCTGTCAGACCCTCTCACTCCTCGCCGATAAGCACTCTTATGGCGGCCTTAGCGTCGAAGGGTGGACTGGTGTGTGGCTAGGGGAGCTGGGCGGGCGAGGTAGTAGCCCTGTGCGTAGTCGATGCCCAGGTCGCGGAGGCAGTCCAGTTCCTCGACGGTTTCGACGCCTTCGGCGATGACTTCGGCACCGGTGGCGGCGGCGAAGGTGACCAGGGCTGCGGTGAGGGCTTGCCGGGCTAGGTCGGTGTCGATGCCGCGCACCAGGCTGATGTCGAGCTTGATCAGGTCAGGGACGAGGGCAAGGACGTGGCGCATGCTGGCGAAACCGGCTCCGGTGTCGTCCACGGCGATGCGTAGACCAGCTGCGCGCAGCGGGGCCAGAGCGGTCAGGAGAGGGGAGTAGTCCTGGACCGGTTCATGCTCGGTGATTTCCAACACGAGGCGGCGCAGCGGCTGTCCGTGCAGTGCCCGGGCGAAGCGGGGGCTGCAGATGGTGGCTGGGGAGGCGTTAAGGGTGAGTAGGCCATCGAGCTCGTCGAGGTCGGCGCAGGCGTTGGCCAGGGCGCGTAGCTCCAGGTCGAGCGCCGCCCCGGCTTTGGTGGCGTCGGCGAACCACTGTGCGGGGCTCGCGGTGTCGGCGGGGAAGCGGCTGAGGGCTTCCACACCGATGGCTTGCATGCCATGTAGGCGGACAATGGGCTGGTAGACAATATCGGGGCCGCCGCCGTCGAGAAGGCGCTGCAGGCGAGCCAGCACAGCGTGGCGCTGGGTGACGTCGTTGTCCTCGGTCTCGATCAGTCGCATCATCGGGGCGGCGATAGCGGTGAGGACTTCACTGTCCCGTTCACGCAGACCCGGGTCGGAGGTTTGGGAGAAGCTGCACAGCGTTCCGTACAGCTCCCCGCTGGCGCGGTGCAACGGCACACCGAGGTAGGAGCCGATGCCCAAGGTCTGGGTGATGGGCAGGTCTTTGACCAACGGGTGCACCAGGGCGTCGGGTACGACGGTCTCCAACGCCTCGTCGGCGATGAGCTGGCAGTACGTACCGGCGCGGGGAGTGACGTCGCCGACGGCGATAGGTAGGTCGATGGTGCTGACCAGGTTGCGAAAGCGCCGGTTCTCGCCGTCGAAGGTGTTGACGAAGGCCACCTCGGTGCCCAGTTGGGCGGTGATCAACCGCAGCAGGTCATCGACGCTGCTGCTCACCTTCGCCTCGGGAGCTGCGGGGACCACGGCATCCGGTGTGGCCCGTGTGGTGGCGGCGGCCACCTGATCCGCGACGGGAGCAGCGGGGAAGGAGGCGGCCCGCCGGTCATCGGCCTTGCGCGCGATCTTCTCGGCGTACATCGCGGCGTCGGCGGCGCGCCAGACGCCGAGTAGGCCGTCGTCTCCGGTGCGGGTCGCGACACCGATCGAGGCCTGTACCTGCGCCGCTGACAGCAGCGTGCGCAGCTGCTGCGCCAGTGCGTTCGCCCCGGCGAGGTCGGTCTCGGTCAGCAGCAGACCGAACTCGTCCCCGCCCAAGCGGGCGACCAGGTCGCTGTCGCGCACCCGCTGGCCCAGCAAGGCCGCCGTCGCGCGCAGCAGGTCATCGCCGGCGTGATGACCTGCACTGTCGTTGACCGCTTTCAGCCCGTCGACGTCCACGATGAGCACCGAGGTGGCGCTGGCGTAGCGCGCCGCGCGGACCTCCTCCGCAGCCAGCGCAGCGTCCCAGGACCGCCGGTTGCCCACCTCAGTCAGGGCGTCGGTGTGGGCAGCACGTTCGGCGCGCTCGGCACGACGGACCTCATCGGCCAGGCGCAGCTCATGGGCGAGCAGCGCACCGAGCATGCTGGCCTGGACCTGCACGGTGGGCAGTAGCTCCTCGAGGTGCTCGTGGGGGGAGCGGCTAGCTGCGCACAAGGTGCCCACCACCGCACCGTCCGGTGCGATCAACGGCAGCGCGAGCAGTGCTGCGGCGGGCAGCAAGTTGCGCTGTCGGGCGTAGACGTAAGCCGGGACGTCCTCCACCCGCCCGGCCGCCTGCGGGGCATCGCCGTGCAGCATCTGCACGCAGAAAGAGTCCGCCCACGCCACCACGGTGCCCGCGGTCCGCCCGAAGGTGTCATCGACCGCGGCGACGACGACCTGGTCATCGCCGCGCTGGCGGGCGATCCACCAGCTGTCCAACCCGATGCGGTGCCGCAGATCAGCGAGGGTGAGCTCGGCGATGTCGACGAAGTCGTGCCCATCGCGCTCGACCGATCCCATGGCGACCCCCTAGCTGCTTAGTCTCACCTCGTGGGGCACCGGTTGCCTGTTGTCACCGGCTTCGTCGCGGGCTCGCTGTCGTCCATCGTCCTCACCACCGCAGACATTGAGGGCCACGCGATGGAACCACTCGTTGAGCGCAGCACACTCGTCCAGGCACTGCAGGTGCCAGATGCTCCTCAGCGACCACGGCGGTGAACGGGTGACACCCCGCTCAAGTCGACCGCTGCGACGTCGATCAAGAAGGAGCGAGGGTCTAACAGTCGGCGGTCCGCTCACGAAGGAGAGTCGAGTCGATGAGGAACTGGCGGATCGCCCGCAAGTTGACAGCAGGCTTCGGGGTCGTCGTCGTGCTGCTGGTCACCGTCGGCATCACGGGGATGTTGCAGCTGGGCCGCGCGCAGGAGCGGCTGGAGGCGATGTACGCCGACAGCATCGTGTCCCTGGGCCACCTCGGTCAGACCCAGACCTCGTTCGTGCGGGTCACTAAGGACCTCAGCGCCTACGCCCTGGCCGTCGACGACGCCGGCCGGCAGGCCGCGACTCAGGCCGCGGCCACCGACGACGCCGCAGTGGACGCCGCGTGGGCGGCGTACGTGAAGGGCGACCCCGCGCAGAGCCCGGAGCAGCTCAAGGCGTTCGACACCGACCTGGCTGCCTTCCGCGCCGCCCGCGACACAATCTTGCCGTTGGCCGCCTCTGGGGACTACGCCGCGCTGGCCGCCCAGCGGGCGAAGACCACCGTGCCCCTGGACAAGAAGATCAACGCCGAACTGACCGCTACCCTGGCTCGGGAGACCACCGCTGCGGAGGCGTCCAAGACGGCTGGTGCTGCTGACTACCACCGCGCGCTGGCCCTGATCGCTGCGACCATCGTCGTAGCTGTGGCCGCCGCGGTCGTCATCGCGGTGCTTATCTCCCGGGGGATCGGGCGCCCCCTGGCCCGGGTGGTCGAGGTCGTGCGTGGCCTGGCTGAAGGACGCCTGGATGAGCGGGTAGGCCTGCACTCCCAGGATGAGATCGGTCAGGTGGCCCAAGCCTTGGACGCCTCCACCCAGCAGCTGGGTGCGGTGATGGGGCAGATCGTCACCAGCGCGACGACGCTGGCGGCCTCAGCCGGTGAGCTCACCGCGGTCGCCTCGCAGATGTCCGCCGGCGCGAAGGCGTCCTCGGCACAGTCGCAGGTCGTCTCCGCGGCCACGGAGGAGATCTCGGCGAGCATCGGAACCGTCGCTTCGGCCGGTGAGCAGATGAGAGCGGCGATCCGGGAGATCTCCTCCTCCACCGCTGACGCCAGCCAGGTCGCTGGCACCGCCGTCATGGCTGTCGAAGCTGCCGACGAGACGCTGAGCAGGCTGGCGGCCTCCAGCCGGGAGATCGGGGACGTGGTCAAGCTCATCACCTCCATCGCCGAGCAGACCAACCTGCTGGCCTTGAACGCCACCATCGAGGCCGCCCGCGCCGGCGAGGCGGGCAAGGGCTTCGCCGTCGTGGCCGGTGAGGTGAAGGAACTGGCGCAGCAGACCGCGCGGGCTACGGAGTCCATCACCGTCCGGGTCGCCGCGACCCAGTCCGATGCTGCTGCTGCAGCGGCGGCGATCGCAGAAATTTCCGAGGTCATCACCCGTATCGACGGGTTGCAGGCCACCATCGCCGCGGCCGTGGAGGAGCAGTCAGCCACCACCAACGAGATGGTGCGCAACGTCACCGAGGTCTCGACCGGCGCCGGTGAGATCACGGCCAACATGTCCGGCATCGCCACCGGCGTGGACCAGTCCGCCACCTCCGCCCAGCAGACCGCGACGACCAGTCACGACGTCTCCCGCGTCGCAGGCGACCTGCAGGACCTGGTGGCGGGCTTCCGGTACTGACCGCACGTCGCCGGCACTCAGATCCCCTTACGCACTGCCGATAATGATCCTTACGTCAGGGCGGCCGGGTCCCCCTCTCCGCACGGGGCTCACGACGTGCCGAGCGCCTCCTGTCCAGCAAGTCGAGCCAGCTCCGCCAATGCAGCGGCGAAACGGAAAACCTGTCCGTCCTTGATCACATACACCTGCGCCGACTCCATCCCCTTCGCCGAGGCCCGCACAGTGCAGGACTAGACCTCCAGCAGCCGCACCTCGCCGTCGTCGTCCAGCTCACAGGTGAACAGCGGGGCGTTGATGACGACGACGGGTAGCACGACGAACCCTCGAGGGTTGGTGTGGTGCCCGCCGATGTAGTCGAGCCGCGCGGCTGCGGTGGCGCTCATGACCTGCCGGATGGCGTCGTTGGCCGGGTTCGGCTTGGTGCCGCTCCCGTCGTCACTGCCCAGGGCTGTGACGACATGGCTGGCGAGACGTGCGTCGTTGAACGGCTCCCGTCCCACCCACAGGCTGCTTAGCCGATCGGTGATGGCGGTGAAGGGGCCGTGCGCGTAGGCGGCCCAGTCCTTGAGCTCACCCGCCGGGACACGGGTGTGGTCAAGCATCGCCACCCATGGCTTGCGCGTCCCGGACTTGCACTCGGTGACGGCCTCCACCGCGCAGGGAACCTCTTTCCGTCCAACCCATCGGAAGTAGGCCTTGATGTCACCCTCGCGGCGCTTGTCCGTCTCGGGTTTAAGTAGGAGAACGACTGCTCGACGTCGTCTGCGCCGCCGTGGACGAGGGCCCGCGCCACCCGCAGCTCCAGCGCCCGCCCACTCCGCTCCAACCAGGAGCTGACCTCCTCCGTCAGGTCCTCCTTGCCAGCCGCGCCGTCTGTTGTCACGACCCCACCCCCTCCCTCGTCCCGGCCACGCTTGCCGAGGTCCGCATCCTCTGTGTGCTGTCGACCAGAACAGCATCCCGACGTCGGGTTCCAAGAGGACACCGCGTTCGGCGACCAGGACGTGCTCGCAGCGCCCGCACGACATCGTTGGGTGGCGACCAACGCTTGGCTACTCGTAGTACGTTGCTTGTGACGGTGCCGTATCTCCGTCGTTGCCCCGCCGGCCGACCTCGGAGTGCATGTGACCCCTCGAACGCCCTACTGCCCGTGAGCACGGGCGACTGGGTCGAGTTCCGGGACATCAAGTCGGAGATCGACAAGGACATGCGCCCCGGCGTCGAGGCCCTCGTGGCCAAGGGCTGGCGCTTGAGGCGGCAGGGACACAAGTTCCGGGCCTACTGCCCCTGTGGCCACCCCGAGGGACAGACTCGGATCGATGGCAGCCCGAAAGACATGCAGAGGCATCGAGACCGCCTCGAACGCGCCGCGGAGCTCTGCCCTGATCGCCATGGGCTGATCCGGTGAGACGGCTCACTTGCAACTTGACAAGCGGAAAGCATCAAGAGTTGACTGAAGGAGCCGAAGGAGGGTCATGACCAACTACGAGCTGCGACTCACAGTCCAGCCGCTGTCGGAAGAGCTTGAAGACGCCGTGGTCGAGGCAACCGACGCCATGGTCACCATGCACGGTTCCGATGTCATGCTCATGATCGACGCTGACGGGCCAAATGCCGTTGCGGCCGCCCAGGCTGTGATCATCCAGCTTGAGGAGATGGGCGTCTCCGTCATCCGCCTGTCCGAAGACCTTGTCACGAGGTCGACTATCGCCGACCGCATCCGCGTCAGCCCTCAGGCTGTCGGCCAGTGGATCAAGGGCGAGCGTAAGGACACCACTCCCTTCCCGAAGCCGTTCAACGGCGTCGCCGGGGGTGTCTGGCTGTGGGCCGACGTCAGCATCTGGCTGCGCCAGCTCAGCCGTGGCGACTCCTACGAGCACCCGGACGGCCAGGTCTACGACCTGGTCAACGGTTGGCTTGCCAGCCGTCGCATGGCCAAGACACGTCCGCACGGCAGCTGGTGGGGAGTCGCCACCCTTCGACCGACGATGTCAACAGGCAAGTCGGTTCGGCCCGCCGTCCAGGTGCGCCACGCGCCCCAGCACTTCCACCTAGCCTCGTAGCGGCATGGGCAACCGCGAGATCACCGACGTCCGTGACCTGCTGGAACTGACAGAACTAACGGACGTTCAATTCTTCGAGTTGGCAGCCAAGCGCAAGCTCCCTCCGCAAGGACCCCACGAAAACGGCTCACCTTTATCTGATTCCATAGATGCAGAGGATTCGCCTGTCGAAATCTTGCAGCAGAGGGAAATCGACGCTGGCGAGCCCATCCAGATCCTCTTGCATGCAGACAAGGAACGCCTCGTCATTCGAGCCGTCATGGCCGTCGACGGCCCAGACGCCGAGTACCGCATCGACGCAGCGATCGTTTACACGCTGTCTGAGCCTTCTGACGTGGAAGAAGCTGTAAAAGTTGAGTTCGCGGAACGAGTGGGCATTATGGCGCTCTACCCATTCCTACGAGAGGCGCTGTACTCGATGGCGGCTCGGATGCGTCTGGAAGCTCCGTTGCTAGGCATCCTCCGAGCCGGCCAGATCAAGCTCACTGCGGATGCCCCGACTGCGACCCCGGACTCCTGACGGCGTCTGGGGCGCTGTCAGCTTCTTGAGGCATCGCGGCTAGCAGCGTCGGGTGGGCGTCGCGGACGAACAGCCGACCGCCGGGTGCGAGCAGGTCGCGACCAGCTGGGCCCAGCGGGTGATGTCGGGCAGCCAGCACAGGGCGCCGATGCCGGTGTAGACGAGGTCGTGACCACCCGCGCCGACGGCGTCCAGCACCGCGGCCGGTTGGGAGACGTCGGCCTGGTGGTAGTCGATGTCGGCACCGGTGCGCACCGCCAGCGCACGCGCCTGCTCCAGGGCGGCGGCGGAGAGGTCCACACCGCTCATGCGCGCTCCCAGCCGGGCCAGGGAGAGGGTGTCGGTGCCCAGGTGGCACTGCAGGTGCACCCCGCGCAGCCCACGGACGTCATCGAGGCCGGGGAAGGTCGAAGCGGACCACGTCGGAGAGGTAGGCCTCGTCGTCAAAGGCGTCGAGGTGGTAGTCCGGGGAGGCCGCGTGGGCGGTGGCGCGCTCGTCCCGGTTGGCGAGGTTGATTGCCACAGCGGCACGCTCGTCCAGGGCCTGGTCCATCGGGGCAGTCGACCACACCCGCTGCGGGGCCGCCACGGCTTTCCATCGGCCGCCACTCACGCAGTCTCAGTGCCTACCAGCTGGGATACAGGTGCCCCGTGGGACCCAAGAGTCGGTCATCGCGCGGCCAACTCCGACGACGAACCGACTCCTGGCTCGCTCAGAGGGTGGCCCCAGCCGCGGGGGGCCACCGCACGGCCGCTGCGCGCGGATGTCTGCTACCGCTCCGACCGCTTGGCGCCCCTGCAAAGTCGTCGTGATCTTCGACTAGGACAGATTGGATGAGACAGGTAGGCCGCCGGCCGTCTCACGCGACCTGTCCTACCGCAGGTCACGGCCGTGGGGCTGAGACAGGTCGGATGAAAACGGACAACTGTAGAGAGGTCGGTGGCTACAAAAGCATGCTGCCGACCCGAGCCGAGCGGGTCCGACCGAGCCCAGACGGGCGGGGCAAGCTCGGCCTCTAGAACGGGTGGGGGCGGCGTCCCGCCGACACCGCGAAAAATCTTGAAAAAAGTTGGGGGGAAGGCGACGGCCTGCACTTAGGACACGATGCGCCGAGGAACTCGCCGCATCGTGCTGGACGGAGGGGAAGGCTGTGGCAGCGCACCGCGAGCACACGCCGGGGACTCCGGCACGCTCGCCAGCGCTACAACGGTCACCGGAGCCCGCGCAGCGGGTCCCTGAGGAGTGGCTGCGCGGGGAGCACCTGCCCCCGACAGAGCGCATCGACCGGCTAGCCGGTGATAGGCGACTGCGCGACCTTCTGGCTGCACAGAAATTCACCGGCCCGGACTGGGAGGTCTTCGCCGAAGAGCTCGCCCGGTACGGCATCGCGGTCATCGGCGGTTGGACCCGCCGGGGGATGATCATTAGCAAGTGCAGCGAGAAGGGGTACGGCGGACTGCCCGAGCCCCCGGACCGCGCCTTCGATGATCCCGACGCTGTGGCTGACGTCGCCCACGAGACCGTTGCCGTCGCCCTGCGGCACTTTCGCGACGACGTCCTGGTGCGCGGCCGATGGGACCCTGCGCGGGGCGCATCGCTGAAGACGTACTTCATCGGTCAGTGCATCTTCCGGTTCCCCAACGTCTACCGGACGTGGTGGAAGCAGGAGACCCAGGCCCGCGACCTCGGCACCGCCTTGGTCGACGACGAGGTCCTGCGGGCCCTGGATCGCCGGCGCGCCGTGACCGGGGAGGCCGTTGTTCTGGACCGGATGCACGTGGCACGCCTCTTGCGGGCTGTGAGCAACCCGCAGGCCCGCAAGGCGCTGGTCTACTCCGCTGCGGGGTGGCCGCACGCCGAGATCGCTGAGGAGCTGGGCGTGACCGCAAAAGCCGTGGAACGCATCATCGCCAACGAGAAGGCACGTCTGAAGAGTCGGGGAGTGGCATGAGCGGAATCCGTAGGTCGATCGAAGACTCCTCATTGGGATCCAGAACTGCACGCGCGGCGCGGCGGTCGGTCTCAGCCAGTGACGCCGCCGCAGTCCTCGCTCGCGCGGCGTCCATGCAGCCTGCCCTGATATCAGTGCCAGCATCTGGTCCCTCGTCAGGTTCGTCGCCTGGGTCGAATCGGTCGAGGCAGAACTTGTCGTCGAAGCAGCTGAATCCACGGCGGTCTAAAAATTCTGGGGGATGAAGGGAGATCGGCACTTATACCGGAGGTGTCGATCGAACCTACTCAGGGGGAGACGACCTCATCCACAGGAGGCCATCATGGCCAAGAACACCGGACAGAACTTTCGTCGCGGTGCGGTGACCAACCGGACACAGGTGCAGACCCCGTCCGGCTGGGTTAAGCGTGACTCCAGCACCGGGCAGTTCATGGACCGCAAGGCCGACCCGCAGCCCTTCAAGGGTGTCCGGCGGGAGAAGTAGTCGAGCTGGCTGCAGGTCGAGTTGATCCCGACTCGACCTGCAGCCGAACGGCGGATCTAAGCCAGATGCATCGCGTTCATTGGACGCCGATATGTGGGCGAGGGCCTTGGGGGAACGGCGCGCCTCTGGCCTAACGCCGGTGACTGAGCAACATGTCCCGGTGGACCGCGCTGTGGCTGTTGAAGCCGCGGTACCGCCCGTTCTTGAGCGTCGGAGGATGTGCGAAGGGGTTCTTATAACATGCGATAATGTAGAGAATGGTATGCAATAACAGCCCAGGGGCGACATGCCACCAACAGCGAATTACCCGTGGCGTCTTCGCGTCATGAGGCTTGTGTCGGGCGTCTCACGACTCGCGATTGGTCGCTACGTCCATCGCTGGACGTCGGGGTTCCACGTTCCACCAGGAAAAGAGCCGACCATGATTGGGTCAATGAAGGTGGCGACCGCGCGCACCTGATCGCTCAGTAATGGCTTGCAGAGGTCGTCTCGCGCCGCTGGGTCCATCGCGAGGTCCCCACGCTACCGGGCGTACTTCGCCTGCGCCTGGGCGTCGAACTCCTCAGCCAGTCCACGGATGGCCACGAGCTTCACCTGGCGGGATGCGGCGACGCGCTCGAGGGACTCGTGGACGGTGTCGGCCTCGAAGGGCTGGCGGCAAGACAAGGCGTAGACGTCGAGGAAGTCACGCCAGCGGGTGTTGGCGGCGCCGCGCTGGAGCATGGTGATGGTCTTCTCCGCGATGACGTTCTCCAGCGGGTGACCCATAATCGTGAGCTGCTCACCGGGCAGGATCCCGGGGATCGTCACGAGGGCTGGGGTGGGGCTGACGGGGTCGCCGGTGCTGATGTCCAGCTGCATGCGCAGCCGTGCGTTGGCCAGTGTGGCGTCGAAGCGGACGCGGTGACCGACGTAGAGGTCGTCGGTTCCCTCGCGGATGGCGTCGATGGTGATGTCGTCGCTGAGGTAGGTCATGCCGTCGTTGATCTGGACGGCAGCGACGGCGTGCACGACTCGTCGTAGGTAGTTGGCGTCCAGGGGGTGGTCGACGACCTGCATGTCGACGTCTTTGGTGGGGCGACGTACGTCGTAGGCGGCGAGGAGCACTCCACCTTTGAGCAGGAAGTGCGAGGCGTAGTCGGTCATGGTCAGGCGCCGCAGGAAGCACTCCAGCGCGTACAAGGTCTGGATGCTCGCGGTGGTACGCCCGAGGGTGCGTGCCTGGCGCTGGCACGCGAGGTACTTCGCCCGCGCCACGGCCGGATCCGCCTGCTCAGCCGACGAGCCGGGGCTCAGCTCGGAAGGGCTCACAGCAGCACCGCCAACGCCTCGGCGATGGGCCGGCGGGCGCGCGGCAGTTGGGCCGCGGTGCGCAGCAGGTCTGCGGGGGACGCGCCGCGCTGGCGTAGCCAGGTGCGCAACGCTTCCACCGCAACCTCTTGACCGACGTGGTGACGCAGCCGGAAGGCGTCGGCGATGCTGCGTTCGGGGCTGTAGAGCCCGATCGTCGCTGTGGTGCCTTCGATGGACACCTGGGAACGGCCCACGTCGAAGGTGGCGGCGTCGAAGTAGTGCCAGGCCACCGGGGCGGGCGTTGTGACCGAGCTGTGACCGCGGGGGAGGGCGATGTCGTGACGTTCGGGGATGGCGGTGACCAGGTCGTGGCGGGCCAGGGCACTGACCAGGCACAGGGTCCCTAGCGGCGCCCGGGCCGCCACCTCGGCGAGGTCGAGGTCGACGAGGGGTGCGTCCAGGCGCCGGTAGAGGCCGTGCCCGACCTTCTCGATGACCCCCGCCTGCAGTAGGCGTCGCAGGGTGGGGTGGCTCAGGCTGGTGTCAGCAGGGCGGAAAACCGGAGTGGCCGGAAGCGCTCGAAGCGTGGAGGGCCGGATCCCAGCAGCCGTGACCCGGCTGGCTGTCTTCTCCTCAGCAGGAGGGGTGGGCTCGAGGGCTGCGGTACTGCCGCTACTCATCGGAGCACCCCCTCATGTTCGTTATCTGCGACAGGTCAAGGATAAGTGTCGCATGTAACGAATATATGGTCCCGGGCTTGGGCCGGGCGTCGTCGGGTCCGGTCGTCGACCACGACGACTCGTGAGCCCCGTACCGCCGGGCTCCACTCGGCTGCTGCGGGTCGCTCGCGTGGCGCAGTGTCACCCGACGTGGCCCGCCGGCCAGTGGTCTACCGCGCGACGTCGCCAGCACCGAGGCCCACCGCGCCTGAGCTGCGGGATGCCAACGTGCGACCTGCCTCGCCTGGGCCAGCGGTGCTCCGCGAGCAAATCCGCTCGACGCAGGGGTCTGCCACGCGGTGACAAGGGACGTCTGGGCGAGCCCACCCTTTACCGAGGTAGTGGCGTTCCTCAGCCGCGGACTACATCACAGCGTTGGTCAGCTATACATTCAGGCCAACTTACGCGGAGGTTACGTGTATCGCAGCGGAGACTGACTGACGATACATCTTCTCGGCTTCACGATGACATTCGTGGTGCGTAAGGTGTGCCATGATGTGGTTATGGCTCAAAAGACGCAGGTTGTGCTGACCGATGACATTGACGGGTCGGAGGCGACGCAGACCCTCACCTTCGCTTTCCAGGGTGTGTCGTATGAGATCGACTTGAACGACGACCATGCGTCGGCGTTGGAGGAGTCTTTTCATGACTGGATCGAATCAGCCCGGAAGGTGACTGGCTCTCGGGGCAGTAAGCCTCGGCGCAGCAGTGTCAGCGCTGGCGCGTCTGGTGGTGGACGTGACCTGAACGAGGTTCGTGCGTGGCTGCGTTCCAACGGTCATGAAGTCGCCGCCCGTGGTCGCGTCTCGCAGACGCTGTTGGAGGAGTACGACAAGGCGCACTGACCCGCCGCAGCGCCCACGGGGTCGGGCGACGGTGCGCCTCCCTCCACGGGGCGCCGCGGCCGCCGGCCATCGTGCCGCTCAACGCGCAGGTACGCCCGGGTGAGCGGGGGCTCACAGCCCAAGCAGGGTGGCGGCGTTGTCGGTCCAGGCTTGTTGGATGCGGACGTAGGTGCCCAGGGTGGCCAGGGAGCGGTGGCGGGTCTGGTGGGCGATGGCTCGATCGGAGGCGCCGCGCAGGTGGGCGTAGGTGACGAACCCGGCGCGCAAGCTGTGTGCTGAGTAGGTGGTGGCGTCCAGGCCGGCGCGGGTGATCGCAGCCTGGACCAGGGTGTTGATGGACTCCGGATGCAGCGCCTTGTCGGTGGCGCGGTTGTTCTTGCCGACCCCCCGGAAGACGGGCCCTTCCACGACCCCGGCCAGTGACATCCAGCGGTGCAGGGCGGTGACCGGGCACCGGTCGGGGTTGCTGGCCCGGGGCAGGACGACCAGCTCGGTGCTCTCCCCGGTCTGGTTGGTCTTCGACCGCGGCAAGGTTAGAACCAGCCCGTTGGCGTGGTCCTCGACGTCCTCGACCCGCAGCGCGGCGAGCTCACTGCGCCGCAGGGCGGCGACGAAGCCCACCAGCAGCAGGGCGCGGTCGCGGGCCCCGGCCAGGTCCGGCTCGGAGACACGACCCTTGGTCTTCCACACCTTGGTGGGCGGGCAAGCGTCGACGACGTCGAAGAGCTCCGGCGGCATGAGAGGGGCGGACTGCTCCGGTGGTGCGCCATGGGTGCGGCGGATGCCTTCCCAGACGGCCACGACGCGGGCGTTGCGGGTGGGGTCGGGCAGGTTGCGCAGCTGGTGAGCGAACTTCAACGCCGACAGCCGCCGGCTCATGGTCCCGACCTTCGCGCCGGCGTGGGCGAGGTCAGTGAGGTAGCCGGTCACGGTCGCCGGCGCCGCCGGCAGCGGCTGCACACCACGCTCAGTGCACCAGGCGGTGAACTCCCGCCAGTCCGAGCGGTACCCGCGCATGGTGTTCGCCGCCCGCGCAGCGTCGACGTAACCGGCTTCGACGTCGGTCAGGGGCACGTCCTCGAGCAGCTGCACCGCGTCGGTGTCGATGGCTTCGGTGCGGCTGTGAGCAGGCTGGCGTGGAGGAGAGGACTCCCGCAGCGGCTGCTCGTTCACACCGCCCACCCTGCCAGGTGACCACCGCAGCCTTGAGCTAGCGACATGCCGGCGGTCGCGTCCCGCAGGCCGAGCGGCCGGAGCGGCACAAAGCCCCTTAAAGTCCCGCCATGGGCTGCGGGCTCCAAGTGCGGTGTTGTACCGATGGGTCGCGGTGCTATTGATCGCGGTGGCGCAGCGCTGACACGAGCCTGGCAACGGCCACCGACGGTGCCACAAGATCTTTGAGAGAACCCATCGAGTGGATCGGACGAAGCTCTGGAGGGTGCTCGCGACGCGTCGATTACACGCGCCGAAGTCACCGTGTCGACGTGTTTGACGTGCCTTTGAGGTTGCTGACACTCGCCGGTCAGCGCCAAAGCCGAGCGTCCATACGTCTGCCAAACGGCTAATGCTCCATTTTACTCGATCTACGTAAAGGGGAGTAAAGCTTGCAAGGTGCTTGCGTGCACCGTGCGACCAGCGTCCATGAACAGGCGCGGGCGCGTGGCCGTTACCGTGGCCGGCCTGGATGGCGGGTGTCCGTCACACGGTGCTGGTAGCGGGCCGCCCCACTGCTTCGTTCATCGCCCACTGCGGGATTCGACCGCTGACTGAACGGGCCACTAGGACACTGGACGCCGACCGGGTCCGGCAATCGTCGGGCGCTCCGGGCCGACGTTGAGGTCGTGGGCCGGGCACGTCGGCTGACCCCCTCCACCCTTCGCGGTGACCTTGATGCCGCCAGGGAAGGGCGTGAACGTCATCTGGGCTGTGGGAGCGCGAGGCCGCATGCTTGACGGACCGCCCCCAGGCAGCCTCAGCGGCCCTGGTAGTGCGCTCACCGTCCGATGACGGCGTGCGCATCGCCGACCACGCGCGGGGAGTGAGACGGGGGAGTGCTGCGGCAGGGGAGCGATCGCTACCAACGCCCCTCAGGCAGACCGAGGAGTGCGTCGATGCCTGGGCATGGCTGACAACAAGATGCTCAAGACCGCCGGCGAGCACTGGGTGGCCTTAACCCTGGCCTTGCACGGGTGGGCCCCGGCCCTGACCCGCGACGGGATCGAGCGAACCGACATCCTCGCCGTGCGCGCAGCCGAGGTCGGCACCGAGCAGGTGCGCACCGCCATCGAGGTGCAGGTCAAGACTTCCAGCGATGCCCGCAACGTCGACGGCGGGCGTGGTGTCTTCATCCTGGGTAGCAAGGGACTTCTGCCCTCGCAGTCACAGCACGAGTGGTTCGTCCTCGTGGTCCTGGCCCGCCCCAGCAACGACCACTCTGCGCTGGCGCCGCCGGCGGCGTACGTCGTGCCCCGCGATCACGCCAGCGCAGGCCTGTGGATCGTGCACCAGCGGTGGCTGACCGACCCTTCCGTGCCGGCCGGGCGCCGGAACACCCCCGTCGTGAACGGGCGGGTCACTGCCGATGTCTTCGCCGGGTACCGCGACCGGTGGGACCTTCTGGCCTTGCCCACCTCCCAGGTGGAGGTCTTGCTGCCGGAGTGGGTCGTAGCTGCACGCCACGAGGAGCGCATCGGCCTGCCGCCCGGACACCCCTGGCACGCCGCGACCTGAGCACCACCCGATCTGACGGGCCGGATTCGCCGCCCTTATCCCGTGCGCTGACATGACGACGCTGGCCGAGCCCTCATCTCACCATCGACCACTCGTGAGACAGGACAGGGGAGCACCCCCAAGCCCGACACAGTCAGCCATCGCCTCGGTGGAGGAGCATCCCGATAGACGGTCAACTATTGGAACAGCGGGCGGGCTGCGACATGCAATCAACCGGGTCACCGTCGGGGAAGTCCGCGACCGTCAGCGGGCTGCTAGCCGAGGAGTACTGACGGTCCGTGACCCACTTCACCAGCTTCGGAACCTAGCCACCCTATGCCAACTTGTGCACCGCCAGCGGCGCCCCGCATCGAAGGACAAGGGCATACTTCAATTTGACCTACTTTCGAGGACTCCTCCTTTTTTCGGCGTCGGCGAATTCACCGGATATAACACGGTCCGCCATAGATCGCGCGTCCGACTCAGTATCGTAACCTTGAGTGCCGTCAGTTGCGATAATCTGCCCGTTATTGGCCTTCAACCGCCAGCCCCATCTTTTATCGGGGCGTTCGTACACGACTCGTGTGGCCATCTCAATACACCTCCGCTTGAAACCTGGGTTCTACCGTACACGCCTCAGGAACTCTTGTCAGTAGAAGAGTCGCCTCTGGCAAGAGATGAGGATGGCGTTACGGACTCATACCCCTCTCCGATTGGGGAGAGGACTCACTAGCCCATCGCAGCAGCGACGTAAATATTCCGGGCCTACGGGTACGGCTCTCGGCAACAGCCAAGTCATCCTCAAAGCGATTGATCACGGCTTGAGGAAAATGAAAATTGAGAACGCTCTGGTATACCTTCACGTCTCCACTCATATCGCACGCCAATTGATCCAACATAAGCCGCAAGCACGTACGACGTAAGATTAGTATGTGAATTGTCGACGGTCACATAGTCAGGACTAATCCAAAGTCCCTTCTTGTGGCGCTTATGCACAGAATCAGTTGTGACTAACGCCATGTGTGCATCAGTCATATCCGACGCCCCATTCATGAAAGAGCGCAGGGACTGCGGGACGGGGAGTCCAGCCCGCACCATCCGACACCCAAAATGCTTGGCGTAGTAACGAGCAAAGGATAGGGTAAGCGGTTCCCAATTTTCGCCGAAAACTCTAGGGAAAACCACGCTAGGCGAAAGCCGGACCGAGTAGCGATTCAAATATTTAGCATAGACATCGTAAGCATTATCAAAGGGCTTAGACCTTTCGTTGTTACAAAGCCCGCACATGGACTTTGGGAACTTAACGACGCCATATCTATCGCGAGTGATTGCGCTCTTGCCGCGCAACTCTCTTACCGCGAGACCATCTCCCCAAAGGAGGGGCCCATCAGACATTAATCGTGCAAGGTCGGATCGCTTGAACTTGTGCTCTCCAGTTGTTGCCGACCGCTCCTGGCACCACCAACATAACTTGGACGTGGTGATTAAAAGGTGAGTCAAGTCGTTCGCCGTCAACATTTTCGGCCCCTTTATTGTAGGCGTGAACGTTACCCATAGCGCTGCGCACGCACAGCGCCGTATTGGCCAGCACCATCACCAGCTCGACAATTTCGCTGAGACTGCTCACCGCAACTATTGTCGTTGTAATACTGCTTTGAGCGCCACCGACAGTTGAGCAGCACTGCACGCAATGAAGCGGCATGTCTCACCCACACCACCTGCCTCGCCACCAGGCACCCGGTTCGTCCTGGTCACCATCCTGGTGGGTCTGGCGAGATCGATCGGACAGAGCTGTCGACAGTGCGCTCGTACATCGAGGTGCTGGGTGGGCGTCTTAAAGTGGTGGCCGCCTTTGGTGACGAACGTCAGGTCATCGCCTGACAATCTCGAGGTCGAGTTGTCACGCCGCTGGCATGCTTAGAGCTTGGGTAGCTGCTCAAGCCCGTCGAAGAGTCGCTCGGTGTAGTCCTGTGCAGTGATACGGATGAACGACGGGGTGAAGACAAAAAGCCAGGCCAGACATGTGGCCAACGAGGAAGTGGCACTGACCCATAAGTGTGTGGTCCAACCACTTGTCCAGCCGAGCGTGATGCATGCTGCTAGGACGAACCCAGCCAGCGGTAGGCCGAGCGGTTTCAAGGCCCAGGTGTTACGCAGGAAGCCATAGCTGCGGTTCTCGGTGTGAGCCAGCCGGGTGGCCTCCGGTTGAGCGTTGACCTTGGCTCGTAGAACCCGCTCGGCGTCTCGGATCCGGGCTCGTGCTGCACGTGGGTCAGCGGCCTCCTCCTGAGCGGTGGGCAAGGACTGTCCGTATAGCGCCTCGAGCTGCGTCCGCCAGCGGTGCTTGGTCACCATGGGAGTGCGCTGGTCGCTCAGGAGCAGGACGGTGGTGGTGGGGAAGTCCCCGCCCCAATGGCGCAGCAGCGTTGGCTGGCGCCAGCGACCGATGCGCCGCACCACCAGGGCAACCACGAGCCAGCCGCCGATGTTGCCGGCGGCCGACACCCACTTTTGTGGCCCGGTCAGCCAGGTTGGGAAGAGCCACACCAGCACCGGGGAGACGATGACCAAGGCGGGCGCTAGGCGAGCGGTCAGGGCATAGGTGTCCACATGCGTCATTGCTGAGCTTTGCTCTCTGTGCGAGCTTGCCTTGCCGCAAGCAGCGGACCGTTTATCCTGTCTTGCTTGGATGTAGATCAGCTTTCCTCATCGCGCGGGGGCACAGTGGGGGCTGCGATCCATCCCGGCCGCTGAGGAGCATCAAGACTCGTCCAGCAGACCGTGTTGGTCCCTGTCACTGAGGTTGTCACTCCGCGGCGTAGCAAGGCGTTGGTGACCTTCGGCGAGGGATGCTTGGGATCGCCCGAGGCGGCGCTGATCGTGGCTCCGGTTTGTCCGTGCGGGTTGTCCCAGGAACCGATCAAATGGTCTAGCAAAGTGGGGGAGAGGTTGCGTCGACTACCGTGATGGGGCGGCTGGAAGAAGTTCAGTGGGTAGGTGGCGAAGGGCCCCACGTACTGCTCGTAGGCGGTAACGGCCTGCCAGAGGGACTCGATGCCGGCATCGCCCGTCAGAAGCAAGCGCTGCTCGTTCAGCTGGAGCAGGGTGATCACCGAGGATTCGTTGCGGGGACCGGCATCACCGTCCTCTCCGAGGGTCTCCACCATCGGCAGGTGAGACAATTCGCGTTCGAAGACGGCGGCGGCCTTGATCATCCAGGTAGGACGTGCGGCAGCAGCCAGACGGGCGGCTGCGGCACCGGAACCAACTTCCTTAAGGTGCCGGGCCACGCACTGTGCGTAGAAATCGGCGGTGGGTCCCAAGATCGTCAGTGCACCGTCGAATGCCTGGTCGCCGGTGAAGGGTTCGCGTACCCGGGTGCCACGGTTGCTAGCGGTCTCCACTAGCGTCTTGACCGCTTCGAGGTTGCTGAAGTCGGCGGTGTTCGAGTGATGGTTCCAGGGCAGATGTACCCACACCTCGTCGACCTGTAGCTGCTCGACCACCGGGATGGTGCCGTTAATGTGGTCTTGATCGGGGTGGGTGGAAATCAGTAGATCGACGCGGCTGGTGCCGTACTGGTTCTGCACGTGATCGACGACCACCTGGCCGGTGTCGGCGAAGCCGGCGTCGACCACGATGACGACCTCACGCCCTAGGGGCGTGGTGAAGCGGGCGGTGATCGCGTCTCCGCTCTTGCCGTCTGCCCCCGTCGTGCTCTGCACGGGCAGGAAGTCGATCTCGAACACGGGTCTCCGATCATCGGCATGTGCGTCTGACCGCACAGTACCCCGGACACTTGATTTTCAAACGCTCAAGCGCGCCTCTGCTACAGTCCCAGCATGATCGAGGATGCCGCGGTGCGGAGCCACCTGGAAGAAGTCGTGCGCCAGGGCCGTGCCGACGGTCCCCTGGGCGAGCTGTGCGTCCTGATCGACACCGTGTGGCGAGTCAACCGTGAGCGCCAGGACCCCAAGCTGGGCGACGACGCGCAGCTGCTCGGGCTGCAGTGCCACCGCAACATCCTCAACTTGGCCAAGCCCCTCGTCGGTGAGATCGACGAAGTTGAAGTCGATGGTGCTCAGACCCTCGAAATCCGCTTCGCTGGCAAGACGCTGCACACGAGCAAGGTGACATCGCGGGACCCCGCATGGAGTCCGCACCTCATCACGTGGGACGACAGCGACGTCCGGTTGCGCGCAGCGCGAGCGAACACCCAGGTCTACGCCCCCAGCGAAGGCACCCTCTTCGCGTCTTTGCTTGACGGTGCCTACTCCCCGCTTAGCGCCAAGCCCGCGACCCTGCCCTTCCTCCACCTTGCCTGGCAGGGGCTTGAAGAAGGTGGCACCCGCGTCTTCGTCGGCTTCCCCCAGATCAACACGTCTCCATGGCTTGCGGTCATGGAGATCGCCAACGGTCGTCCCGGTACCGGTGGCATGCCTATGCCTACTGACCTCTCGCCGACCCCTTCGCCCGATCATGACACCTTGGCCGAGCCCGAGGTTGCGCTCAAGCGCCGTCGTCCGTCCGCCCAGCGGGAAGGGTCTAGCAGCAGTGGTCGCTCATGACCGAGATGCTGGACTTTGACGAAGGCCGGCAGCGTGCGGTCCGCCGCCGCGCAGCCGGCGTCATTGGGGACTTTGATCCCGCACGCCTGGCCCTAGCTCGTCGTCTTGCGGGTCTTCGACGGACAGTGTTGGCCCAAGCGGCCGGAGTCACTCCTGCAGCGATCACGCAGTACGAGAAGAACCAGTCACGCCCCACGCTCCCAGTCGTCGAAGCCATGGCCGATGCCCTTGGGGTCTCGCCAGAATTCTTCCGCGCTGGTCGACCAGTAGCAGCCCTCGATAGCTCGGCCGCGCACTTCCGCAGCTTGCGATCGACCAGCGCGATGGAGCGCGACAAGGCGCTGGCCTTCGGCGAGCTGGCCCTAGCCGTGCTCGACGCCATCGAGCGCTACGTCGAGCTTCCGTCGCTGCGGCTGCCCGACTTCGACGTGTCCCCCGACCTCCACCTAGCCGAGGTCGCTGAGCTGGCCCGTAAAGCGCGAGTGGCGCTGGGTGTTGAGGCAGGGCCAGTACCCCACGTCGTGCGCCTGCTTGAGTCCCACGGGGTCATGGTCGTGCGACTCGACGACGCCACGCGTCGTGTGGATGCCTTCTCGCATCTACAGGGCTCCCGCCCCCTCGTGCTGCTTAACCCCCTCAAGGGAGACAAGGCACGCGGACGCTTCGATGCCGCTCACGAGCTTGGTCACTTGGTCATGCACCACGACACCGAGCCCGGCTCACGCATCGTTGAGGAGCAGGCCCATGCCTTCGCAGCGGAGTTCCTTGCTCCCGCTAAAGAAATCTCCTCTGAGCTTCCGCGTCGCCTGGACTGGACAGTGCTTCACGCGCTCAAGCGACGCTGGGGCATAAGCCTCAAAGCACTGCTGAGACGGGGCTACGACCTAGACCACTTCAGCGAGAGCACCTACAAACGCGGCCTTCGCCAGCTTAACGTATGGGGTCTCCCAGAGCCAGGACCTCTCGGCATGCCCGAAAGCCCTGTGCTCTTGCCTCGCGCCATCGCCCTCCTCAACGAGGGGGGCGACCCGGCGATCTGGTTGAGCGAAGAGACGGGCCTACCTAGCGCAATCGTCATACGAGTCCTAACAGCCGCTGGCAATGAAGGAGAACGGCCCGTGCTTAACCTGCACCTATAACGCTCGCGTAAACGTCTATAAGGTTATTAATACCCGGCCGATGGGAAGGCGCCCTACTGCCGCGCCTTCTGCCACCACGAGCCCGAGTCAGTAGACCTCTAGCCAAAACTTCGAGTAGGTGCTTAGCTCTCCGCGTCAACGCCACCAAGCTTGCGAGGAGCCTTGCAGTGACTATAACTCTGGGAGACGTGACAGACGACCTACGGGTAGCCCGACAAGTAAAGGATTCTTTCCGCGACGTTAGGGATCAGCTTGGAATCGCACCTGGCGAGGTGGCAATCGGAATCAGCCTGATTCCCAGCGGCGATAAAAATCACCCAATAGCGATCAGGGTTGCTCTCCGCGTTAGAGACGAGTCTATCCTGCCTCAGGCGTTGGATAGATTTCGAGACTTGAGCACGTCGGCCGGTGTACATGCAAATGTACAGTTTGTTGGTCGCATCGGTATTGCGATCGGCGGCGAAGATACTACTTGGAGTACCGGTAATCTTAGAAGTCGCGTCCGACCCCTCATGCCCGGACTTTCGATCGGCCACACTAACGTCTCTTGTGGCACGATTGGCGCCTTTGTTACCGTAAAGGGTTCGAGAGGGCTTTTTCTGCTCTCTAACAACCACGTCCTGGCGGATTCAGACCGAGCTTCTGTGAACGACTGGATCCTGCAGCCGGGCCGGACCGACCTCAATCACCCAGAGGATCAGGCTCGTGTGGCTCGTTTGTCCAGAACCGTACCCCTAGAAGCTGAGGGCGCGAATATGATCGACGCTGCTCTCGCGCGGCTAGACAATACGACGTCTAATGGTCTCGTCAATCCGGTATACCCGGCGGGCTACCTTATAGACACGGCGGATTTCGCCAGGTACATCGATGACGAAGTTCCTGTTGAAAAAGTTGGCAGGACTACCGGGCTGACGCGCGGGAGAGTCAGTGCAATCGAGTTGGACGACTTAGCCGTCGAGTATCCAGTAGGCGTTTGTTCTTTCGATAATCAAATTGAAGTATCGGGGACCGGCGGAACCAATTTTTCCGCGGGCGGCGACTCGGGGGCAATCATCTACTCATCCCCCGATCGCATACCAATCGGCTCACTCTTTGCGGGCAGCGAGCGTGGTGGTGACTATAACACGGGTTTGACGTTCGCTAACCCGATCGATATCGTTCTTGATTCATTCGGAGCCAGCCTCGTTTCTGAAGACGGGTCATAACTAAGGGGCCAACACGGCCGCGCAAATTAAGCTCGGGGTGCACCTGGCTTCAACGGCGTGTCATAGGTGCCCGTCCATCAGTCCTCAACATGCGAGCCACGCTAAAACGAGTGGGGGTGTGGTGAGCGTGCACCAGCATCACATCGACGTGTGAGGTGTCTCCACGGAGCGCTCGTCGCCATGAGCGTCCACGGTGAGGGCAGGAGGTCCTTCCAGGTCGGTGGGTGAGACCAGTGAAAGCCCTCATCCTGGTCGCAGCCCAGGCCTTGGACGCCCTCGGCCGTGGCGGCGGGTCCGTTCCCTTCGGCGACGATGCTCAGTCCTAGGGCGTGGACCAGCCCAACGGTATGAAGGACGGCGACCGCAGCAGCGGGGTCGGTGCCAATGCCAATGGTGAAAGACCGATTTTAGCTGACTTCATCGACGAGGAGTCGGCGCAGGCAGAATAATGAGAATTAACCGGTATTGGCGTCGTTGAGGCTGACACGCACACCTACATCCCGCACGGCCGCGGGTTTTGGTCACGGTCGACGACAACATGCATGGTCCAGAGCCAGGAATGAGGGGTCTGCAACTGGTGGGGTCGGACGGGGGAGGTCCATAGTTGGAATGGCGCCGCCCACTACTTATTAGTTATGACCGGTCACCAATCGAAGCCCTTACAAGTATGCGCTACGCAGTATTCACCACTGAGGGCGGGGGTATTTCGGTTTACCGTACTATCAGCTTCCGTTACGAGTCTCGTGAATTTCTTCTCGCAGAGCTGGATCAGCTAGGGCTAACCGAGCGTGCTGCGGCAACAAACGCAGCATAGCCGACCCGGACAGATACCCGCCCAGGCCACGCTCTTGGAGCCATCGCACCTCTGAAGTCGTCAACGCTCTTCGCGTGCTCAGCTCCATGACATATTTCTCCGGGTCGCGCTGAGCATTTAAACGATCCTCACGCCGACGAGTCGCGTTGACCCGGACAGTATCAATTCGCTTGCGGGCAGCACTGTCCCGCTCACGAGACACAGTAGCTCTTTCTTGCAATGCCTGGTGTTCTGCGCGGGCGCCTTCCTGCCGTTGTAGAGCAGCTCGACGCTCCTCGCGGGCTGCTTCCCTCTGCGCCTGAGCGGCCTCACGCTGCGCCTGAGCGGCTTCGCGTAGCGCTTGGGCGGCTTCATATTGAGCTTGCGCAGCTTCTCGCTGCGTCGCTCGCCCTGGCCTCGCCAACCGGGTGATTCTCCTACTGCTCGACGTCTCCTCGCCGACCTGTGGCCGAGCGGTGCTGGCAGCCTTCTCCTGCTCGTTCACTTTCACACCGACCTTTCGTTAAGGTGCTGGGCGAGGGCGATCACGTAGGTCTCCTGCTCTACAGTATCTGACAGCTCGTCAAGCGCTTCCAACGTAAGCGCGGACGCCTCAGGAGGGGTGTCCGATGCGTTCTCGTAAGCCAGCTCGTATACCCGGTACCACCTGTCTTCTCGTCGGTCAATTAACACGTTGCGACGATCAAGTCCAGCTTGTCGACGCTGCTCGGCGATGAGAATGGCGGTTTGTCGACGCTGCTCGGTAACGACTTGACGCGAAGATTCAAAGGCGACAGCGGCGGCCACTAAGGCGGCCAAAGCACCGAAGCCCGGAGAGAGCACAAAGGCACGTACAAACCGACCCGTCGCGCCGCCAAAGTCACGCAGGAGAGCGGGGACTACGTCGAGGTTGGGGATAGTCCACTGCACCGCGAGAACGGTAACGGCCACACCGATCAAGAGACCGACCCCAGCCGCCACGGCTCGAGCGCGCCACCGCTGCCACCAAAGAGTCAGCCCGCGACGCCAACGGCGCAACAGAGACCTTGAGCCGCGATCTTCCTTGTGGCCTAGTTCTCCATCAGGATCACCCGGGTCATCCGACGGGGCGGCTTCAATGGGGGGGATGCTCACGCGTTCTGACCGTAGCTGGTGAGGAGCAACTGTGCCTCACCATCGGGGTATGCCACACCTGCGCGCCGGCCTTGCAACCGCGTCCTCGGTGAGCCAGTGGGGTGGCACGCCAGCGCATAGGTACTGCACACAGGACGTGGCGAGGCTCCTTCGACAGAGGCTTCGCGGCGAAGTTTTTAGCACGCGGGATTCCGTACATTATCCCGTATGATATGGCGGGCTCATGAGGGTCGATCGATGGTCCCGCGCAGCCCCCCGCTACGCCACCGCCCCTCCCGCCGGTTCGTGCATTTGTTTCGGCTGTTCACACGCGCGCGTACATGGCGCTCCTGTTTAGCATCGCGGCGGGGGCAGGCGCTGAACCGGGCGCCAATGCGTGGCGTGTTCCACTGCGCCGTGGGTGTCTGACCGCCACGATGTCCCCGTGCATGCCGCTGCCGCTGACCCCAGCTTCCTGTCGACGGTCCCCGGCTGGGCGTTCGTGTCCGCGGTGCTCGTCGCCCTGATCGCCGCCGTGCTGACGCCGTGGATGAGCGGCCGACAGCAGCGAACGCTGCGGGACCGGATCGCTAAGGACATCGAGGCGTGGGAGAAGCTGCCGCCAAGGACGGAGCCAGCCCCGCCGTGGGCCCCTGGTGCCGACGGCCCGAAGGAGAAGCTGTGGCTACACATCGAGTACCAGGTCGACGAGCTGACTACGTCCCGTCGCGGGAGGTACGAGGAGGAGTTCTGGGGTGGTGGCATCATGCTGTTCGTGGCCGGGGTGGCCTGGACGAGCCTTCAGGTGTTCTCGGGGATGAGCGGTTTCGAGATGCGGGAGATCTACTCGACGAATCCCCTTGGTCAATTCTCGGAGGGGGTGTGGCATGGGTTGTTCGTGGTCGTGTTCGATCTGGCGACGCTCGCCATGGTGATTGGGTTGGGGTACCTGGTTAAGGGCGGTGTGATGGCTCTGCTGACGCCAAAGTTCAAGTGACGGCGGGCGTGTCGGTCGGTGGCCTGGTGGCCTGGTGGCTGGGCAGTGCCGCCGCAGAACCGGTACGGGCGGAGGAGTAGCTTGCGGCGGCCGTCGTAGATGACAGGACAACACTGCCCGATTACCTACAGGCTGAGCCGTGACGGTTCGATGAGGTCCCGCTGACCGAAGACGAGGCCGAGTACGTCGAGGCCGCTCGGGCGGCGAACACGATGCGTAGCTACCGCTCGGACTGGCGTGAGCTCACCGCTGAGCCGGCGACTGTCGGCGCTGAAGTTCGCCCACCAGCTGCGCAACCTGCCCGACCCCACCACCAACGCCCGCGTCGTGGCCGTGTGGGAAGGCATCCGCCGCACCCACGGGGCGCCACCCGAGTAGTCGGCCCCCCTCATGCCTCCCGAGCTCTTCGACGTCGTCGAAGCTTGCCCCGCCACCAAGGTATGGAAGGCCAAGACCCGCCCTGCCGAGCCTGACCTGGCCGGCGCCCGAGACCGGGCCCTGCTCCTGGTCGGCTTCGTCGCCGCCCTGCGGCGCAGCGAGCTCGCCGCACTGCGGGTGGAAGACGTCGAAGACCACGCCAACGGGCTGGTCCTGACCTTGCCGCGCTCGAAGACCAACCAGACCGGTGAGAGCACCGAGCTGGTCGTCCTGCCCCGGGCCACCAACCCCGACCGGTGCCCGGTCACCGCCCTGCAGCGCTGGATGTCCCTCGCCGGGGTCGTGGAGGGCCCCGTCTTTCGCGGCGTCGCCAAGAGCAACCGGGCCAGCACCCAAAGCCTCAACCCCGGGTCCATTAACGCCCTCGTGCAAGCCGCGGTCACCCGGGCAGGGCTGGATCCGAGCACCTACTCCGCCCACAGCCTGCGAGCCGGGTTCGTCACCTACGCCCACCTACGGGGCGCCTCCGACCGGGCCATCGCCCACCAGACCCGCCACCGCTCCCTCGCCATGCTGGGCACCTACGTCCGCGTCCAGCACGCCTGGACCGACAACGCCGCCACCCTCCTCGGGCTGTGAAGGTGGCGGTGGCCTCGCCGTCGCCACCCGGCGTACCCGCCAGCACCGCCCGGGTGACCGGGTCGGTGCACGCCCTCGAGGGCTACCGCCCGCGCGGCGCTCTCCCCGCCTGGCGGCTGCGGCTCTCTCAGCCGCGTGCGACAGGATCGCAGCGTGAGCGATGAGGGAAACGAGCTGGAGGCGGCCGGCTACGTCGAGCTGCTGGAGACCCTAAAGCAGCGGGTACGCACCACCCAGGTGCGAGCTGCCCGGGCCGCAAACACCGAGCTGCTGAGCCTGTACTGGTCCATCGGCCGCGACATCCTCGACCGCCAGCAGCACGCCGGCTGGGGCGCCAAGATCATCGACCGCCTCGCCACCGACCTGCGCGCCACCTTCCCCCAGCAGCGCGGCTTCTCCCGCCGCAACCTGCAGTACATGCGCGCCATGGCCACCGCCTGGCCCAGCCAGGACTTCGTGCAACAGCCTGTTGCACGACTGCCGTGGGGCCACATCACCATCCTGCTCGGCCGCCTAGAGGACCAGGGGCTGCGGGACTGGTACGCCGCCGCGGCCACCGAGCAGGCCTGGTCCCGCAACGTCCTGGAGCACCACATCGCCACCCGCCTGCACCGACGCCTGGGTGCCGCTCCCTCCAACTTCACCGCCCAGCTGCCACCCGTGGACTCCGACCTGGCTCAGCAGCTGACCCGCGACCCCTACGTCTTCGACCACCTCGGTTTCACCGAACCGGTCGCCGAGCGAGAGCTCGAGCAGTCCCTGATGGACCGCCTGCAGGAGACCCTCACCGCCTTCGGGCACGGCATGGCCTTCGTCGGGCGACAGGTGCACTTCGGTGTCGATGACACCGAGATGGTCATCGACCTGCTGCTGTTCTCCATCGAGCAGGTCCGCTACGTCGTGGTGGAGCTGAAGGTCGGCCCCTTCTCCCCCGCCTACACCGGCCAGCTCGGCGCCTACGTCGCCCTCGTCGATGACCGGCTGCGCCGCCTCGAACGTCACGCCCCCACCGTGGGGATCTTGCTCTGCACCGAGGCACCCCGGGAGCAGGTGGTGCGCTACGCCCTAGCCAGCACCGCCGCTCCCGTCGCGGTCGCGGCGTACACCTACGACACGCTGCCCCCAGAAGAACGAGCGTCGCTGCCTGACGCCGCAACTCTCACCGCCGCCATAGCCTCTCCGGAGGCGATGACGACTCGCGGGTGACGTCGAGCAGCTGCGTCGCGTGGGCGCAGAAAACGTTCTCCTGCAGATCTATTGCCCCTATCGAACCCCGTAAACAACCATACAGAATGATGCTTCTGTATGGTAAAGCACTCCGGGGGCCTTACCGCGTCCGACACGACGACGACTCAGCCTCCAAGCCTCCGGTGACCTCGAGCGGAGTGCAGGACACGGGTGATGCCGACACGGGGCGGACCTCGTTCTGGCACGATCAGGCGGACGAGGGCAGCGGTGGTGCTGCGCGCCGGACCCGGAAGGTGTTCTTGTGCTGGTACGGCGGCTGTCCATCACGCGGTTCCGCACGATCGAGCACTTGGTGATGCACCCTGGCCGGATCAACGTGATCATCGGTCCTGGCAACGCTGGCAAGAGCACCGTCCTGACTGCCCTGGACCTGTTGCTGCACTCCGGGGACGGCCGCCCCAGGGTACTCAGCGACCTGGACTTCTACCGGCGTGAGACCAGCACCCCGCTGCAGGTCGAAGCGGTCTTGGCCGACCTTCCCAACGACCTGCGCGCCGAGGTCTTCGGCCACCTCGAGGGCTGGGACACCGCGCAGAAGATCGTGGTCCCCGAACCCGACGGCGAGGGCATTGAGCCGGTCCTGCGCATCCAGGTCGATGTCGACGAGGACCTCGACCCCAGGTACGTCTTCGCCAAGGAGGAGTCCAGCCAGGCCCGACTCTCGCGCCGGGTGCGCCGCCGCATCGGGTGGGTCTTCGACGGGCGCGCTAGCGACCCCGCCCGGCAGTTCGCCTTCTTCCAGGGCAGCATCCTGGACCGCCTCGTCGACGACTTCGACCTGCAGGAGGCGCTCGACGCGCTGCGGGATGCCGTCGTTGCGGGCGCCGACGCGATCAGCGTTGACCCTGCCATCCATGGCGTCCTCACCGGACTGGAAGAGGACCTGACGAAGCTGGGACTGTCAGCTCAACGACCGGACTTCGAGGCCGGCGTGGTCTCTCGCCGGGAACTGCTGCAGACGCTGCGGCTGGTCCTGAGTGAGCAGGACTACAGGATTCCCATCGAGCGGCAGGGGCGCGGCACCCAACGACTCCTGCTCGTTGCCGCGCTGCTGCGCCTGGCCGGTCAGCAGCACCAGTCGGTCATCGCCGGTTTCGACGAACCCGAACAAGCCCTCGAAGCACTGCGCCAGGGGCAGCTGGCGCTCATGCTCCGCGAGATCACCTCCGCCGGTGGGCAGTTGTTCATCGCCACCCACTCCCCCGACATCGTCCGGGGCTTCAAGCTGGAAGACCTGCACCTGCTCACTGTCGACGGGGCCCGAGCTTTATCCGAGCTGAGCACGATCTCCAGGCGTCACTTCGAGCGTCTCATCGACGGTGCGGTGGTTCGCGCCCTGTTTGCACCCGTTCCCCTGCTGGTGGAAGGACCCAGCGACGGTCCGGTCCTGCGCACCTTCTGGCAGGCACTGGTCGACGAGAAACTGCTACCGCCGATGGCACATCTAGGCCTGGAGGTCATCAACTGCGAAGGGGCCACACTGCAGCGACCGATGGCCCAGCTGCTGGCTGAGGCGGGAAAGCCGGTCGTGGTGTGGTGTGAGCAGGACCTCCAGCCCACCGTCTTGGCGAAGCTGCGCAACGAGACTCCCTGGTCCCTGCTGCTCGCGCACGACGCCGACCCTGGCCGCAACAACCTCGAACGCTCCCTGGCCCGCGGTACGACCATCCCCGCGTTGGCGGCCGCCCTGGGCGCCTTGGCCGACGACGCCGAGGCCGAGTGGCGCACTCAACGTGACGACCTGCTCGCCCGCATCAACCAGCTCAGCCCGGCGGCTCAGGCAGTCACCGCGCAGGCGAAGGCGACCGACGACCTCGCGACCTTCCTGACGTTCCTGCCCGAGGATGACGCCCGAGAGCTGGTCGCCCGAGCCCTTGCCAGCACCGACAAGACCGACACCGGCCGCGTCAGCCCCTTCGGCATGAAGGGCGCCCGGCAGGGCCGTCTCGTGGCCGAGGCCATCGTGGACACTGTCGGTGTTCCCGACGCCTACCGCCGGATGCTGCTGGGGTTCGGGCAGTGGCTGCAAAATCCGACCCGACCTCACAAGCACGAGATATCCATGACTACACCTGCGACACCCACCCACCTCCCCCCCCCCGCTGCTGGCCCCGGAACCGGCGCGGACTGGGGCAACGCCTCCCCCGCGGCGACGACCTCGACCGTGGCCTCCACCGCATCGAAGTCGCCGACCGCGCCGGATCCAGTCGACCCGCCCGACCCGGACCACGGCGGCGAGGGTGCCCAGCGGAGCGCCTCATGACCTACACCCGTCCCGACCCTGACCACGATGCCGTCTGCGCCAGTCAGCACCGCCACCTGTTGGTCACCGCCCCGCCGGGGGCGGGCAAGACCCACCTGTGCGCCCGGGTTGCCGGTGTCCTGGCCGATGAGCTCGCTACCGGCAGCTCACGCCAGGACATCGTGGGCGCCCGGGTCCTGCTACTGACCTTCTCCAACCAGGCCAGAGCACAGCTGGAGGCCGAGACCCGCCAGCTGCTGTCTCCAGAGCAGCGACAGCGCGTGGAAGTCTCGAACTACCACGCCCTGGCCCTGCGAGCCGTCCGCGCTCACCGCCGCGCCCTGGGCCTGCCCCTGCAGGCTCAGCTGGTCAGTCACCGAGTGCGGGAACATGTCCTCAAGGAACGAGCCGGGCCGGCGTACCGGCGCCTGGACCGCGCACACCGCAGCGCCCTCCCCGACCTGGCCGAGTTCCGGTTTCCCGCGTTCCGTGACCTTCGCACACCCGCGCCCGACGACCTCACCCAACTGCTGGCCGTCATCGACGATGAGCACCAGGCTGGTCGCTACACCTTCGGCGACCTGGGCGCCCTCTTCTGGCGGCTCCTGGAACAACACCCGGTCCTGCATCAGGCGTTCATCGACCGCTACCCCATGGTCATCGCCGATGAGCACCAGGACGCCTCGGCCCTGCAGGACGCCCTCGTTCGCCGCCTCGCCCCGCGCAAGCTCATCATCCTGGCCGACGACCTGCAGCTGATCCACGGCTGGCGCGGAGCCAGCAGCCAGCGCCTCGAGCAGCACCGCTTCGACTGCGACGAAGAGTTCGAACTCACGACCCCCCACCGCTGGCACGCCCAACCCGACGTCGGCGCCTGGATGATGGAGGTCCGGCACCGTCTTCTGCAACACCCACCGCAGGTCATCACCCCACCGGCGGGACTCGTCATCGTCGAGCCGCCGGCTGGACATGGCTTCAACGGGTTGAAGTACCCCACCCTGCAGCAGGTCCGCACTGCTCTCCGTGCCGGTGCGCGACGGGTCGCCGTGTTGGCCAGCACCAACGAGGCCGTACGTGAGCTGCGCACCTACCTGACGAAGGAGGGGATGTCGTGTCGACAGAGCCTGGGAGGAGCTTCTTTCGACGATGCCCACGATGAGATCGAGGCGCTGCGCGGTGCCGCATCGCCTGCTGCAGCGAGTCAGCTGGTCGAACAGTTGGCGGCGCTGTTCCCCGGGTGGCCGCGACAGAAGGTCGAGCAAGTGCAGAACCGCATCACCGCGGACGGCGTGAAGCTCAAGGGCTCAGCACCGGACACGCGGGCCGTCCTAGAGCCCCTGCAGGCGCTCTACCAGATCGGAACACATCGGTCCTACGCGGTCCTGGCTGCCATGATCGAGGTGCTGCGTGAGCAGGGGCACCTCAGTCCCTACGACCGGACCGTCCGCGGGGTGCGCCGCACCGCAGCACAGACCGCCCACCTAGATGACATCGACGCCGTTCTCGCGGTGCACGCTGAACATGCCGGACACGACGCCGCCACACGTACGAGCGACGACGGGCCGGGGTTGTTCGTCAGCACCATCCACAACGCCAAGGGCAAGGAATTCGACGCCGTCATCGTCGTCGATGCCAGTGCGCGGCACTTCTCGATCGACCTCGATCGCCGCCGGCTCTTCTACGTCGCGCTGACCCGGGCGCGGTCGCGCTGGGTCTTCATTGCCGCCACAGGAACAACCTCACCCTTGTTGGCGATGCTGAGGTGACACGACGTCGGTGACGCCCACGGTGACGTCGGCGACCGTATCGGTGGGCGAGACTGCGGCCATGATGTGCTGAGCGACCCTCACGTGAAGGAGGTCGACGATCAGCATCTGCGAGTGGCGGCTGACCACCGGACGGTCGCCGACGCTGATGGCCGACTCAGTGAAGAGGAGACTGATGTCGGCAAGCTGGGCTAGCGGTGACGATGGGTCATCCGTGACGGCGATGGTGGTGGCTCCCCAACGCCTGGCCAGCTCGGGCGCGTCGTAGACCTCCCGGGTTGACCCTGAGTTGCCGAGGCCGAGGGCTGCGTCAGCACTGGTAAGCGCAGCTGCTGACGCTGTGGCCGCGTGTACCTCACTCCAACTGCGGGCGCAGCAGCCGAGCCTGACGAGCCGGGCTTCGGTCTCCGCTGCCGTCAACCAGCTCTTGCCGACGCCATAGATGTCGATACGGGATGCCCGGGCCAGAGTGTGCGCGGCCCGTTCCAGAGATCCCTGATCCAGCGGGCGAGCGGTCTTTTGCAAGGCGCGCCGTCAGCGGCTCGCCCGTGCCGCCCTAACATCACGGTCACGGACGTCACGGTCATGCCGATGAGCGGGCGGTTGCTGACCACTGCTGCAGTCGAAGCGCGCCGCACCAGCGCAAGGCCACTCATTGAGGATCAACGATGGCCACAGCCTGCGAGGAGACAGCGTGTGAGCTGAGAGCCCAGACCAACCGTGCGCCAGCGTCGGTCGTCAGCTCGATGAGTCGCGCATCAGCGGCGACGACGAAGGCTTGTCGGTAGCCCGCAGCTCGCTCACTAAACTTGTCGACGGCCGCGACCCGGATCGCGACCTGAGGACGAGGGAGCAATCGCACTCCGAAGACGAACGGCGTGAAGCTGATGCTGCCGGCGTCTAAGACTGCGCGTCCGTGCCGCCACCGCGCCCCGAGACCTACATGCGTGCCCTCAAGCACTCTGAATCCGCAGTCCACCTGCCTTTGCGTCAGGAGGCGCTTAGACCGCCTCTTGAGGAAGAGCGGAACGGCCACGGCACTGATGGTCCCGACGATCAAGAGCTGCACGGTCTTGCCGACGCGCTCCGCCGGAGGGGTCCCGAAGAGACTCACCACGGCGAAAATGAGCAGCCCCGCTACGAGCAGGACGAGTGCACCGCACAGGATGAGCACACTGCCCAGGGCGGCAGCACCCAGCCACCACCTCATGTCTCTCTTGCTCTCTTGGGTCACCGTTGGTGATCGTCGCAGAGGCGGAATCCGCTACACATACGCGCGCTCATGCCGCCCTGCGCGTGCTTCCAGTCATGGCACGTCCTGCTCATCGCGCCCGCAGCAGCCCCTCCCACAGCACCAGCTCCACCGCCGCGACCGGATCACGTCGGGTCATGACACTGGCCCGACACCATGTCTGTCCGCAGCGGACCCTCCACGTCAGGCAGACCAGGCCCGACTCACTGACCTGAACGCCCAACTGCGCCCCACCCACCTCGACGACGGCGAAGTCCCGCTCGAGCTCGGCGTCCTCCCGCTCTCGATCGGCCTTCGACGACGCGAGCCGCTGCGGTCGCACCCCGTCTGCACCACCACCCGGCTCGGCGTGCTCGGCGGACCACGTCAACAGCGTCGCGCCGTGCGAGACCGAGGCCCTGGTGGCCTGTAGCCACGGCAAGCCCACCGGCAGGTACGACGCTCGAAACCGGATGTCACCGGCAGCCAACCCCGCCCCTGCTGGCTCCAGCATCGACGAGGGTCCGTGCAGGCTCAGGTACTCCACGACGGCGTCGCCGCGCAGGCTGACCAATACGGGCGGCGTGAAGCCGAGCAGGCGCTGCGCAACGGCCTCTTGCACCACAGTCTGGCGCCAGTACAGCGACCCGGGGTCTCGACTCCGGGGCCTGATCACCCAGTCGATGACCGAGCTGGGGACCAACGCACGGATCGCGGCTCGAGCTTGCTCCGGTACCTCCACTGACGAGATCACCCAGAACCCTCCTCGCTCGCGCCGCCTATGGTCGTGCCGCTCATATCGAGTCGCCATCATCCGGTGCTGTTGGTCGCGCGCACGCGCGCTCATGCCGCTGGTCGCGCGGAACGCGCGCTCATGCCGCTGGTCGTGCGCCCGCCCTCCCCCACCAGAGCGCTAACACGCGGTCCAACCGCCGCCGCACGAAGCTCAACGCCGAATCAGCGCACCACGCAGAAGGCCTACAGCATCGCCCTCGACGCGGCGCAGCACCGTCAGCTCTTGGCGCGCCCAGCGAGGACGGTAAGACGCGAGACCAACGGCCCACGGGACGCTGGCGGCGAAGAGCTTCTCGTATGCCCTGTCCGCCCAGTACCCACGGTCAGCCCGCTCCCGTCGCAAGCTGTAAGCGACGTCGGTCGCCAGGTTCCACACGTTCAGCGCGGCCGTCGCAGGCACCGCCCGGGCCGCACCGGATAACCAAGACCGGACCTCGTCGACGTCGGTCACGACGGCGTCCTGGTCACCGTCTGCTTCCTGCTCCTGCGGCGCCTCCTCACCGGCCGCCTTCCATCCGCGCACTGCGGCCGCGTCCCACATGTCGGCCTCGGAGTACGCCACTTCCAGCCGCCCCTCCTGGTGGGCCAGGCAGTCGTTGCCGAGATGATCTTGACCCCACCACGCATAGAAGGTCCGCCCGTCGAGCTGCACAGCGGCCGGCTGACCGCTTAGCGGGAACGGCGCGCCCCGGGGTGAGGCGCCCTTCGAGCCCTTCCTCACCTCGGTGCCGGCCCGGCCACCAGGCGCAGCGCGCTCTCGTATCCACTGGCGATGTCCACACGGGTGATGGCCTCGACTGCGCGCTTGGTGATCTCGGTCTCCCACTGCGCGGCAATGGTGACCTCCAGCAGATCCACCCAGTGCTGGCTCACGCCACGGACGACTCCGACGAAGCAGACATCGGGGTCGCGGCGCTCAGGGTGCAGCGCGACGACCTGCTCGCTGTCGACCAAGCTCCTCAACAGTCCACGGCGGGAGTCCAGGTCCATATCGACCGGGACGGGAAGGAGCGGCCACTGGTTGCGCCGTCGCAGCGCCTCGGTGGTGAAGCGGGCGTTGGCTCGGGGCTCCACGACATTCACATCGCGCAGCCGCACCGCGCTCCAGCCCGTCAACCAGATGTCGTTAGAGACCCGGGCAAGCAGCAACCACCGGCGACCCAAGCCCACGACGTAACCCTCGAGCCAGTCCATGTCCTCGTCATCGCGGTGCACCCGGACCAGGAGTGAGTCGGCTCGAGCCGCGGCCAGCGACTTGACCGTGGAAGGAGGCCTGGAGGTCACCTCGTCAACATCGCATGGAGGCGCCGGCGTCTGCCACCGACTTCACGCACATGCCGCTGGTCGCGCGTGAGATCACCGCCGGTAGACCCCAATGTCATGCGTCTCACGGAGGACGCGTGACGCGTCGTCGTCCATCCACCTCACCTGCCACCGCTCACCGACGAAGACAAAGACATCTCGGTCGAAGTCATCGAGAGTCGTCACGAGGTCGTGCCCAGCTGTAATGAAGTCACTGACCAGGTCGTCGCCCTCGAACCAGAGCCCGCCGAGCTCATAGTGCGGGGCAGACCACCGCCGCCACCACAGATGCCCACCCGTGCAGGTCCAGCCGGTGTCGACGCGGCAGTACAGCACTGCCCGACGGCCATCAGCGTGCTGCAGGTGAGCCGCACGGTCACGGCAGGCCTCGACACGCTCGTCGTGTGGGGGCCTGTTCTGCATCGGCGGCTTCCAGGACACCTGCTGATCTTGCCAGGAGACTTCACGGTTGTGCCGCTGGTCACGCGGTCACGCCCCATGGGGTGACCAAAGACCGGCCTACGAGGCAAGATCCCTACATGACCGATCCTGCCGAGGCCCCCGTCCTCGCTCTTCCCATAGGCGAGGTCCTCACAGGACTAACCGTCCCCGCCCTACCCGAAGGTTCC
>Ga0160428_1000493_pt1 | contig 43294 bp, 36 predicted proteins | sample SolpanmetagenomM_FD_108198 | JGI IMG/M metagenome (GOLD analysis project Ga0160428, IMG submission 108198) | Solar panel surface microbial communities from Lawrence Berkeley National Laboratory, California, USA - M | ecosystem: Engineered > Built environment > Solar panel > Unclassified ... | reverse complement strand
TTCCCGCTGGTGCGAAAGGATGGCCTGCCCGAAAAAGCGCAGCAGATTGTAAAAAGCCTGCGTTCCGAATTTCGGGTAGTATACGAAGAGCGCGACGCCATCGGCAAACGCTACACCCGGCAGGATTTGATTGGCACGCCGTTCTGTATCGCCGTCGATTACCAGACGCTGGAGGACGATACGGTAACGATCCGGTATCGGGATACCACCGAGCAGATTCGTATTCCGATCAGCGAACTCAAAGCCCGCATCAGCCACGACGTTTCGATGGAGCGGGTGCTGGAGAATATGTAGTGGGTAAATACTCCACCCCAACCCCTCCCCGCCAGGGAGGGGCTTCGCCTGTTAAAGAAGTTGTAGTCCCTCCCTGGCGGGAAGGGGTTGGGGTGGGGTCCTCAACAAAAAAGGGACTGAATCAACTGATTCAGTCCCTTTTTTAATCGTTATCGGGATTAGTTAAGGTGTGGCATTATGGAAACCAGCTGACGGCGAACGGTGCTCCACCGGCGACGGGAGACGGGAAGTTTATCGCCCGTTGTCAGGTGTACCACGCCCCCCGCATCGGTACGCTCCAGCCGATCGATATACCGGCGGTTGACAACGCAGTTACGGTGCAGCCGGATAAACCAGTCGGAGGGTAGTTTGGGGGTGTAATACTTGAGTGTGCGGGGCATCAGCATTCGCTTGCCGTCCATCCAGTTGAGCCAGCTGTAGTTAGCAACGGCCTGCATGTAGACCAGATCAGAAACAGGGAATGATTGACGGCCCGACTCGCGTAGGTAAAGTTTAAGGGGTGGCCAGTCGGCGGGCATCGTGCGCGATGCAGGTGTGATAGACGAAAAGTAGGTCATACAGTTGATAGGAACTTGATTCTGCTGGAGAAAGGCTGTATGCAATGTTAAGCAACGGCCAATCAACCGACCTACAGTTATGTAACACGTCCTATCAATTTTAGAACATCGCCTGATTTGGGCTTATAGATGTGTATGAACGACTGAAAAGCAGGGATGAACGCTGGCTGGTTGCCCGACGAAGTCATTCCGGGACGGAACCGGGCGCGACTTCCCTGTGTCGATTCAGCGGGCAGTATTAATTCGAGCGGTGCTGCTCGACAAACTCGGACGGAGTAATACCGTAGTGTTCCTTAAATACTTTAGAGAAATAAGCCGGGTTGTCGAACCCAACCGCGTAGGCTACCGACGACACCGACGTGTGCTCGAGCAACAATTCACCCGCCCGGTTTAGCCGGACCGCGCGGATCAGTTCGTTGGGGGAAAGACCCGCCAGCGTTTTCAACTTTCGGTTTAAATGCATCCGGCTCAGGCCCACCGCGTCGGCCAGGTCACCGACGCCAAACTTGGTGTCGTTCAACTGCTCACGGATCGCGCTGTACACCGTATTCATAAACTCATCGGCGGGCTCGGGGCTGGTAACCGGTACGTGGCCTTCACCCAGCAACTGACTGCGCAGGTGCTGCCGGGTTCGTTGCTGCTGCTCGAGCCGGTTCCGCACCCGCCATCGTAATTCATCGACCTGGAACGGTTTGGTCAGGTAATCGTCGGCCCCGGCGGAAAGCCCCTGTAGTCGACTTTCAGCCGCCGACTTAGCCGTCAGCAGCAGAATGGGGATGTAACTCGTTGCTGGATTTCCCTTGAGTTGCCGACATAGCTCGTAGCCATCCATTTCGGGCATCAGCACGTCGCTGATGACCAGATTAGGCCCGTAGCGCAGGGTCATCTCAACGCCTTCCCGTCCGTTGCGCGCGCGCCGGACCGACCAGTCTTCGTTGAGAATACTCATCACAAACCCGGCAATGTCGTCGCTGTCCTCAACGAGTAGAATCTGGACCTGACCCGGCTGCGGCTCGGACTCCGTCAACGAATCAGTCTCATTGGTCAGCAGAGTAGCGGTAGTCGGCTGCGGGTCAACCGGTGAAATGGGGGTAGCCGGTTCGAGTGGCAGATCGACCGTAAACGTCGTTCCCTGACCGGGCTGGCTTTCGACCCGAATTGAGCCGTTCATCAACTCAACCAGTTCGCTGACATACGATAGCCCGATCCCCGAACTACCCACCGGCCGATCACGGGTCGCGTCGGACTGGTAGAAGCGCTCGAAAATATGGGAGAGGTCGTTCGGCGCAATACCTTTACCCGTGTCGCTGACCGTAAGCCGGACATGATCGACGAGCGAGTCGGTTGCATTGACCGGGTCTGCAACCAGCAGCGATTGCATCGTCAGCGACACGTCGATCTGCCCATTGGCCGAGGTAAACTTCAGCGCGTTGATCAGCAGGTTGTTGATGATCTTCTCCAGCTTATCCGCATCGAACCGGTAGCTGACGCGCGTAAGCTGGGGTTCAAACCGGAGACGCACCGACTGCCGCTGCGCTTCATCGACGAATACGGCGACAATCTGTTCTACAAAATCGACCAGGTCGGCCTGCGTCAGCGTCAGGCGCAGGTTGCCCGCTTCCATCCGGGCCATGTCGAGCAACTCGTTGATAAGGCGCAGCAACTGCGTGGCGTTGCGGTGCACCATAGTCAGGCGGTTGCGCTGCAGCGGGTCGGTGATCTCGGCCAGCGTCAGTTCCAGCGGGGGGAGAATAAGCGTGAGCGGGGTGCGAAACTCGTGGGTAATGTTGGCAAAAAAGCGCGACCGCCACTGATCGATCTGCTGCAACTGCCGCGACTCCTGTTCCCGAAGGGCCACCTGACTGCGCAGCTGAACCCGCCGGACCCGGACCCGGATAAACAGCGCGACGAGCAGGCTGAGCAACAGGGCGTACAGGGTGTACGCCCACCAGGTGGCCCAGGGGGCGGGCTGAATAGTTAGCCGGATCTGCCGCGTATCAGGGCTCCACACGCCCGACGTATTCGACGCGTTGACGACAAACGTGTATGTTGCGGGGGATAGATTGGTGTACGTCGCCGTGCTTTGGTTGCCGCTGTACACCCAGTCGTTGTCGAACCCGACGAGTTTGTAGCGGAACTGGTTTTGTCCGCTCTGGTTGTATTGAAGAGCCGCGAAATCGAATACCAGAAAGTTTTGCCGGTGCGGTAACTGAATCGACGTAAGCTGATCGACGGCAGCCGCGATGGGAGAGCTGGCGTTGAACGGGCTGACTTCCCGGTTGTTGATGCGCAGACCCGTCAGGGCGACCGCTGGCGCGTAGGGGTCGTCCTGAATCTGGTCAGGCTGGAAACTGGTATAACCGCCGACCCCGCCGAAAACAAGTCGGCCGTCGGGTAAAGCGATGGCCTGATGGCGCGTAAACTCATCACTGGGCAATCCATCCGTGCTGGAATAAATGCGGACGTCGAACGAGCGGGTGTCGAAGCGGCACAGGCCCCGGTTCGTACTCAGCCAGAGGTGCCCCGCCCGGTCGGGCTGGATACCGTAAATGACATTGTCGGGCAGACCCTGTTCCGTGGTGAACGTGCGAATCTGACCGGTATGTTTGTCGAGTCGGCACAGGCCCCGGCCGTAGGTGCCAATCCACAGGTAATCGTACTGGTTGGGGTCCTGGAGCAGGCTTAGCAGAAACCGGGTCGGCAAGGCGTTGGGGCTCAGCGGGTTTTCCTGCCAGCGAATGATACGCCGGGCCGTTCGGTCGACCCGCACCAGTCCGTTATTCTGCGTCGCCAGATAAACGTGGTCACCGTCGACACTCATGTCCGTAACATCGCAGACCGGGTAGGAGTCGGGCAGCAGGGGCCACGCCAGAAAGCGGTTTCGGGCGCGGTCGTACTGAATCAATCGTCGCCCGGCTGCGTCGGTCAGTACCCACACGTTCCGGGCGGCATCGGTTGTCAGCGCCTGCATGTGTACGTTGCCATCAACGAGCCAGCTGTCGGGAATGCCTTTGGTTGTAACGGCGGAAAACGTCTGCGTGCCAGGCTGATAGCGGTACAGTGGTAACTGCGGCCCACCAAGCCATAAGGCTCCCTCGTGGTCGAAATGGTAGCGAACACCTGCCGGACTTTGCCCGGCCACAGCAGGCGGAATCGCCGAAGCGGGTACGTTGAGCTGTTGCGTGAGCCAGTCGACCGCAAACGAGCGGGACGGCCGGGCTGTAAACGGCAGTGGGTTCAGGCTTACCTTGACAATGCCGTTGCCGCCCGTACCGATCCAGAGCGTATTCGATCGATCGACCAGCATACAGACTGGTGCGGGTGGTATCTGCCGGGCATCGACGGGCAGGGGGGAAAGGCCGCTCTTATCGGTGAAGGTGTTCAGGTCGACGTATTCTTTTCCGGCTGCTCCCTGCGCGAACAGCGGTAATCGGACCTGTCCCGGCAGGTCGATCAGCAGTCGGGCCGTTGACAGTCGCGGGTTGACAACGTACAGATGACCAGCTGTGCCTACCACCAGTTCGCTGTTACTACGCTGCCGGATCGAGCGAATTGGCTGGTTGGGTAAGCCGTTGGCCACGCCAAACAGGCGTATTTGCCGGGTCGCCGGGACGTAGTGATATAGCCCGGCCCGGCCACCCAGCCATACAGTACCGTTGCGGTCCGTCAGGATAGACTCAATCAGCGCCGGGTTTGTGCCCACTCCCGGCATCGGTTGCCGGTGCGTGATCTGCCCGGTGGCAGTGAGGTGGAACAGAAGTCCCGCCCGGGTGGCTACCCAGGTTCCATTGGCCGTGTCGACCGACATACCCGCGATGGGGGAGCCCGTCGTAAGTTGACGGAACAGCAGGGTGTTCGATACCCGAATAGCCTGCTCCGATACCGGATTGAACCGGTCGACGTGGTTGTTTTCGGTTTGCACCCAGAGCCAGCCCGCTTTGTCGAGTTGAATATCGACGACGCTGCTGTAGGACAATGAATGCTCGTTCAGCGGTTCGTACCGAAACACGTTGAAGCGTGCCCCATCGTACCGACACAGCCCGTTGCGGGTGGCAAACCACATGAACCCCCGGCGGCTCTGCACTATGGCGCTGATGTAGCCCTGCGGCAACCCGTTTCGAACGGACAGGTATTCGGGCATGGGGGTTGCCGCGAAGCTGACCGGTATGGTCAGGCCCACTAGCATTCCCCAAAACCAATACCGCAGGTAGTGCATGGTGCGTTGTACAGGTGAATTCAGATAGTGAGTGTCTTACGCTAAGTAACTAAAAAACGTCGATAGGCTCACCTTTAGCACTTAGCTGACCCGCTGGTGGGCAAATTTTTCGGGTTCAGGCAAGCCGATTGACCTACTATCGTGTTTAGCGGGTATGCATATTATTCTAAGAACGCCCGTTCGACAATCGCCAGATCAGGTGTGGGCTGGTTTCGACCGGACACTGTTCGACCGGCTAAGCCCACCATTCCCCCCCGTCGACGTCGTTCGGTTTGATGGTTGTCTGCGGGGCGATGTGGTGCATCTGCGGCTTAACTTCCTCTTGTTCAGGCAAGACTGGATAAGCAACATCGTCGATCAGCAGACTACCGCTGACGAAATTTATTTTGTCGATCAAGGAACAAAGTTACCGTTCTTTTTGGCTTACTGGCACCATCGGCATCGACTTCTGCGGGATTCGACGGGCGGCACCTGCGTGGTCGATGACATTACGTTTCGCACCCCCTTCCGCCTGACCGACTACCTCATTTACCCGGTTATGTGGTTGCAATTTGCCTATCGAAAACCGATCTACCGCCTGATTTTTGGGTCGGTCAGTAAATGAAGCAGGTGTTCGCCTGCCGGGCCGGAGCGGGCTGTCGGACGGCTGGCATGAAGGGGAGTTTACGGGAACGGCTTTCGGATATGCCCGGATTGCGTTAGTTTTGTCTAGACCGCAATTCCCCTGCATGAAACTACCTAACCTCACTACACGCATTTTTCTGGGCATGGTGCTCGGTATCCTGATCGGGTATCTGTTCCCCGTGACCGAGTCTGGTTTCTCCGGTACCGACCTGAGCATTCTGTCGAAAATATTTCTGCGCCTGATAAAAATGATTATCGGGCCGCTGGTTTTTGCCACGCTGGTAGTGGGTATCGCCAAACTCGGCGACTTCGGTACAGTTGGGCGCATCGGTCTTAAAACGCTGGCTTACTTTTACTTCGCGACGATTCTGTCGCTGATCGTGGGGCTGCTGGTCGTTAATATCATGAAGCCCGGCGAGGTGATGAGTCTGCCCCTGCCGCCTAAGGGAACCGATACCGGTGTCGAAGTACAAAAGCTGACGTTCGACAACTTCATCACGCACATCGTCCCGACGAGTTTCATCGACGCGATGGCGACGAACGAGATTCTCCAGATCGTTATTTTCAGTATTTTCTTTGGTATTGCCGTTGGTTCGATCGGCGACTATGGCAAGGTGCTTATCAAGGCGCTCGATGCGCTTTCGCACGCCATGTTCAAGGTCACGAGCTACGTGATGTCGTTTGCGCCGTTCGGCGTGCTGGGGGCCATTGCTGCGGTTGTAGCGCAGCAGGGGCTGGGTATCCTGGCGGGCTATGCCTACCTGATACTTTGCTTTTTCGGCGGCCTGCTGTTCTTTATTTTCGTCGTACTGTCAGCGATCTGCCTGGTCGTTGGCATACCGTATGTCGCGTTGCTGCGTGAAGTACGGTCGGCTATCGTACTGTCGTTCAGTACGGCGAGCTCGGAAGCGTCGTTCCCCCAGACCATCGAAGCCCTGCGCCGGTTCGGGTGTTCGGAGCGGATTATTTCGTTTGTGCTGCCGCTGGGCTACTCGTTTAACCTTGACGGATCAATGCTGTACATGACGTTTGCCACCGCGTTTATTGCGCAGGCCTACCATGTGCCGCTGTCGATCGAGCAGCAGATCACGATGATGCTGACGCTGATGATTACCTCGAAAGGCATTGCCGGTGTACCCCGCGCGTCGCTGGTTGTTATTGCCGGAACGATGTCGCTGTTCAACCTGCCCATCGAAGGGCTGGCCCTGTTACTGGGCATCGATCAGGTGCTCGATATGGGTCGTAGCGCGACGAGCGTAGCCGGTAACGCCGTGGCTACGTGCGTCGTAGCCAAGTGGGAAGGCGAGTTCCGGACAGAACCCGTCCAAACAGAGGAAGTTGCTGCCTGATAAGCGAGTGCTTTTTATAGACTACAAACGAAAACGCCCGGCTTCATCAGCCGGGCGTTTTCAGTTACTTCTTTTTCTTTTTCCGATCATCGACCATCTGTTTTATGGTCGGGGAGATGGCCTTATTACGTTCCAGCCGCTTGTTCTTTACGTATTGAAAGGCTAACAGGCACCCCAGACACAGCATCAGCAGCCAGTAGCTTTCGGCGAAGTTGGTGCGCTGGTATTCGGCTATCCAGAGAACCAGAAAACCAACGCCACCCGCCAGTAGCAGCATTTCGCCCAGTTTCAATTTCATACCGCTTCCTTTCCCCGCATTTTGGCAAACTCCCGGTACCGCCGGACGGTCGAGATGCCGAAGCCCAGCACCACCACCAGCGTACCGATCCAGAGAATATTGACCAGCGGTTTTTCGTACGCCTTCATCACGATGTAATCGCGTTGCGTTCGGTTGACTGCAAAACTGAACTTGCCTGTTTGGGGGTCGATCTGGGTCAGCTGAATGCGTACGCCCAGTTCGTCGCTTGTCTCAGCGGGATGGGCTACCATCCGTTCTTTAATGACGAAGGCTGGATTCAGGATGTGTTCACCGTTCTTACTCAGCACCCGAACTTTTGCCCGGACGGCGGCATCGGTTGCCCCAATCTGAATGCCGTCTACTTCATTAGTACGGGCTACATCGTCCAGAATCGCGACGTAATCATTCAGGAAGAACGTGTCTTTGATCGCTACCGAGTACGTCTCGGTTTTCTCCCATTTGTTCTCCGCATTGGGGTCCGGCACCGACGATACGAACGTATACATATCGCGGTCAACCTTGTGGCGAATGTCGGGCGAGGCCAGCAAACCCATTCGCTCGTTTACCTGCGCCCGTGGGTAGAGCGTAAAGATTTTGCCACTCGGTTCGCGGTACTCGACGGCGTAATACGTGTTCTCGGGGTAGAGGGCCAGCGTATCGCCTTTCTTGTGGTACAGCTTACCGTCCTGTACGATGTCGGTGCGGGCAATACCGTGGAAGTTGAACTGCTTATCACCCTCGATCAGCTCGATGTCTTTCCGGGGAATATAGCCCGGCACGTCGCGGGCTTCGATCCGTTGTCCCCGGAAGGTAAGCTGGTAGGGGCCCATCTGCTCCGGCTGATTCAGCCACAGCAGTTTGTTTTCCTTGTTTTCCTTGTTGTCGTTCTTGGTAAATTCTTCCTGCTTCGAGATCAGCAGACCGCTATCGTTGAGCGAAATGACTTTCGTAAAGCCCGACGAGTACAGGATACCGATCAGCATCAGGGCCATACCCATGTGCGCCACGGCACCACCCGATAGCCGGTAATTGCCCCGAATGACATCAAGCAGAATCGATCCGTTGGCCGTCAGTGCGAAAATCGACGCGACGACCAGCACCATATACACTGGATTTTTGATCGAACTGAAGGCGATAATGGCCGCACTGATCAACAGTGTCAGAATCAGGGGCGTCATCAGCGCGTCCCACTTACGACCCTCGATCCGGCGCCACCACATAAACTGCCCGATACCGGTCAGTACGGCGATGACTACGAAAAACCAGATCTGAAACTTAGTATAGTGCGCAATCTGATCGGCAGGCAGGGCCAGGTTGGAAATCTTGCCGAACGATTCCAGAATCTTGTTGTAGACCGGAATCGACGTGGTTGCAATCACCTGAAACGCTGCCAGACAGAGTACCAGCGCGCCCATAAACAGCCAGAATTCCTTCGTGTAGACCGATGTCTCCTCCGCGTCGGTTGGCAGGTGTTTCCATTTCCAGAACGCCAGCCCAATCGCGACCACCACGAAAACCATCATGTAAAGCAGCAATTGCCCCGACAAACCCAGATCGGTAAACGAGTGAACCGATGCGTTGCCGAGTACACCACTACGAGTCAGGAAGGTCGAGTAGAGCACCAGCAGGAAGGACGTAATCGTCAGGATAATGGCGGTCTTCAACCCCGTCGAACTGCGCTTGGCGATCAGCATGGTGTGTAGCGACGCGACCATAACCAGCCACGGTACATAAACGGCATTTTCGACAGGGTCCCAGTTCCAGTAGCCGCCAAAATTCAGCGTCTCGTAGGCCCAGTAACCACCCATCATAATACCGGTTCCCAGCACCAGCGATCCGAGCAGGGTCCAGGGGAGGGCGGGGCGAATCCAGTTGTAGGGTTGGTTGCGCCATAGTCCCGCAATACAGAAGGCAAACGGCACCAGCGACAGCGCAAAACCCAGAAACAGGGTCGGCGGGTGAATGACCATCCAGTAATTCTGAAGCAGGGGGTTCAGGCCATTACCGTCTTTAGGTACGAAGGTCGGGTCGGCGGTGAAAATGGGCGCGTCGGGCATGGCTTCCGTCAGCAGCAGGAACGGCGATGAACCCACTTTGAACGTATCGCCGAAAACAACGCCCAGGATCATCGACGCCAGAAACGCCTGTACCAGCGCGAAAATGGTCATCATCGGCGCTTCCCACACTTTCCCTGCCGTACGAATCAGAATAGCACCGACCAGGGCATCCCAGAACAGCCACAGCAAAAACGACCCTTCCTGTCCTTCCCAGAAGCAGGAAATTACGTACTGCACCGGCAACGCCCGCGACGAGTGGCTCCAGGCGTAATGGTACTCGAAGTAGTGGTTGTAAATGATCCAGTACAGGCAGACAGCCACGCCCGTTACGGCCAGCCCATGCAGGTAAAACGCCCATCGGGCCAGCGTACGCCAGTCGTCTTTTTCAGCAACGGCAGCCATCGCCGGTTTGGCCGGACGACGCTTTACTGTTTTACCACCAAAGCTGCCTTCACCGGCGTAGGCCAGTTGCGGTTCCTCGACCTCGACGGCTTCAGCCACCGACTGCTTACCGATAGCCGACAGAAAATAAGCCGCCGTAGCGACGAGTGCCGTCACAAACGACAGAATAACGAGAAAGTGGCCGAGTTGCCCGACTGTAGTATGTATCATATCAATGTCTAAGTGACAGAATGATGGAGTGATGGAATGATTGAGTAGCTGCTACACGCTATGTAGCCAATCATTCCATCACTCAATCATTCTGTCATTGAATTAAAGCTGCGCTGTTTTTGCTTCGTGTTCGGTAGTTTCCAGCTTGCCATCCTGGTACTTCGACGGGCATTTCAGCAGAATCTTCTGACACTGGAAATGGTCGCCCTGCATCGCACCAATCACGACGATCTGCTCCGAACGGTCAAAATCCGGTGGTTTGGGGCTACTGTACACTACTTTCTCGGCCCGGTTTGCGTTGTCGACCAGTGTAAACTCGAAATGATTGGGGTCGATTGCTGGGTTGTACAGCATGTCGGTGATGCGGCCCTGTGCATCTTTCTGCACTTTGCCGACAACGTGAACCTGTTTGGCGTCGCCCTCTTTAGCCAGCTCGTTAGCCTGATTAAAGTTGAGGTATACACTGGCATCGCCCGCCGTCGATACGATGATGCCGATGGCCAGTGCGATAACGATGATGCCGATGATGTGCGTAATTTTCATGGGTAAGTCAGCAAAGAATACGGACCAATAAGTTAGTTCTGACGGAGAACGTCATGCCCCCGGTTTAGCGTAGTATGACTTTCTTTTTCCAGCTTTCCCAGCCGCATGTCGAGCCGGACGAGGTAGATGACGATACCGGCGAAAACAGCCGCAATCACTGCTACCACGACCCAGATTTTGCCGTCGGCCCGGAGTCGATCAGCCATGTCAACGCCGTCGGCGATGGGCTGCTGGGCCAGTAGTGTCTGACTGTGAAGCAACAGCGACGCCAGCAGGCCGACCATGAAAAGCGAAATACGCATAGTGATGTTCTGTACTGATTTTGTAACAAAAAAAAAGGGCGAAACATTCCGGAATTACTCGTCAAGCATCGCCTGTAACCGGCGCATCCGGACGCGTAGTTCGGTAATCCAGACGCCCAGCAAGGTGAAGCCGATGATAGCCGGATAAAACACCAGCCGCAGGTTATTGTCCATGTCGTACTTGCCGAAAGCCGGGTTGCCGCCGTTGCCGGGGTGCAGTGATGCATTCAGGCGCGGGACGATGAAAATGAGCGGGATAAAAACGGCAAATGCGAAGATGTTATAGACCGCCGAAATCCGGGCGCGACGCTGTTCATCGTCAAATGAGCCGCGTAAAATCAGGTAAGCCAGATACATCAGCATCCCCACGGCGACACTGTTGAGTTTAGGATCGTTCGGCCAGGGTTCGCCCCAGGTGTAGTTGGCCCACAGCGAACCCGTCGCGCAACCCAGCAGCCCGAACAGAATCGACGTATTGGCAAACTCAACCGCCACCCGGTCGTCGTCGGGCCGACCACTGCGGAGGTACTTGATCGAGTAAATCGCTGAGGTCAGCAGCAGAATAACCATGCCGAACCAGAGCGGCACGTGGAAATACACGTTGCGAATGCTCTCGTTTAAAATCGGCTGACGCGGTACCACGCCCAGCAACCCCTGTAAAATGACATAGGTCATAATGACCACCGCCAGTACCTTCCACCAGTTCTTTTTCATTGTTGTTTAAAGCTGTTCAATCAATGGAATTAGTGTAATCAGCGAATCGAAGCGTTTAAAATCGTCGACGTTATTGGTCAGTAATTGGCTGATACCATACTGCTGCATGGTAGCGACAATATTTGCATCGTGAACCTGCTTGCCTCCTGTAGTAAAACGACCGAGCAGATTTAGTAAATTTTGCCTTGTAATAATCGTTTCCTCCAATACCGTATACTGCCTTTGCATGATAGACACGTCGTTGGCCAGTAGTGTAGGGTCATATTGCCGTGCATTGAGTAAAGTTCGGCTCATACCGGAAAGGTATTCCCGAATAACCTGATTGCTGATGCAAAGAATTTTATTTGACCCGGCAAAGCTGATCAATCGCTCACGGGCAATCTGGTGAAACGCCGAATTTGATAAAGCTGCGTAGATCAGCACATTCGCATCAACGAATACGGCTAGGTCGCCCATCTTTTCTAATAGAGTACGTCCCGGCTGAACAATTCCGTACTATCTGGTAAGGTCGCATCGTACGTGGGAAATGATAACGCAGTTTTACTAGTTGCACTTACGTTTGTCTCGTCGTAAACAACCACAACTTCCAGTGGACCGGTTATCAGAATCGGTTCCGCCAGCGTCACCCGGCCATTTTCGTAAATTCCTTTTATCGATGTCATATGGTATTCAGTTTTCTGGTTTCAGTCTTCGGTAGGGCGTTCGTTATTGCGGAAGCAACTACGAACTACAAACCACGAACTACAAACCGCCTTAACTCCGCCATAAAAACGGAAACAGCAGCCACGACAGTGTCAACACGATCACGTCGATGGCCAGTACCACGCCCATTTCGTCCCAGTTTGAACTACGGTCGAGACCATCGAGGGCGTTTTTCGATAATTTCAACAGCATCAGCAGCAGGGGCAGAATAATCGGAAAACTCAGCACCGCCATCAGCGTCGCCGGGTTTTCGGCTTTACTGGCAATGCCCGAAACCAGCGTCAGCGACCCGGCAAAACCGATGGCACCCAGCACCAGTGTCAACAGATACATGCCGACATCCTGCACGGGGTTGCCCAGCACGAACGCGTAAACGCCAAACCCCAGCAGCGCCAGCACCAGCATAAGGGCCGTGTTGTAGCCAATCTTCGACAGGATAATCAGCTGTGGACTGGCCAACGTGTAGTAATACAGCTGCCGACCGGCCCGTTCCTGCACGAAACTTTTGGCAATGGCATTGATAGCCGTAAACAGCAGAATAATCCAGAACAGCGTGTTCCAGACAATCGGTGTCAGCTGACCACGACGGGCGTTGAAGCTCAGGTAACAGACAAAAACGGCCCCGACAATGTACAGCAGCATTCCGTTGAGCGCGTAGCGTTGCCGCCACTCCAGCAGAAATTCCTTCCGCATCAACGCACTCCACTGCCGGACCGATTCTGCCATACTGCAAATTTACAGCGCGATAGTGAGGGGTAAAAGAAATAGTTTTGCGGGCTGAACGCCTATGGATTACACGAGCCTGATTACCCTTTGCGCCTTTGCCTTTCTGGCCGGTTTTGTCGACGCTATCATCGGGGGCGGTGGCCTGATTCAAACCCCCGCCATGTTGTTTACCCTGCCCCAGTACCCCATCCCGACCCTGATCGGTACGACCAAAATACCGTCACTCGCGGGGAGTATGATGGGCGCGTTCCAATACAGTCGGCGGGTAGCGGTGGTGGGGCGGTTTATCGGGCCGATGATGGGGCTGGCGTTTGGTGCGTCGTGGCTGGGATCGCTGGTGCTGACGCGGGTACCGAACGGATTTATGAAACCGCTGGCTCTCGTTATTTTGATCGCTGTATTTATCTATACGCTGACCAAAAAAGACTTCGGGCAGATGCCGCAACACGCTGTAACGGCCCGACAGCAGCAAATCAGAATGGCCCAGATGGGCCTCGTCGTGGGCTTCTACGACGGTTTTTTCGGGCCGGGAACGGGTAGCTTCCTGGTGCTGGGCTTTATTTCGCTGATCGGCTTCGACTTCCTGCGGGCCAGTGCCCACGCCAAGCTGGTCAATGCGTCGACCAATCTGGCCAGTGTCCTGTTTTTTGTCAACAAAGGCACACTGCTGTACGCCGTTGCCCTGCCGATGGCCGTTGCCAACCTGACGGGTGCGTTTCTGGGGGCGCGGCTGGCTATTCTGAAAGGCAATCAGTTCATCCGCGTTTTTTTCCTGCTCGTCATTGCGGCCACCATTGTGCGCTTTGCCTGGGACTTGGTCGGTTCGTAGTTTATGGTTTGTGCCGGGCCGCCGGGCGGTTTGTAGTTGCTGGCGCAAGCATTTTTCGCCGGAGGAACCGCCCGGCGGTCCGGCACAAACTATAAACTATTTAAGAATCGGCTCCAGGGCGGCCCGGTTTTCCTTTAGCCACTCGTGAATATCGCTGACGATATCGCGGATGCCGAGTTTCGGTTCCCAACCGGTCAGCTGCGTTACTTTCGTGTTGTCGGTGATGTACAGGCGAATGTCGGCTGCGCGGTTTTCTGTCACTTCTTTAATCGGGATGGTCTTGCCCGTCACCTCCTGACAGACCTTCGTCAGTTCCTGCAACGACGCGCTGCTCTGCGTACCCCCGCCAGCGTTGAGGATTTCGCCGTTTACTTTGTCGATGTTGTGCAACTGCCAGTCGATCAACCGGTACAGATCGGCGATGTGGAGCATATCGCGGGTTTGTTTGCCGGTGCCGCCGTAACCGATGTAGGCCAGTTGCTGCTCAAAGAAGTGCTTGGCAATCCAGAGCACCATCACGCCCTGATCGACCTTACCCATCTGCCACGGACCCGTGATGACCCCGCAGCGGTTAATGACCGTTTTCAGGCCGTAGAATTCGTTGTACTCCTGAATCAGCAGTTCCGACGCCAGTTTGGTGGTGCCGTACAGCGAACGCGCACCCGTCAGCGGAAAATCTTCGGCTATTCCTTTCGAGGATACACCGGGCACGGGCTGCTCGTCGGTCAGGACGAAACGGGTATCGGCTTCGTCGAAGTTGAGCGTCTCGATCGTCTTGATCGGATACACCCGACTCGTTGACAGAAAGATGAAATTGGCTTTGTGTTTGAGCGCGAAATTCAGACAGTTAACCGTCCCGAACAGGTTTGTGTTGATGAGGTAATCGGGCGTACCATCCAGACCGGCCAGTACCGACGGCTCGGCCGAGGCTTCGATTACCGTATCGACAGCGGGCAGCGCGTCAAAATCTTCTTTACTGCGAATGTCGCCGTGCAGAAACTCGATACCAGCCGCCTTGAGCCGCGACAGGCTAAGTTCCGACCCGCGCCGTTTCAGGTTGTCGAGTGCAAAAATCTGGTAATCGGGGTAATGCTGCTTCAGCGAAATGGCCAGTGATGCGCCAACAAATCCGGCTCCGCCGGTAATGAGAAGTTTCATAGAGTAAAGCTTGACTGATTGAGTGATAGAATGACTGAATGGGGCTTACGCACAAATAGAAAAGTGGATCAGCCGCTCGTTCACTCTTTCACCCGTTCGCTCTTTGTTTCGGAGGCAATACGTTTGAGCCGGACGTTCTCGACCGGACGAATGACCAACGGGACTTTCTCGACCTTGACCGAGCTACTGTCCAGCCCAAACCAGCGGTCTTCGGGCGTGGTGAAACTCTTGATGTTGAAGTAAATATTCATAATGAACCGTTCGCGGGCGGGCAGTTCATTTTCGAACGACAGGAATTTCTCGAGGACCACGAACCGGAAATCACCGATCACGTTCTGGCCCCGCAGCGATTCGTACCGGCTGGTAATGTCCACTTCCTTGTTCTTCACCATATCCTCGATCACCTTACGGAAGAACAGGTTGATACGCTGCTCGACCCGGAAACCGAGCCGGAACGTAACCTTATAGGCGTCATCGGGGGCCAGCGTATTCACCTTGTACTCCATCGTATACGGATCGTCGGTTGTGTCGACGTGGACGAACCAGTAGATGTCGGCGCGTTTGGGGCGTTTCTGGAAAATGGAATAAATGATCTTCGACTCAATTTCCGACTGCCGGGCTGCATTACTCATAAAGACGAGGTGCGTGGCATACTTCGGAATACTGATGTCGCGGCTTAGTTCCTTGATCGTTTGTAGATAATGGTCGATTCGTACGTATTCGGTCAGGCGCAGTTTGATCTGAAACGCCTGCAACCAGATGTACATGACTGCGGCAATGGCAAGGCCAATCAGTACGGACACGAAGCCACCGTGCGGGAATTTGATCAGGTTAGCAATCAGAAAGGAGCCTTCTATACCCAGATACACCGCCAAAAACAACACCACGCCCCAGGCCTGATACTTGTGGGAGTAGAGGTAGTACGACATCAGCATCGTTGTCATCAGCATCGTCAGCGTAATCGCCAGCCCGTAAGCCGCTTCCATGTTCGACGACTCGCGGAAATACAGCACCACACCGACGCAGCCCGACCACAGCAGCAGGTTGACACTCGGTACGTAGAGCTGGCCTTTCTGCGCTGATGGGTAACGCAGCCGTACTTTGGGCCAGAAGTTAAGCCGGATGGCTTCGCTGATTAGGGTAAACGAACCACTAATCAGGGCCTGACTGGCAATGACCGTTGCGGCTGTCGCCACAACGATACCGATGGTCAGAAACCAAGGGGGCATCACTTCGTAGAACGGAATGCGGGTTTTCAACACCTGTCCCTGAATGCTCAGCAACCACGCGCCCTGTCCGAAGTAGTTCAGAATCAGGCAGGTTTTGACAAATACCCAGCTGACGCGGATGTTTTTCCTCCCGCAGTGGCCCATGTCGGAATACAGGGCTTCGGCACCCGTCGTACAGAGAAACACCGAACCCAGCAGCCAGAAACCGCCCGGATATTCGGCCAGCAACCAGTAGGCGTAATACGGATTGAGCGCGGTCAGAATGCCGGGTGCCTGTGCTACCTGAGCCAGTCCCAGCGCGCCCAGCATAATAAACCAGACCAGCATGATTGGCCCGAATGCCGTTCCGACGACGCTCGTGCCAAATGCCTGAATCAAAAACAGCACCGTCAGGATAATGATGACGATGGGTATGGTTTCGATGTTCGGGTAAATCAGCGTGAGTCCTTCGACGGCAGAGGAAACCGAGATGGGCGGGGTAATGATCCCGTCGGCCAGCAGGGCCGAGCCGCCAATGATAGCCGGCAGTGTCAGCCAGCGCGCGTGTCGGCGAACGAGGGCGTAGAGGGCAAAGATTCCCCCTTCGCCCCGGTTGTCGGCCCGCAGGATCAGGATGACGTATTTGACGGTCGTCTGAAGTGTGAGGGTCCAGAAAATACAGGAGAGTGCCCCGCGAACAACGTCGGCCCGGACTACATTGTCAGCCCCGATAATGGCGCGGAGCGTATACAGGGGCGACGTGCCAATGTCGCCGTAAATGATACCCATAGCCACCAGCAACCCGGCCGCTGTGACGGTATCTACATGTTTCTTTTCTTCCATGAAGTCTGGACGTAGTCGTTTTACAAGTCCGCTGGCGTTGGTAAGACCGTGCAAAGATAAACGTTGTTGTACGTGTTTGACGTAGCCGCTACGGAAAGATGGCCGAATGAAGCCGGTCGTCAATTAGCCATCTACGCCAAATCCAACTGAACCAGTTAATCGTACATATAGGCTGGTTACCCTATCAATTATAGCTGTTGGTAGCTTAGCTTAATTAGGTGTGTTTAAGCAGACAGCCCACTCTATGAGCGGGCTGTCTCTGTTTTTTAAGGGTTTAAGGTTTAATGTCTAAGGTTCAAGGTTGTTTGCTTCTGACGGAGGAACCTCGAAACTCAAACTCAACTACGACACCGAACCACCGTTCCATACCGGCTGATCGGGCTGGAGCAGGGCCAGCTTACCGTCGCGGTCTTCGGCCATTAGAATCATGCCCTGCGACTCGTGGCCCATCATCTTGCGCGGAGCCAGATTTGCCAGAAACGTCACTTGCTTACCGATGATTTCTTCGGGACTGAAGTGTTTGGCGATACCGCTCAGAATCTGCCGGGTACCCATGCCATCATCGACTTTTAGTTTCAACAGCTTATCGCTCTTGGGAACCCGCTCCGCTTCGGTAATCGTACCGATACGAATGTCCATTTTGGCGAAATCGTCGTACTGAATCTGCTCGCGCAGGGCGGGTACGGTCTTGGTTTCCAGTTCGTTCATGCGTTTGGCGGCCAGCAGTTTTTGCATCTGCCGGTCTATTTCATCGTCTTCAATTTTGGCAAATAGTAGTTCGCCCTTGCCCAGCTCATGTCCTTCCGTCAGCAGATCGGCCCGGCCCGCATTCGACCAGTCGAACGGGTCGGTTATGGCGAGTTGCGTCCGTAACTTATCGGATGTAAACGGCAAAAACGGTTCGCAGACGATGCTGAGCGTCGCCGAAATCTGCAGCGCCAGGTTTAGAATCGTGTTGGCCCGCGCCGGATCTGTCTTGACGGCCTTCCACGGCTCGGTTTCAGCCAGATACTTGTTACCCAGTCGGGCTAGGTCCATCAGACTCGCAAGCGCTTCGCGGAACCGGTACTGCCCGATCGATTGCCCGATCCGGTCGGGAAACTGCGCGAGTTCATCGAGTACCTGCCGGTCGTAGTCGGTCAGGTTAGTCGCTGCCGGTACTTTATTATCACAAAACTTCTGCGTCAGGACAATGGCCCGATTGATGAAGTTGCCGAAAATGCCGACCAGTTCGGCGTTGTTGCGGGTCTGGAAATCTTTCCACGTAAACTCCGAATCTTTGGTTTCGGGGGCGTTGGCGGCCAGCACATAGCGGAGCACGTCCTGCTTGTCGGGCATCTCCTCGAGGTATTCGTGCAGCCAGACGGCCCAGTTGCGCGACGTACTGATTTTGTCGCCCTCCAGGTTCATGAATTCATTGGCCGGTACGTTGTCGGCCAGAATGTACGAACCCTCCGCCATCAGCATGGCCGGGAAGATAATGCAGTGGAATACGATATTGTCTTTCCCGATGAAATGCACCAGTTGCGTGTTCTGATCGCGCCAGTACAACTCCCAGTCGCGGCCCTGCTGCTCGGCCCACTCCTTGGTCATCGAGATATAGCCGATGGGCGCGTCGAACCAGACGTACAGTACCTTGCCGTCGGTGTCGGGTAGCGGCACTTTTACGCCCCAGTCGAGATCGCGGGTCATGGCGCGGGGGCGTAAGCCTTCCTTCAGCCACGACTGACACGCCCCCGCCACATTAGTCTTCCATTCGGGATGGCTGTTGACGTACGCTTCGATTTGCGGCTGCATTCGGTCGAGGGGCAGGAACCAGTTTTTGGTGGCCCGCAATACCGGCCGCGAGCCCGACAGGGTCGAGTGGGGTTCAATCAGCTCGGTGGGGCTGAGGGCAGTGCCGCAGCGTTCGCACTGATCGCCATAAGCATTGGGGTTGCCGCAGACGGGGCAGGTACCCACAATGTATCGGTCGGCCAGAAACTGATTGGCAACCTCATCGAAATACTGCTCCGTCACTTCCTCGATAAAATCACCCTGCTCGTAGAGTTTCGTGAAAAACTCCTGCGATGTCTGGTGATGAACAGGGCTGGTTGTGCGGGAATAAATATCGAACGAGATGCCAAAATCACTGAACGCCTGCTTGATCTGCGTGTAATACTTGTCGACAACTTCCTGCGGACTGATGCCTTCTTTTTTGGCTTTGATGGTGATGGGTACGCCGTGTTCATCGGTACCGCTGATAAAGGCTACGTCTTTACCCGTAGAACGCAGGTAACGGACATAAATGTCGGCGGGGAGATAGCAGCCCGCCAGGTGGCCGATATGAATGGGACCATTGGCGTAAATCAGGGCCGCTGTAACGGTATACCGCTGGGGATTTTCTACTGACATGAGTTGTTTTCGATTCCTGGCTTCTGTCTGCGCAGCCGATAGTAACAACCGACCGATAAACGTAGTTCGAAAACCATATTCGCCTGCAAAATTAGCAATTCAGCACCATTTGGCGTTATGTTTACAGAAAGTGACTAGTCTATCGGATACTGGTAAAGTGGAACAAGCCCCGTGTCTGTCAACTCTTAATAACGTCGATTCGGAATCATCATTACCCCAAAAATTAGCGTAATAAATTAACCGTTCGATAAACAGTTTATTGCTTTAAGTAGCTGATCTGTCGCATAATAGGTACAAAAGTGCCGAATTTGGTACGCGATTAGTTACTTTGTGTGCATAACGGGATAGTTGCTACTACAGCCCGCCAACTCAGAAGTAGCGTACTGGTCTGGTTAGTACGTTGCTGCATCCCACCACCGTATCTGATACATGATTTCTATCGCTGAACCTAAACGCGTATTCATCACCGGTGCTACCGGTTTCATTGGCTCGCACATCGCCCGCCAGTACCTTCGTACGGGCTACCGGGTGTCGGCCCTCAAACGACCGGCTTCCGACTACGGGCTACTGGCCGACGTAGCCCCGCAAATTGACTGGTATGAGGGTGATTTGCTCGATATTCCTTCGCTGGAAGCCGCTGTTCAACCGGGTACGGATGTCATCCATGCTGCTGGCTGCGTATCGTTTTTAAGTCGGGACAATGCCCGAATGGAACAGGTTAACGTGGAAGGAACGGCTAATCTGGTCAACGTGTGCCTGAAAACCGGCATTCGTAAATTTGGCTATGTCAGTTCTACCAAGGCAATGGGGCGGCCCAGTCACCGGCAGGAGTCGGACCCGGAGAGTCAGTTTGAGCCCATTCTGATCGACGAGAGCCAGAAATGGGAGGAGTCGCCCCGGAACTCGCCTTACGGCAAAACAAAATACCGGGCTGAGCTGGAAGTGTGGCGGGCGGTAGCCGAGGGGCTGACAGCCGTTATCATAAACCCCGTTATGACCCTGGGGGTTGGCAACTGGGAGCACAGCAGCCTTCGCATCGTTAGCTACGTAGCCAAAGAAAAGCGGTATTACGCGGGTGGGCTGATCAACATCGTCGATGTACTCGATGTGGCAGAGGTGATGGTGCGGCTCATGGAAAGCGATATCGCGGCCCGGCGTTTCATCCTGTGCGGAGGCACCATTCCGTACAAGTCGTTGTTTGATCAGTTAGCGGGGGCCATGCACAAACGTGCGCCGGCTGTACGGGTAGCCCGCTGGGTGACCGCGCTGCTCTGGCCACTGGAAAGCGTGCGTGCGTGGTTATTCCGCACCACTCCGCTGATTACGCGCGAAACAGCCCGTTCGGCCAGCCTGCTGCACATTTACGACGGACGCCGAATCAAGCAGGAACTTGGTTTTCAGTACCGGTCGCCGGAGCAGACAATTCGACGGGTTGGTGAGGGCTTTCGGACGGGGGAAAAGGGACGATAATTTTTGCCAAAACTGGCTTGGATTTCCGTCGAACAGCGGTAAATTGACTTGCCACAGGATAAACCGCGTCGATGATGCGGCCCCTATCCGCTCAATAATTTTAGAGGCACACGTATGGAGCAAGAGTTTGAAGAACGGGAAGGTGATATAAAAGAGTCGATCCGGCGGTTTGAACAAATGCTGGATGAACAGGAGAGTCAGTTTTTCGACCTTGACGTCTACGAACAAATGGTTGAGCATTACCTCAATCAGGGCGATCTTGACAAAGCATTTAAAGCCGCCGAAGCGGGCCTCGAGAACTTTCCTTACGCATTGGAGCTAATGCTCGATAAAGCCCAGATTCTGGCTAATTTTCAGCGGTTCGATGAGTCGCTGAAACTACTGGAACGGGCCTCACTATTTAATCCCGGCGATCTCGACGTATCGTTTATGGAAGGGTCCGTCCTGAATATGGCCGGGCGTTATGAAGAAGCTGTCAGCGTGCTGGAGGAGTTGCTTGAGCGGGCTGAAGACAAAGACGACATTTTGTTTCAGCTGGGGCAGAGCTACCAGAACTGGGGCAAGTATGCCGAAGCCATCACCCAATACAAGCGATCGATTGCGCTGAACATAAACAATGAGAATTCGCTCTACGAATTAGCTTTCTGTCTGGATGTAACTGGTGAGCTTGAAAACAGCCTGGATTACTATCAGCAGCTAATTGACAAAGATCCGTACTCGCACAATGCGTGGTACAACATCGGTATTGCTTATAGCAAGCTGGCCCGGTATACCGAAGCGGCCGAAGCCTACGATTACGCTATCATCATCAAAGAGGATTTCTCGTCGGCGCATTTCAACCTGGGCAATACATACATGAATCTGGGCATGTTCGAGAAAGCCGAACAGTGCTACCGCAGTACGCTGAAGTACGAAGAAGCCACAGCCGATACGTATTGTCACTTAGGGGCAAGTCTGGAAAAGCAGGACCGGATTACGGAAGCCGTTGCTGAATACCGCGAAGCCATACGGCTCGACGCCCTCTGGGATGAAGCGTGGTATGGCATTGGCGTCTGCCTGAGTGAGTCGGGTAAGTGGTACGAAGCACTCCCGTTTTTGCAGAAGGCGATTAAAATCAACGACAACAACAGCGAATATTACCTGGCACTGGCCGAAACCGAGTACAAGGTTGGCAACGTGCTGTCGAGTGTGGAAGCGTTTGAAAAAGCGGCCGAGGTCGATGGGCAGAACCCGGATGTGTACCTGACCTGGTCACTGGTGCCGTTCGATCAGGGCGATTTCCTGAAAGCAAGCGACATTATCCAGATGGGGATTGATGACATGCCCGCCGAAGCCGATCTGTACTACCGGTCGGCGGTATATCTGATTCATGGCGGCCACTATCGCGAAGCCCTGATTCGGCTGGAAGCTGGTCTGTCGCTCGATTACGATGCCCATGTGCAGCTCTTCGAGTTTTTCCCCGAGCTGGAGAAGCAGAAGGCACTCTACAAGATCATTCAGCAGTATAAGAAATAGGTTTAATGTTTGTGGTTCAAGGTTTAACGTTGGCTGCCGCGAACGTTAAACCTTGAACCACAAACATTAAACCTCCCTTTCCGGGCACAAAAAAACCACCGCGAAACGGTGGTTTTTTTGTGCCCGGAAAGGGACTAATTGCTTTGATCGAGAATATCCTTGCGGGAGATGTTTTCCGGCGGTGCCTGATTGTACTGAGCGCGCCATTCTTTACTCTTGTAGTCGCCCCGCTTGACCGACCGGATAAAGTTGGCCCACGCGAAGGGGTTGGTGAACGCAAACGTCGGGGTGAAACTACGGTTGGCGATCGATTCCCGACCCAGGAACTGCTGATTGACAAAGTTCTGAAAATTGCCCACGGCCCCCATCGGCATCGTCGCGGCCATGCGCATGATCGCAGCCGGGTCGGTGTTACGGGCCAGGTTAGCCCGTTCTTTCTCGTCAGGCAGTTTCAGGTTCACAAACGCTTCCTTAAAAAGCTCTTCCGTTGCGTACGGATACACCTTGACTTCGGCCAGTGTCTTTACATCTTCCTGCAACGCAACGACCGCTGAATACGTAAGTTCAGTAAGACGCTTAGGGATAATGTGGTACTGCGCTTTAAACCCGACATAGCTGAACACAATACTGTCGCCGGGAAAAACGGGCAGGGCAAAGTAGCCGTTTGGCGCAGTCAGTACACCTTTACCCGCTCGGGGAATGTACACATAAGCACCCGGAAGCGGCTCGTTGTTTTTACCGCTTGTCAGGAACCCCGTGAACGTTACCTGCCTGTCCTGTCCCTGTGCCCTGACGTCCGTGAGCGATCCCGCTGCCAGCAGCAGAATCACCGAGAAGGCCATATAAACTAGCGTTTGCCTCATGCTGATCGAATCAGTACTCCGTAGATGCCGACAAGATAACGAACGCCGTTGCGGACCTTCGTATCCTGTTCAATCTTTTAAGATATGTTAAGAATCAGGCTGCTAACGCGCAGCCAATCATCAAAGATACTCTTTTTTGGCTTCATCAAGGTCGGTCTCTGTAAGTTCGCCCATCTGCCCCAGCGTAGTCAGCACTTCGATAGTATGTGCCCGCTCAGGGTCGGTCGACTTGTCAAAAACCACATCGCCATAAACAACCTGCTCGACAGCATCCCGCAGTTGATTGACGTTCGTTTCTGCAAACGATTGATTGGTCGTGTGGTGAAGAAGGGGCGTGTGGCCGTCAGGTACAGTTGAGTCGGATGTGTTCATGTGCGTCTGTATCTTTTGTTTAATTCTTGTTAAACAGGAAAAATGCCCGTTGGTTAAGCCACAGAGCATTTTAACACACATGACTTTTCTAAGTAAACAAGTGTGGCTCAGTCAGTCACTTGTTAGTCGTCCGTTATGGAAATAATTTTAGAAACGTAACGATGAACGGAGCGGCCAGTAGCAGCCCATCGAAGCGATCCAGAAAACCGCCATGTCCGGGGATGCTGGTTCCTGAGTCCTTGATGGCGATGCTCCGCTTGAAGAGCGACTCGACCAGGTCGCCGTACGTACCCGTCACGACGATGATTGCCCCAACGCAGTACCATTGCCAGGGCCGCAGTTCGTTGTCGAGCAGGGCCAGCCCGAGCGCGACCAGTCCGGCGGCAGCGGCCCCACCGACAGCGCCTTCCCACGATTTTTTCGGCGATACACGCTCAAACAGTTTCCGACGGCCAAAATACGTGCCGGCAAAGTACGCTCCGATATCACTCGCCCAGAGCAGTAGGAGACAACCGATGATCGTAACCGGGTGAAAGGCGTTGTCGCGCAGGGCCAAAATGATTAGCAGCGCAAACGGCATGGCTACGTAGATAATACCCAAAAACGTAAAGCCGATGTTGGTAAACGGCTTCATGTCGCGCTTTTTGTAGAGCTTGATCAGAAAGATCATCGACGACGCCGGGCAGATAATGAAGTAGCTGCCGGTGCTGATCTGATTGGTTTCCACAAAGTAAGCCAGCACGCAGATCAGCGTTCCGACGACGGTACCGTAGGCCGTCAGCGGCTCGAAACCATCAAGACCCAGCAGTTTGTAAAATTCCCGCTGTGTGAGGGCGCTGATGAAGCAAAAGAGCAGGGCCAGCGTCCAGGGATCGTACCATAGCATGAATATAATCAGTGGTGCACCGGCGACGGCCGCAATAACCCGCTGCTGCAGGTTAGTCATGTTAGCTAAAGCTTGCTTCATTCTCCAGAATAATCTTGGCTACGATGGCGTCTTTGGTCGGTACGTGTACTTCGCTATTGCCAAGTCCGGCGACGGGATAACTGCTGCTCTGCCGGTTTATAACCACCGCCGGGATGTTGTGTTCGTGCAGAAGCGCTTTGGCCAGCTCGGCCCGGTGGGGCAGGGGCGTGGTAAGAATTGATTCCCAGGGTTCGTTCATTCGGTTGTTGATAAAGGGCTGTCGGCAGAAGTTGGGCAGAAACCGGATTGGCTAGGTTGGTTGTGGCCGGTTGCGTTGCTGGAAATAATAGAGCAGGCCAGCCGTCAGCAGCCCCGATACCAGCGCCCCCAGCATCGGTACGGCTTCGGTTTTTTCGACGTCGATGCTGGTCATCTTCTGCTGGTACATGTAGACCATAAACACTGTAAACCCATTGTTGGTGAAGTGCGCCAGAATGGGCACCCAGATGTTACCCGACCAGAGGTAGAGGTAGCCGAACAGGGCTCCCAGCAGCATACGGGGGAAGAAACCGAGAAACTGGACGTGAATGGCACTGAACAACGCTGCGGCCAGCCAGATACCCGCGTGTTTGTTGCCGGTCCAATAGATCAGCATACGCTGCAATACGCCCCGGAACAGTACTTCCTCCCCGATACCCGGAATGATGGCAATTACCAGCAGGGCGACCAGCAGCTGCGGGGTGGTCGCGAAGGTGGTCAGGTAACGGGTAATCGATTCCAGGCTTTTTTCCTTGGTTCGTACCCATTGCTCGATCGGGGCCAGCGTCTGTGGCAGGTGGATGTTCTGATTCCATTCGATAATCAGTCCGTCGAAGGGCATGAACAGAATCACGATCAGCACGACGAGCGAGAGGGCTGCAACCTGTTCCAGCGGGCGGGGGCTGAACTGTGGCCATGTCCGTCCTTCGATCCAGTACCAGTAGGCGAGGGCAGGCAGCAGGAACGAGCCCACATGATTCACGGCCTGCAGGCTCATCAGTTCAAACCACCCGCCGGGCAGTGTAGCCGGGTTGCTGGCGAGCAGGCTCAGGTGCGTCTGTACATCGGTGTAGGAAAAGCCGCCGAACAGCATAAAGCCGAGCAGCATCAGCACTGTGCTGAGTACACCGCCCATCAGAATGAACCCCAACAGCATCAGCAGCCCGCCGAAGGTAGGCGGACGCGAAGTTGGGAGCGTGGTGGTATAATCTGCGTTCATAAATCGCGTAAATTTACAGACTCGTTTGTATAATCCGAGAAAGGGAACCGAATGGCCCTTCGAATTGTGCTAAACAGGTGTTTAGACTGCCGCTGTGTGTAGCCCAGACCTCCAGGTCTGGTGGCCGCGTAGCGACCAACAAAGCTGCCGCTTGCAAAAATTGCCCTGACGTGGACCGCACCGGCGGACCGGTCCAGGCTACGTAGATACGCCTGGCGTATATACAACTATAAAACAACCATGGTAACGATTGGCAACATAGAACTACCGGATTTTCCGTTGCTGCTGGCTCCGATGGAGGATGTCAGCGATCCGCCGTTTCGGGCGGTGTGCAAGGCTAACGGAGCCGACCTGATGTACACGGAATTTATTTCGTCGGAGGGCCTCATCCGCGACGCGGCCAAGAGCGTACAAAAACTTGATATTTTCGAGTATGAGCGGCCCATCGGCATTCAGCTGTTCGGCTCCGACGTCGAGACGATGGGCGAGTGTGCCCGTATCGCCAGCCGGGCCAATCCCGACCTGATCGATATCAACTACGGCTGTCCCGTAAAGAACGTAGCCTGCCGGGGGGCGGGTGCTGCGCTGCTGCAGGACATCCCGAAAATGGTGCGTATGACCGATGCCGTCGTGAAAGCAACCCATCTGCCCGTGACGGTGAAGACCCGGCTGGGTTGGGATGAAAGCACCAAGAATGTGGGCGACGTGGCCGAACGCCTTCAAGACATTGGTATCAAAGCGCTGACCGTTCACGGCCGTACGCGGGTGCAGATGTACAAGGGCGACGCCGACTGGACACTCATTGGCCGCATCAAGGAGAATCCGCGCATTACCATTCCGATCTTTGGCAACGGCGATATCGATTCCCCCGAAAAGGCACTGGAATACAAGAATCGGTACGGCGTCGATGGCGTGATGATTGGCCGGGCCAGCATTGGCTATCCGTGGATTTTCGACGAAATCAAACACTTCGTAAAAACCGGCGAACACCGCCCGGCTCCAACCATCGCCGACCGGGTGAGTGTGTGTCGGCAACACCTCGATTTCTCGATCCGGTGGAAAGGCGAAATCGTTGGCCTCTTCGAGATGCGCCGACATTACGCCAATTATTTCAAGGGGTTGCCCGACTTTAAACCGTACCGGATGCAGCTTGTCACGATTGATTCCTACGCCGGTGTCAGTGCCGTGCTGGATGAAGTGGCAGAGCAGTACATGGGCGTTCTGGTGTAGGGTCCATCCCGTTCGCTTTGTCGTATGAATATAGGCCGGGCCCGGAATAAGTAAGGCTGCATGGCCGCTGTGCTTTCTGGGTTGTCTGGTCTATCGGCCAGCCCTGTTCGTGCCTTTTTGATCTTCCTGAATTAGTAAGCAGCTATATGCTAACCGCTTCCGTCAACAATACCGAATCTGTTACCATTGATTTTACGCCCGCCGGTCCGACGCTCAACGATGAGCCATTCGCCTGGGATCTGGTTCGGTTGTCGGACCGGACGTTCAGTATTCTGCATCAGAATCAGTCGTATAACGCTGAACTGCTGGCGCTGGATCGGGTTGCCAAGACCGTCAGCCTGAAGATCAACGACCATATTCATACCGTTCAGCTGAAAGATCGCTTCGATCTGCTGCTCGAAAAGATGGGTATGAGCAATGCCGCCAACGCGAAAGTCGATAATCTGAAAGCACCGATGCCCGGCCTGATCGTGGGTATCAGCGTGCAGCCCGGCGATGCCGTACAAAAGGGGGACAGTCTGTTGATTCTGGAAGCGATGAAAATGGAAAACAACCTGAAAGCCAGTGCTGAGGGTACCGTTAAGGCTATCCGGGCGGTCAAAGGGGACCGGGTCGAGAAGGGGCAGGTGTTGATCGAATTTGTATAAGTAGGCAGTAGAAACGGCTGGCAATCGGCGTACACCGGTACGCGAAGCGAGGTTGCAGACCGGGCCGAGTCCGCCCTTCGGCCTTTTTATCCTATCTTTGCCCCCGCAAAAAGTAACCCCATGACATCACAGACGAACTACAAACGGATTCTGCTCAAACTGAGCGGGGAGGCACTGGCTGGCCCGTCGGGCTATAACATCGACCCCGTCGTGCTGGAACAATACAGCAAGGAAATCAAGGAAGTAGTCGACATGGGGGTGCAGGTCGCCATCGTTATCGGCGGGGGAAATATCTTCCGTGGTGTGTCGGGTGAGCGATCGGGGATCGACCGCGTGCAGGGCGATTATATGGGGATGCTGGCGACGGTTATCAATGCTATGGCCATTCAGAGTTCGCTGGAAAAGCACGGTATGTATACCCGCGTGATGTCGGCTATCAAGATGGAGCAGGTTTGCGAACCCTACGTCCGTCGGCGGGCCGTGCGGCACCTCGAAAAGGGCCGCGTCGTCATCTTCGGTGCCGGAACGGGTAATCCTTATTTCACCACTGACTCGACGGCTGCGCTCCGGGCGATCGAAGTAGAAGCCGACGTCGTGTTGAAGGGCACCAAGGTCAATGGCGTCTACACCGCCGACCCGATGAAAGACCCCACGGCAACGCGGTATACGACGGTTTCCTTCGACGACGTTTATGAAAAGAAACTCAACGTCATGGACCTGACCGCGTTTACGCTCTGTCAGGAAAACAACCTGCCCATTATCGTTTTCAACATGAATGAGCCCGGTAGTCTGCTCCGCATCGTGAAGGGCGACACCGATACCGGCACACTGATTACGTCGAACGTGTAATTTCAACGTTGTAGCGTTTTATGGTTGGATAGTTGTAAAGTTGCTACCGCCGGATGGGCTGTCGCGCCAGCAACTTTACAACCATCCAGCTCTACAACCATACAACTACAAAAAGTACGGTAAAAATGGAAGAGATTGAGTTATACCTGGACGATGCCAGAGACACGATGGAAAAGGCGATCAAGCACCTTAACATCGAATTGACCAAGATTCGGGCCGGGAAAGCCAACGCCGGTATGCTCGACGGTATTCAGGTCGAGTACTATGGCATGCTGTCGCCCCTGAACACGATTGCGGCTATCAACACCCCCGACGCCCGCACCATCTCGATCAAGCCGTTCGAGAAAAAAATGATCGGCGAAGTTGAAAAATCCATTCGTAATTCCAATCTGGGGCTGGCACCCAACAACGACGGCGAAACCATCCGGCTCAGCATCCCGATGCTAACCGAAGAACGTCGGCGCGATCTGGTGAAGCGGGTCAAGCAGGAAGTGGAAGTGGCGAAAGTCAACGTCCGCAACATTCGCAAAGACACCAACGACGGTATCCGTAAGCTGACTAAAGAAGGCGTATCGGAAGATGCCGTGAAAGTGGGTGAGGAACGCGTTCAGAAGTTGACCGATACGTTCATTGCCCGCGTCGACGAAACGTTTACCGCCAAGGAGAAAGATATTCTGTCGGTATAAGCTGACGGTACTATTGGCAGGCGGGTCGATTCCAGGTGACGTGGAGTCGACCCGTTTTGTGTTTATGTATCGTCGCTCAGAGGTTGTTCAGGCTTGTATACTCCCTGTCAAAAACGGCCTTTTGTCATCCCGACGCAGGACCGCTCCGGCAGACCGGTCCTGCGTCGGGATGACAAAAAAGGCCATAAAACATAATCTTAAACAACCGCTAAGACCGCCAGTATTCAGTCGATACCATACCCCACACTTGTGGAGTCTTGCCGATACAGGTCAGGCGGGTTTCGGCCAGTACCTGCTGCCAGTCGGGCAGCTGACGCGTTTCGATGTGGGCCGTTAGCCGGAAAAACCAGATCATCGACTGAAGCAGGGCGCGTTGCCAGTACTTATCGGTACGGACAAAATCGGTAATCAGCACGGTGCCGCCGGGCCGTAGCGCACCGAGAATTTTCGGCAGCATGTGTTCGCGTGCGGTCGCATTGGTAAACAGGTCGAGCACAAACGGCAGGATAATGACATCGAACTGATCGGCTGGCTGTAAATCCTGCTCCGTACCGCGCTGAAAGTCAACCTGACCCGGTAGCTGCTCCCGGATCATCCGACGACTTGCCCGCGCCAGCATTTGTCCCGAGGCTTCCAGAAAGAGTACCCGTCCCGGTTGCCGGGCAAGCAGCGGACCGAGCAGACTCCCCGTTCCACCGCCGAGTACCAGCACCGACGCCCCCGGCGAAATCTGCCCCAGCCAAATGGTCTGTGCCTGCTCCAGCCGACGCCCGTACACCAGTCGGCTCAGGGCGTCGTACACCGGCGTAACGGCATCGAAATCGAAGTGGGAGATCCGGTCCATAGCGAACGTCTGTCTCAAACAGCATCCTGCTGTTTGGCGGGTATGACAACCAAACAGCAGGATGCTGTTTGAGACAATGGATTACACGTCGACGGATACCATCGGTACGGTCTGCGACTGCTCACCGGCCAGCGTAATGGCCTGACCGGCTACCTGTAACGTGATCGGCTGCGTCGAGAAGTTCTGCACCGTCACGTCAGTTTGCGTCGCTGTGATGGCCAGCAGATGGCCCCGGAAGCGGATTTTAAACGACAGTGCCTGCCAGTTATCCGGGCAATAGGGCGTAAACTGCAACTGTCCGTCATGGCTGACCCGCATACCGCCGAAGCCCTTCACCACCGCCAGCCACGTACCGGCCATACTCGTGATGTGGCAGCCGTCTTCGGTATCGTTATTGTAATCGTCGAGGTCGAGCCGTGCCGTGCGGAGGTACATTTCGTAGGCTTTCTCTTTCATCCCCAGCTTCGACGCCTGAATCGAGTGAACGCAGGGCGACAGCGACGATTCGTGTACGGTCATCGGCTCGTAGAAATCGAAGTTGCGCCGGAGGGTGTCGGTGTCGAACTCGTCTTCGAAGAAATACAGCCCCTGCAATACGTCGGCCTGCTTGATAAAACACGACCGCAGAATCCGATCCCACGACCAGTTCTGGTTCAGCGGTCGCTGCCCTTTCGGGATGTCCGATACCGGCATCAACTCTTTGTCGAGGAAGTCGCTCTGCTGCAAAAACACCTGCCGCTCCGGGTCGAACGGTAAGTGGATATTGTCGATGATGTGCCGCGCCGTGGCCGTTTCCTTCTCTTCGCGGAAATGAATCCGGTCGACGAGTTCGGCGTACCGGTCGGGGGTACGGGCCTTCACGATGGCTACCGCTTCAAGCGTGTAGCGTAACGTCCAGGCGGCAATGTAGTTGGTGTACCAGTTGTTGTTGACGTTGTTTTCGTATTCGTTCGGTCCCGTCACGCCCAGCATCACGTACTGGTTTTTCGCTGTCGACCAGTTGACCCGCTGACTCCAGAACCGGCTGATCGCGATAAGCACGTCCAGGCCGTAGTCGGTCAGGTACTGTTTGTCGTCGGTATAGCGGACGTAATCGTAAATGGCGTAGGCGATGGCCCCGTTGCGGTGAATCTCCTCGAAGGTAATTTCCCACTCGTTGTGGCACTCTTCGCCGTTCATCGTTACCATCGGATACAGCGCGGCCCCGGCCCGGAAGCCCAGCTTCTGCGCGTTTTCGATGGCTTTGCCGAGTTGCTTGTGCCGGTAAATCAGCAGGTTACGCGCTACCTTCTGGTCGGCCGTCGACAGGTAAAATGGCAGGCAGTAGGCTTCGGTATCCCAGTAGGTGCTGCCGCCGTATTTCTCACCCGTAAACCCTTTGGGGCCAATGTTGAGCCGCTCATCTTCACCCGTATAGGTCTGGTTGAGCTGGAAGATATTGAACCGGATGCCCTGCTGAGCCGCCACATCACCGTCGATGGTAATGTCGTTGGTTTTCCACTTGTCAGCCCACGCCTGCTGCTGCTCGTACAGCATCTTCTCGAATCCCTTCCGGCTAATTTTCTGAATGGCCGAGTGGGCTTCGCGCATGAGCTTATCATCCGGCACGTTCAGCGACGATATGTTGACGGCGTATTTGTAAACGACCGTTTCCTGCCCCCGCCGACAGTCGAGCGAGATGCGGTTGGCGACGTATTTTTCGTACTTGATCGGCTGCGACTGGTAATCGACTTTCACGCCGTTTTGCTCGATCTCGACGCACATACCCGTCGCGACGTGGAAGCCGGTCTTTCGGGTCCGCAGTTCGATGTACGCTTCACCGTAACCGGTTTCTTTCCGTACCTCGTCCCAGAATGTCTCGTCGTAGTTGGCGTCGCGGTTGCGGATGGCTCCGTCGATGTAGGGCGTGATGGTGATTTTGGCGTCGAAGTTGAGCGGGGTAATCGAATAGCGGATGGCTCCGGCTTCGTCGTCAACGATTGAGCAGAAGCGCTTCGCGTTGACCTGCAGCTCTTTACCGCTTTTCAGTACCGCCACAAACTGCCGTTCGAGGTAGCCTGCCTGCATATTCAGTACCCGCCGGAAATCACGGACTTCACAGTGGGCCAGATCAAGGCTTTCGTATTCGATGTCGATGTCGATACCGATCCAGTTGGCGGCATTGAGCACTTTGGCGAAGTATTCGGGGTACCCGTTTTTCCACCAGCCTACGCGCGTCTTGTCGGGGTAATACACCCCGGCTACGTAGTTGCCCTGTAAGGTTTTGCCGCTGAATTTTTCTTCGAACGAACCGCGTCCGCCGAGCCGCCCATTGCCCAGCGACATGACGCTTTCGGTGATTTCGTTGTGGTCACGGTGGAACCCTTCTTCAACAATGTGCCAGGGGTCCTGAGTCAGGTAGTGTTTCATCAATAGGTCAGATCCGGTTGCCAGAACGGTTATTTACGCACAATTCGTGGGTAAACCGCCTGACGGAATGCCCGGCAATCTACTGATTTTTTCGGGGATGACGGTGAACCCTATCCTCAATGGTTATCACACCAGCGGGCGTTTTCAGCGGAACTGAATTTATTCGTCCGACAGCAGTTCACCCGACGATGCGGCCAGAGAGGCTTGCCGGAACAGCTCTATATCGCGCCGGGAGTCGAGGTCAACGGCACCGGCTTCGAACGGTACTTCCGAGCAGTCGTCGCGGTGTCGCCCGATCACCCATTTTACCCCCTTGTCGCCTTCCAGTTGCAGTAGTTCGGCAATGTACGTGCGGTCGAAGAGGGCGGGTACGCTGAGCTGCGTGTCGTAGCGACAGGCCACGATGCCTTTCCCCTGATCGTCGCGAATCTCGGCCATGTACAGCAGCAGGCCCAGCGATACCATCGGCTGATCGACGTGCAATACCAGCACCGCATCGATGTCTTTGTGGGTCAGGTAAAGTGCAGCCAGCCCTGTTTTCAGCGAGGACGCCTGACCGGTGGGCCAGGCCGAATTATCGACCAGCGTGACGGGCAGGTTGGTCAGGTCGGCGGCTACGCGGTCGCGGTTCGCGCCCAGTACCACCACAACGGGGCCCCGCTGTAGGGCTATTGCCGTTTCCACGGTCCGCCGAACCAGCGTTTGTCCCTTATATACAAGCAATTGTTTCACCTCGCCACCCATCCGCGATGCGTCGCCTGCTGCCAGAATAATTGTTCCGATTGTCAAAAGAAAGCCGATTTAAAGTCGTAGCCGACTGCTACCAGTCAAGGTACGTTGCTGTGGGTAAAACGCCTAATGCAGGCCGGTGGTTCGCCTGACGAACACGCTTTCGGGGTAACCGACTTCGACCAGCGACAGCCCTTCGGCCGGAGCCGCCCGCCCCGCCCGTTTCCGGTTTCGGGCCTCGATTACAGCGCCAAACTCTGCAACCGACAGGCGACCCTGCCCCACGGCGAGTAAGGTGCCGACAATAGCCCGCACCATGCCGCGCAGAAAGCGATCCGCCCGGATGTGAAATGTCAAATCGCCGGTGGGATGCTGTACCCAGTACGCGAAGTCGATACGGCAGTCAAACGTTTTGACGTCGGTTTTTACTTTGCTGAAACTCTCGAAATCGGTGTGAGTCAACAGGAGCGCAGCCGCTTCATTCATCCGCGTTATATCCAGCGAAAACGGAAACCGGTACGCCAGATCGGCCCGAAACGGGTCTTTGCGTCGGCAAAGCTGATACTGATAATACCGGTACGTGGCTGTATAGCGGGCGTGATCATCGGGCCCGACGGGGAAGCAATCATACACGGCCACGTCGCCGTTGGTCATGCCGTTGAGCGAGCGGATCAGCGTATCGGGCAGGGGCTGGTCGGTGTCGAAATGGGCAAATTGCTGTCCGGCATGAACGCCGGTATCCGTCCGGCCACTACCCGTCAGCATGACAGACTCGCGCAGAATGGTGCTCAGAGCAGTTTCGAGCACTTCCTGCACACTGATACCGTTGGGTTGCCGTTGCCAGCCGTGGTAGTGCGTGCCCCGGTAAGCGAGTTCGAGAAAATAACGCATAGGTGCGGCAAAGCTACGAACCAGCCGCTGTAAACGGGTAGGGGCTTCAGATCAGGGCGCTTACGCATACCCGTCACCGAAGCCCCGTTCAAAAGAGGAAGGAAGACCGAACTGACCAGCCTGGTAAGCGGGTCAGCATCGTAATAGAACTCTGTCTATAGATTAAAACTCCTACAAAAATCAGCATGATCCGGTAAGGAGACAAGTGTTCGCTCATTTTTTTTACACTTGTATGTATTTTTTTGCCACTGCCCAGTCGTCAGCTCATGGTAAACAGATCTGGCTACGTGCTAACCAGGCACTACGGTCGATACCACGGCGTGTAGGAATTGCACCGGGTGAATCACTTAAAACCGCCCGACTTCCAGCCGCAACTCGTCGACGAGCTGACGGAGACGGTCGGTGCTGGGCATGGGTGGGGGTAGTTGCTGGCTGACGAAGGTGCAGATGTCCCACACTTCCAGCACGTCTTTCAGCCCAATTTCCAGATTGGGAATGTCGGCACGGTCGGCGGTGAGCAGCAGTGACCCTTTGATTTTCACCTGATTATACACCCGACGACTGCAAATGCCCTGATGCGCCGTCAGGACCACGTAGAATTTACCGTCGGCAATATCGAACCAGTTACGAACGAACTGCCCGACGAGCAGCGCACCGGGAAAGGCAAAGTCAGCCCCGGCTTCGAAGGCGCGGTAGTGGCCGTCGGTTAGGGTAGGCAGCGACATGGCGGGCATCTGATGCACAAATTCGGCTTGCTGATAACGTTGGCTGTATTCGGCAAACTGCGTCTGCATCACCACCGGAATCGCTACGCCCGACCCGACAGGGGTGGCGGGTACGGCCGCAGCCGGGGATTCGTAGTTACGATTGAAACTCGGCAGGTCGGCCGGGCGTGTCTGGGTTACTGGCGCAGGAGCCGGTCGCGGTTCCGTCCGGCTGAAGAGCGGATCCGTAGCTGGGCCGTCGGCTGCCGTAGGCCGGACGGGGGGGGTGATGATGGGCGGAGCGGGGGCTGTGCGGGTTTCGCGCACGGGCGCTTCCTGATAATATTTGTTCAGCACCTTGGCCAGCGGCTGCGGCATGGGGGTCGTCGGGGCATCATCGGCCGATTCACCAAAAATATCGGGGAAGTCGGGGTGCTGAAACGGGTCGGACGCCCCGTCGATCTTCCCATCAGACCGGATACTCGACCCGTCGATCCGGGCGGCCGGTTCGCTGTGCCGTACGGACTGACCGAGGGGTATGCTCAGGTTGGGTGTTTCGCGCAGTTTCCGCAGGTCCTGCCGGGTCAGCAGTTCAATGGTCGTGTTGAAGGCTTTAGCAATTGCCGTCATGTTTTGTTGGTTGGGGTTGGCGCGCCCTTCCTCGTAAGCACCCAGCAACGAGCGTTTGATGTTGATTTTGCGGGAAAACTGCTCCTGCGTCAACCCGTTGAGTTTGCGCAGGTAGCGGATATTTTCGCTGACGAGGGACATTCGATCGTGGTTTTGCTAAAGTTTTGCTAAAGATAGGCGTTTCGTCAGCTAAATCGCAAATGAGCCAAATTTGTCGGGTTTTCGTTACATTTAATCCGCCAGTCAACCGTATATCGGGTTGTTTGTACTGCTATGCTAACCGAACCTATACCACCCGTGCAGCGCAATGACTTCGCTGCGGCTTTCGATCATCAGCGTCGACATGCGGCACAGATGGCCCTGACTACCGCTGCCGACCGCATCGACCGTATACGCCGTATTCAGCAGTGGGTCACGACGCATCAGACCGAGATCGAACGGGCCATGTACGATGATTTTCGCAAGCCGCCCGCCGAGGTGATGCTGGGCGAACTGATGGCGCTGAACGCCGAGATTCGGCACACGATAAAGCACCTGAAACGCTGGATGAAGCCGCAGCGCGTACCGACTCCGCTTAGTCTGATCGGTACGACGAGTCGCGTACTGCATGAACCAAAAGGCAATGTGCTGATTATTGCGCCCTGGAATTATCCGTTCGTGCTCAGCATCCGGCCGCTGGTGTCGGCCCTGGCCGCTGGCAACGTGGTCATAATCAAGCCATCTGAACTAACGCCACACACGGCCGGACTGATTAGCCGGATGATCGCCGAACTCTTTCCGACCAACGAAGTAACGGTGTTTGAAGGCGACGCGTCTGTATCGACGGCCCTGTTGAAGCTGCCGTTCAACCACATCTTTTTTACGGGTAGCCCGGCCGTGGGGCGCGTGGTGATGGCGGCAGCGGCCAACCACCTGGCGTCGGTAACGCTCGAATTAGGCGGTAAATCGCCCGCTATCGTCGACGAGTCGGCCGATTTGCAGCAGGCGGCCGGACAACTGGCGTGGGGCAAGTACCTGAACAACGGACAAACCTGCATTGCGCCCGACTACCTGCTGGTACACGAGTCCGTTAGAGCGCCGTTGGTCGAGGCCCTGCGCCATACGTTGGCGGGTATGTATAGTCCTGATGGGAAGCCGGTCGACGCGTCGGATAGTTACGCCCGTATCGTCAACGGCAATCACTTTCGGCGGGTAAAAGCGCTGTTCGACGATGCGCTGGCGAAGGGGGCAACGGTCGCGCTGGGCGGGGAGATGAACGAAGCCGACAATTTTATCGCGCCCACGCTGCTCGAAGCCGTTACTGACGATATGCGGGTGATGCAGGACGAGATTTTCGGTCCCATACTACCCATCCTGACCTACCGTACGCTGGACGAAGCCCTGCACACGATCAATCATCGGGAGAAGCCATTAGCCCTGTATATTCACAGCCGCAACCGGCAACACACGCAGTACATCATAGACCGGACGTCGGCGGGTGACACGGTTGTGAACGATACGCTGCTTCAGTTCGGCAACGTCGAACTGCCGTTTGGCGGGGTCAATAACAGCGGACTGGGAAAGTCGAACGGGTTCTACAGTTTTCAGGAATTTTCTAATCAGCGGGGTATTATGAAGCGGCAGTTCGGCACGCTGCGCCCCATCTACCCGCCCTACACCAGCCGCGTTCAGAAGGCCATCGCTTTCCTGATCCGGCATTTTTAGTTTGTCGTTCGTGGTTCGTAGTTCCTCCGGTGGCATCCCCCAATCCAGGATCTGTTAAGTTCTTGGATTTAAGCTGATAAGGGCCAAATTTTATTGGAGTAACAATACCCCCAGTCCCCTGAGAAGTTGTTTGGTGAAGCATTTTTCAAGTCAAAAATCCGTTCCCCAAACAACCTCTGAAGGGGGAGCATTTCGCGAATGAGCCGCTCTCCCTTCAGGGGGCCGGGGGGTATTGTTGATCAGAAATTAATAGTCCTGCTTCCCATGCGGTAGCAACCGCCGGAGGAACCACAAACAACGAACTACAAACCACAAACCAGCTACGCCGTCGTGCCGCCACAGCTCGAACCGGCCCCGGCGGTACAGCCGTAGCAGTGCTCGTTGACAATGATGGTGCGCTGCATGAGCGCGTCGGCGTCGAACTCGCTGATGTGCCGACCCGGAACACGAACCGTCAGGTCGAGCATCTGGTTGAAATCGCAGTCGTAGAGTTGCCCGTCCCAGCCGACCGAAATCATGTTGCGGCACATGACCCCCGCTGCCGCCGTCGGGTTGAAGGCGTTCACCAGCTTCTCCATGTAGCTGTCGTGGTTACCCGATGCGACGAGATAGTCGAGGTAGCGGCTGACGGGGATATTGGTGATGGCAAACAGGCTGTTGAATACGATGCCAAACTCGCTGAGGAGTACCCGCTTGAACTGCTGCTCCAGACTAACCTGCGAACCGGGCATGAACGCCCCCGCCGGGTTGTAGACCAGATTGAGTATCAGTCCACTATCGGGTTGGCCGTAGCCCACGGCGTTGAGCATATGCAGCGCCTTGATCGAATCCTGAAAGACGCCCTGACCGCGCTGACGGTCGGTTTTGTCGGCGTTGTAAAACGGTAGCGAGCTGACCACTTCCACTTGATGCTGCCGGAAAAAATCGGGCAGATCGTTGTATTTCGGGTTGGCCACGATGATCGTCAGGTTGCAGCGTACGATCACGTGTCGGCCCAGCTTGCTGATCTCCTCCACAAACCACCGGAAATTGGGGTTCATCTCGGGTGCGCCACCCGTCAGGTCGACAACGGGAATGCTCGTCTGGGCCAGCACGTTGAGGCACTCCTGCATCGTCTCGCGGGTCATGATCTCCTTGCGGTCGGGACCCGCGTCGACGTGGCAGTGCTTGCAGACCTGGTTGCACATCTTGCCCACATTAATTTGCAGCACGTCGAGACCCGTGGGCCGGAGTGGAAACAGATCGATCGACTGCAACTGATCCCGGAACGGCGGGCGTTGCTGAGTGGCGGCCTGCTGTTCGAGCAGGTCGATCTGCGCTGCCGCACTCGACAGTTGGTGCCCGCTTGCTTTGAGGCTTTTCATAGGTTTGTTGTTCGTAGTTTGTGGTTTGTGGTTCGTGTTTGTTGCCGCCGGAATAACCACAAACAACAAACTACGAACCACGAACTGCTACATGGACACCTGTTTCACTTTGTTCATCATCTGAACGCTGTGGACCAGCGTCGAGCCGCCCCGGATGGCCGCGGCTACGTGAACAGCTTCCATCATCTCGGCTTCGGTGCAGCCTTTTTCGAGTGTGTCGTTGGTATACGCGTCGATGCAGTACGCGCACTGAACCGTGTGGGCAACGGCAAGGGCGATAAGCGACTTCTCACGGGCGGTCAGTGCTCCTTCGGCGAATACCGCTCCGTAGTACGAAAAAAACTTGTCGGCCAGTTCTTTCTGAAATTCGCTGATCTGACCGAATTTCTTGAGGTCGGCGGGGTCGTAATAGGTTTCCATGGGATTGATGACTTTGATGAAAAGCGCAGCGGCTTCACTAACCTAACAGCAAATAGCGGCCAGAATTCCAGCTGCACCGGGATATATACATACGAATTTCCGAAAGTACATAGTTTTTTCGGGGTCGAAATCAGCAGACGAATACTTTTGCGTTTCCGCCTATGAGAACGAATCTACTTGTCCTGTTTTTCCTGATTGGTTGCCGGTTCGGCAGTGCGCAAACGTTGCCGGTTCTCGATCAGAATCCGGCCAGCCTGCGCTGGTATCAGCTCAATACCCCCCATTTTCGGGTGCTTTACCCGACGGGCTTCGACAGTACGGCCAGCCGCACCGCCGGGCGGCTCGAACAGCTTTACGAACCGGTCAGCGCATCGCTCGGCAAACGCCCCCGGCGTATTTCGGTCCTGCTGCAAAACCAGAGCACCAGCAGCAACGGCTTCGTGACGCTCTACCCGCGCCGGTCGGAGTTTTTCGCCGTACCACCCCAGGACCCTACGCTGCTCGGTACGCTCGACTGGCTCGATCTGCTGGCCGTGCATGAGTTTCGCCACGTGGTGCAGTACGACAAAGCCCTGCAACATTACGGCCGGGTGTTATACACCCTGTTCGGCAACACCGGTCTGTACGTGCCGCTGCTGACCGTACCCGACTGGTTTGCCGAGGGCGACGCCGTCGGCACCGAAACCCTGCTCAGCACCAGTGGCCGGGGGCGCATTCCGGGTTTCGATCTGGGGATGCGGGCCAACCGACTGGCCGGGCTTGATTTCGATTACCAGAAAGCCGTAGGCGGGTCGTTTCGCGACAACGTGCCGAACCATTACGTGCTGGGCTATTTCATGACGACGTATCTCAAACGAACCTATGGCCCCGACGTGTGGAGTCAGGTGCTGAACCGCAACTACCGGCGGTTTCCGTGGCCGTTTGCCTTTTCGCGCAGCATCCGCGACGTGACCGGTACGCCCACCCAGCCCGGCCTGAGCGTCGAAGCCCTGTACCGGCAGTCGATGACCGATGCGACCGACACCTGGGAAAAACAACGGGCGGCCCTGACGCTGACGCCCGCTGCCGGACTGCCTGTTTCGGTCGAAAAGGGCGCGACCCGTCGGCCCGTGTTTACGAATTATCAGCACCCGCAGTTTCTGAATGATTCAACGCTGATCGGCGTCAAAAGCGGACTGGGCGATACCCCCCGGCTGGTTCTCCTGCGTACCAACAAACCCGAACAGACGCTGTACGTGCAGGGCTTTCCCAATGACCCCGGAATGCTCTCGGCCACGCCCAGACTGGTCAGCTGGATCGAGTTTGGCTTCGACCCCCGCTGGGGGCAGCGCGTTTACTCGACTATCCGGTTGCTGGACATAACGACCGGGAAACTCACCCGCCTGACCCACCGCACCCGCTACACCGCTGTGGCCCTGTCGCCCGATAACAGCCGATTGATCGTCGTTGACAACACAACGGCGTACCAAACCCGGCTCGTGGTGCTCGACCGGAAAACCGGCCGCGTGCTGAAGACATTAACCAATCCTGACGGGGCTTTCTACCAGCATCCGCGCTGGCAGGCCGACAACCGGGCGGTAGTGGTCGTGTGGCTTAAAAACGGACAAAAAACGATTCAGCGCATCGACACACAAACCGGCGAAACCACCGACCTGCTGCCCCGTTCCAGCGACAACATCAGCCACCCGCAGGCCGTCGGTCCGTACGTGCTGTACAATTCGCCCCGCTCCGGCATCGACAATATTTACGCCGTCGATACGCGGTCGGGGCAGGCGTTTCAGGTAACATCGCGGCCACTGGCGGCTTACCACGCGGCCGTGTCGCCGTCGGGGCAGGTACTGGCGTTCGACGATTTTGCCGCCACCGGTTCGCGCATCGTAACCACGCCATTTGCCCCGGAATCATGGACGGCGGTTGCGGCTGTACCTGCCAACGGCGGGGCGACTCCACCGGTACGCTTCTTCGGCAAACTGCCCCAGCAGGACCCCGGCGCAGCTGCGGGCCGGGCCGTACTGCGCGATTCGGTTCGGTCAGTTGCCTATCCGGCCCGGCGATTCAGTCGGTTGGGTCACGCATTTAACCCGTATTCGTGGGGGGGCGTACTCGGGAGCACCGGACAGAGCCTGACTGTAGGCATCAATTCGCAGGATCTACTGAGTACAACTCAGTTCGGGGTGGGTTACGCCTATAATCAGGCTGAGCAGGTGGGGAATTTCTTTGCCAACCTGAGCTACCAGGGCGCTTACCCCATTTTCGACCTGAGTTTTCAGCGGGGCAACCGCAACACATCCATATACATCGACCGGAGCGCCCCCTTCGATTCGCTACGTACGGATCGCTGGCAGTACAATCAGTTGTCGGCGGGTGTTCGGCTCCCCCTCCGGCTGACCAATTCGAAGTACACGCGTTCGATGAACCTGTCGACGTATTACAATTACCAGCAGGTTACGGGCTACGACCTGCCGGCCCGGTACACGACCGACGTTGGGTTTGCCGGTTCGCTGAGCGCGTTGACGTATGGGTTCAGTTGCGCGCAACTGCTCCGGCAAAGCAAACGCGATGTGGCTCCCCGCTGGGGGCAGGCCCTGTCGGCCGTATACCGCAACACCCCGTTCGGAGGGCGGCTTACGGCCAGTCAGCTGGCCGTGCTGGGAACGCTGTATGTGCCGGGATTTGGAAAACACCAGTCGGTGCGGCTGCGGGGCGGGTATCAGCAGCAGGGGGCGGGGGATACGTATCAGTTCAGTCCGGCGGTGTTTTACCCGCGCGGACAAGCCTATATCGCCACGCCACAGCTTGTTACAACCAGCGTCGATTACCGGTTACCCCTGGCCGATACGCACTGGTCGGTGGGGCGACTGGCTTACGTGCAGCGATTAAAAGGAGGTCTGTTCTACGATACGGCGTTCAGCAGTGCGTATTCGATACAGACGGTGGGCGCGGACCTGAGCGTCGTGTTCAACGTGTTGCGCATCCGAACGCCACTGGAAGCCGGTGTTCGCACTACTTACAATACGAACACCGGCGCCGTGCTGATCAGTCCACTCGTTATTGATATTGGCTTCTAAACCCGTTCGGCCCGGGCGGGCTGATCGGGCACTAGGTCCATATAATGCCAGCGTCCACGGTTGGCATTGGGCTGGGTGATACCCAGTTTCTGATCGACTTCGCGAAATAGCCGACGGCTAACCGGGAGCCATACGGTGCCGATCAGTACTTCGGCTGTTTTGGGAGCGACCAGGCGAACTTTGGCGATGTACCGCAGATTCACCGCGTATTGCCGGTGAATGCGGATAAATCCGGGAAGTTCGGTCAGACAGGCTTTCAGGGTTTTGGCGAGCAACCAGTTGGTTTGGTCTGCGCAGAAAATCGTGGTGTAATTACTGCTGCTCGACAGGTAATTGATTGCATCAGACTGACTGGTCAGATTGATTCGCTTCATTAATAAAGTTTGTTGTTAGATTACATATACGGTTCAGACGGACATACCGATTTCATCCCCTTGATTTAGTAGACTATCAACTATCGGACCAGCGAATGCGATACGAATGGCACAATCGTCTTGCATGCGTGCCCGGCCATACCTACCTTTGGCAACCAAGTCAGTCGAATGGGCCCCCGGGGCACGCTGATTTATACAGAGGGGTGTCCGAGTGGTTGAAGGAGCACGCCTGGAAAGTGTGTATACGGGCAACCGTATCGAGGGTTCGAATCCCTTCCCCTCTGCAATAGCTGCTGATTTACAATACGTTACAAGAAAGACACACGCTTTTACACACAAAGGGGAAATACATTTATTGTATTTCCCCTTTCGTTTTATGTTGAAATGAAGCTACTTGTAAGGCAATGACACATAACACTTTACATCCGCACCAATGAGCCTCACGATTCAATTTATAAAAGCTATTCCAGTCAATCCTGGTAGAGATGGGATGGACGTAATGTACTCTTATCAAGCATCTGACGTAGAGCAGGTGCGAATAATCCATGTTGTTGGGTCACAAAACTCATGGAACATGACCCCGGGGGAAAAGCACGAATATGCCCAAGTACTGTTTACTGGTATAGTAGCTTATATAAAGAGATACTGGGCGAGGTTTGGTACGTTACCACTTGAGAGCGAAGAGGTTCATGAGAGGCTAGACTTTCTTGATCATCCAGAGCAACCAACTGCTTGGGAAAACTACACTCTGGATTTAGAATAATATAGGCAGCTTAGATAATATCAATATGGCACGTAAAATCAGATCAGATATTATAGTTCCGTGAATTAGTCCGTGAAGAAGGCAACTTCTTTCTTGCGGAAGAAACATCGAATTCGCTTTCGGTCAGCCTGTAAAAAATCAATTTGGTCCATCACACCCCTCTGAAGCGAC
>Ga0160428_1000492_pt1 | contig 43301 bp, 34 predicted proteins | sample SolpanmetagenomM_FD_108198 | JGI IMG/M metagenome (GOLD analysis project Ga0160428, IMG submission 108198) | Solar panel surface microbial communities from Lawrence Berkeley National Laboratory, California, USA - M | ecosystem: Engineered > Built environment > Solar panel > Unclassified ... | reverse complement strand
GGGATGCCCGTCCACTTGGCCACTACCTCAGCAATGTCCTCGCTGGTCACTACTTCTTGCAGCATGCCGCCGCCGTCTTTGTTGGCGTTGGCTTCGTCCTGCAAGGTTTTGAGCTTCTGCTCGGCCTCCTGGATTTTGCCGTAGCGCAGCTCGGCCACGCGGCCGTAGTCGCCCTGGCGCTCGGCCTGCTCAGCTTCGGTCTTGAAACGCTCAATGTTCTCCTTCTCGGTCTGGATGTTGGTCAAGACCGATTTTTCGCCCTCCCACTTGGCTTTCAGCTCGTCGCGCTGGGTACCTAGCTCGGCTAGCTCTTTGCTGAGCACGGCCTCGCGGTCCTTGTTGTCTTCGCGCCGAATGGCCTCGCGCTCAATCTCCAACTGCATGATGCGGCGCTGAATTTCGTCGAGCTCCACAGGCATGGAGTTCAGCTCGATGCGCAGCTTGGCGGCGGCCTCGTCCATGAGGTCGATGGCCTTGTCGGGCAGGAAGCGGTCGGTGATGTAGCGGCTGCTCAGCTCCACGGCCGCAATCACGGCATCGTCGGTGATGCGCACGCCGTGGTGCAGCTCGTACTTCTCCTTAATGCCGCGCAGGATACTGACGGCGTCGGGCACGCTCGGCTCGTCCACCATTACGGCCTGGAAGCGGCGCTCCAGGGCTTTGTCTTTCTCGATGTACTTCTGGTATTCCTTGAGCGTGGTGGCGCCGATAGCGTGGAGTTCTCCTCGGGCCAGGGCCGGCTTGAGCAGGTTGGCGGCGTCCATGGCGCCTTCGCCCCCGCCACCGGCCCCAATCAGGGTGTGTATCTCGTCGATGAACAGAATAATCTGGCCCTCGGCGTCGGTCACTTCCTTGATAACGGCCTTGAGGCGCTCCTCAAATTCGCCCTTGTACTTGGCGCCGGCCACGAGCAGGCCTAGGTCGAGGCTCATCAAGGTTTTGTCTTGCAGGTTCTCGGGCACGTCGCCGGCCACGATGCGCTGGGCCAAGCCTTCGGCGATGGCGGTTTTACCCACGCCAGGCTCGCCGAGCAGCACGGGGTTGTTTTTGGTGCGGCGCGACAAAATCTGGAGTACGCGGCGGATTTCCTCGTCGCGCCCGATAACGGGGTCCATCTTGCCGCTGCGCACGCGCTCGTTCAGGTTGATGGCGTAGCGGTTGAGGCTCTGGTACTGCTCCTCCGCGGTTTGGCTGGTGACCTTGCGGCCCCCGCGCAGCTCCTGGATGGCGGCTTTCAGGTCTTTCTCCGTAAAGCCGTTGTCTTTGAGCAGGCTAGCCACGCTGTCTTTGCCGCCCAGGATGCCTAGCAGCAGGTGCTCAACGGACACGAACTCGTCGCCCATGCCGCGCATCTGGTCGTTGGCGCGCTGCACGGCGTTGGCCGCGTCGTTGGCTAGGTAGGGCGAGCCGCCGCTCACCTTGGGGTAGGCGCTTACGATGGCATCGAGCCGCTGGCCGAGGTTGGCCATGTTGGCACCCAGTTTCTTACCTAGGAAGGCAAGGGTGTTCTCGTCGTTCTGTACTAAAGCCTTCAGCAGATGGCCCGTTTCGATGGCCTGCTGCTGGTTGGCTCCGGCAATCTCGGTGGCCTTCTGCACGGCCTCCTGTGCCTTGATGGTGAAGTTTTTAAAGTCCATTGGTTTGCTTGGTTCTCGGTAGGTGCTTCGGGTTAGGAAGATTGTACGAGGGTACTAGCAAACGAGGTGCAGAAGTGTAAAATCGGACTTTTTGGCAGTCAAAGTGTAATTAATGGACCATAAATAAGCCTATTTGACACGCCTAGTTTATTAATGTTGCTTCAGGTATTTTTCTTCTCCGAGGGCCAGAACAAGTGCTTTTCGTCTAAAAAAACTATATGGAACACATTATCTTCAAAATGCCCAATAACACGCTCTTTACCTTGAATACGTATGGAAGCCCATTTTATACCTATAGGAACATGCTTAGGATGAGTAAATTTTGAATTTGGAGGAAAATCAACTTTGCCGTATATCTTAACCGAACTTTCAGTTAACGCCTGAGCTAATGTCTTTTGACATATTTGAGAAAGCCGAGTTAGAGCAAGAGCTAGTAACTCACTTTCTTGCCACTCTTCAAAGCTTTCGCCTTGATTCCTATCGAAATCCCTGAAGCTAAGAACAATCAAAGGCTCTCTTATTGGAGATTTATCCTCTAATTTTCCATTTCCTCTCCCATTAGAACGAGAAGAGCGCTCTTTAAAATTATCTCTTCTCATAAATTGTTTCTCCTAGCTTTTCAAAATTCAAAAAGTAAGGTATTGCTGCATACTTACCTTTCAAATAGTTTTTGTCGAAATCAGATTTATTTCTGACAACAGCAGACTTAAAATCTGATAAAGAATAAAGTTCAGATGCCCCAAATTGATTTTTATCTACAAACCAAATCTGGTCTCTTCTAAAAATGTCCTTATCTAGTATAGCCGTATCATGAACAGCACAAATTAGTTGTGCTTTAGATTTATTCCACAAATGAAAAAAATCTATAAGTTTTCCAGTCAAGATTGTATGCAGCCTTGAATCCAACTCATCGACAACCAGTATTTTCCCATTTACTATAGTATCATACCAAGGCCCGAGCAGGTAAATCAATTTCTTAGTTCCTTCCGATTCTTGTCTATCTAAAGGAAAGGCTACTGTATCAATTAGAACATTATTCTTGTCATATTTCCTATGCCAAGTTACTATCTTATCGAGTTTAACTTGTTTAGCCTGCACTTTTTGGAGTGCATCAAGAAAATTGGTAAGCGCTTCATCATTCTCTCTTGCCTTCAGTGCTTCTAGAGTCTCACTATTACGGTTATCAATATCCTCCTCAGAAGCATCAATATTTGATATTTCAAGGAACTTAATAAAATCAGAAACCCATAGATGGAAATTCTTATCTGATTTTAATTTATTAACAGTGTATCGCTCATACTCTCTATCGTTGTTACCACTTATGCAATTAATAGACTTAAACCAAGATACGATAGAATTAGCAATCTTACCATTTAACTGAGCTACTAATGAAAGAAATAATACATTACTTTTAGTCTTGTTTTCTAATCCAATACCTTCCTCAAAAGATGTTTTGTTTACATCTATATCTTGACCATTACGTTTAAAAAGAAAAACTTCCTTAGAAGTAGTATGAAATAACCATTCGGATTCTATCTCATCTTTCCCAATCTCGAATCCATATCGAAACTTTGTACCATCAATAATAAATTTAATCTCGAAAAAGGTAGGTACATTTTCAGACTCACTATTGAGTAGAAACTTCTGCACACTGATTCTCTGGTCACTATCTTCAAGCAAGGCATCTCTGAAGGAATTTTGTACAAGCCTTCTCATAATCCGTATAGCAGAAATAAAATTACTCTTTCCGCTGCCATTATTTCCATATATAATAGCAGATTTCAGAACTCTGGTTTTTGAGTCTACAACTATAGTATTAGTATCCTCATGTTCTTTAAAAGAACGCGTCCCTACCATAGACAAAGATGCTAAGTCTTTGAATGACAAGAAATTTTCTGTTTTAAAGTCGATTAGCATTGCTGTGTTTTTTTACGAAGTTATCATCAAAACTCATTTTTTGCAAAAAAGTTTCAATTTTTCACTTTTGCTAATCAATCTGCTATCAGATGACATGTCCGTAGTGAAAATTGACATGCTAAGATGAGCTTGCAGTTAATAAAAATATAATTTTACATATTTACCATTAACTGCGTCATACCCGCCTGTGCGCTTCGTACACTTGCCCCCATGAAACCGAACACCCTAGCCACCTTTTACGAGGCGCTTGCCCCGGGGCCTGAGTCCACAGCTGGCGTGATGCCGCCGCCGGATATGGGGCAAGGCGTGGGGCATTTTAACGTGTTCCCGTTGGCGGAGCTGCGCGGGGCGCCCCCGATGACGTTTAACCGGCGCGACTACTACAAAATCACGCTCTGCCGCGGGCGCAGCCAGGTGGAGTGCGCCGACCAGGCCCCGCACGTCGGCGATACTACCTTGTTTCTGGTGACGCCGCGCGTGCCCTACCGGTGGCTGCCGCTCACCGAAGACTTTGCGGGCTATAGTTGCCTCTTCGACGATGCCTTTCTGCTGCCCGCCCGCACCGGGGTGCTGCTGGCGGAGCTGCCGATTTTTCAGCCCGGCGCCTACCCGGTGTGGGACGTGGCCGCGGCCGACTGCGCGGCGCTCGAAGCTATTTTTGAGAAGATGGCGCGCGAGCTTTCGTCGGGCTACGCCTACAAGCACGACCTGCTGCGCACCTACCTCTGGGAGCTGATTCACCTGGTGCAGAAGCTACAGCCGGCCCCCACCCCGCTGGCCACGCACAGCGCCGCCGCCCGCGTGGCCACCCAATTCACGGAGTTGCTGGAGCGGCAGTTTCCGCGCCAGAGCCCCCAGCCGCCGCTACGCCTGCGCACCGCCACCGACTACGCCGACCAACTAGCCGTGCACGTCAACCACCTCAACCGCGTGCTGAAGGAAACGACCGGCCACACCACTACCGCCCTCCTCAGCCGCCGCCTGGCACAGGAAGCCAAACTCCTGCTGAAGCAAACCGCCTGGAGCGTTTCGGAAATTGCCGATAGCCTGGGCTTTGCCGATGTGGCGCACTTCTGCACCTTTTTCAAGCGCCACGCCAGCCAAACGCCAGGGGATTTCCGGCGGCTGGCGGTGTTTGGAGTGTGATAAACTCGTTCATACGCTAGTGAAACGGTCGTCATGCAGCGCGCAGCGCAGCATCTCGCTCGCACCGTTGTTTACGCCGTGGTTACTGCACCACGCGAGATGCTGCGCTGCGCGCTGCATGACGACCGTTGTTTATCGTTTCCTGATTCGGGAACTGCACTAACATGTTTGAAATGTAAAACAGATGGGTTGACTGGCGAAGTTTACCTCTCTCCTACCGCCCGGACCTTTGTGGGGTACTTACTCGCCTCCATCCCCTAGGAGGCCAAACCCACAGGCAACATGGCAAATCAGAAAATAGCGCTGGTCACTGGCGGCAACAAAGGCATTGGCTTCGAAATAGTGCGGGGGCTGCTGCAAGCGGGCTGCCGGGTCTACCTAGGTGCCCGCGAGGCCACCAAAGGCCAGCAAGCCGCAGCCGAGCTAGCCACCGAAGGTGACGTTCGCTTCCTCGAACTAGACCTAGCCAGCCAAGCGACGCTCGACGCGGCAGTGGCACACCTGCAACAAGAGGAAGGCCACCTCGACATCCTGGTCAACAATGCGGGCATCAACGTGCCTGGCGACGGCTCGCCCGTCAATGCTGACGTGCGCAGCGTAGAGCAAGCGCTCCAAACCAATTTCCTGGGTACCCTGGCCGTGACCCAGGCGTTTTTGCCGCTGGTGAAGCAGGCCACGGCGGGGCGCATCGTCAACGTATCTAGTCCGCTGGGCTCGCTTACCATCGTGGGGCAGCACGACTGGGCGCTGCTCGGGTATTCGGCCTCGAAGGCCGCGCTAAACATGCTCACCGTGCAGCTAGCCTTCGAGCTGCGCGATACGGGCATCAAGGTAAACTCGGCCGCGCCCGGCTACACGGCCACCGACCTAAACGGCTTTGAGGGCACTGATACGCCCGCGCAGGGCGCGGCGGAGGCCATTCGACTAGCCCTGCTACCGGCTGAGGGACCTACCGGCACGATGTCCTCTTCCGACGGCATTTTGCCTTGGTAGGAAGCTGACGCTAAGCGGTGGCTGGCAGCGCTGGCCACCGCTATCTTGCCGGCCGGCAATCTTTTCGTCCTTCTTCACCCATCCCACCCGTATGAAAGTCTTTTTGCCTTTGCTTCTTAGCTTAGCCCTAAGCAGTTGCAGCCAGCCGGCAGATGATACTGCCGCCATCAAGCACCTGCTGGAAAAGGAATCGGCTACCTGGCGGGCGGGTGATGTGGCGGGCCACGCCGCTTGCTGGCATATTCAGCCCTATAGCCGCGTGCTGGTTTCGACCGGCGACGGCCGGGCACTGGATATTCCGCCGGCCGCGATGCTGGCGCCGTCCCCTGGCATGGGCCAGGGCGGGGCAGCCGTCAACACCAACTACAAGCTGCACGTGGCGGGCAACACCGCCTGGGTCAGCCACGATGAAGAATCGACTGCGAAGGATGGGCAGAAAACGTACTCCTACGAGTTGCGGCTGCTGGAAAAAATTGATAATCAGTGGAAGCTGGTGGGCCAGTCCATTCACCTTCGCAAGCTTTGAAACTCCCCTAGCTGCCCCCGGACTCGTTATTGATATCCCCTTGGCCGCCGGTAAGGGATGGTGGAGCGGCACCACCTCTCCTACCGGCGGCCAAGCTGGGGCTGCTTGTTTTTATGAGCTGCACCGCATCGATGCCGACGGCCCCGGCGCTGCTAACGGACCACGCCGAACTACTACTCAGCGACAACCGTGAATTTGCATTCCTGCCATACAGACAGTCCAACTAACTGAAAACTGAGGGATTCAGGGAGTTTTTGGGGTTCCCTCTGGGTTAGTCGGTACTTTGGCCAGTTTGCGCAGGCGCTTCTTTTCGCGGTGGGTTGTGCCAGGCACTTTTTCGGTGCGGCGGTGGGCCCGCGGGCTGCCAGCTTCCGAGGCGTTGGGGGGCACTACGGGCAAGGCGCCGGGCACGTTGGCCGGCACGGCGGTTTGGGCCTGGGCTGCGTTGGTGCTGAGGCCCAGGGCTCCGGCTAGTAGCAAAAAGTATTTCATAGGATAAAACTGACAAAGCAAGCTGGAGTAGAGACGCGGGCGGCTAGGGCGGCCTTAACCCACCCGCGTGGCCAGCACCTCGCGCACTGAAGTCCACTTGAGGTCGGGGTAGCGGGCGTTGTCGAGCGGCGTGAGCTTGGGCAGGCCGGTAAACATATTGTGCAGATACTGCATACCCTGCCAAGGCGGAAACACCTCGCGGGGAGCCGGTGCGAGGCGGCGCGCCAGCCGAATCATCAGCCTCAGCAGCCACAAGCCGCCCGCCCGCAGGCGCCGAAAACGCTGGCCAGTGGCAGCACCAGCGGCAGCCTGGAGGTCGCGCACGGTGGCTACTTCGCCGGCCACGCGCAGGTAGCGCGGCGTGGTAGGGTCGAGGGCAGCGGCGGCCGTGAAGGCGGCCGTATCGGCGATGGTGGTAAAATCGAGCGGCTGGTCGGCGCTGCCCCAATAAAGCACACGCTTGATTTTGAAGAGAATAACCGGAGCCTGCCCGGTCAGCAAATCCATAAACATGCCGTTGAGGATGGATGTGGCCCGGATAGGCGATTGGTCGAGGCGCCGGCCAAACTCGCGGCGCAGGTCGAGGTTGCGATTCGAGCCCTCCGGGAGTTTGGTAAAGTCAATGGAAAAGTCGGACGGGATGAAGCGAGGCACGCCGGCCGCCACGGCCGCGTCGAGCAGGCGGGTTTGGGCATCCACTATCACCTCGCGCAGGCCCGAGAGCGCCGACACCACGCACGCCGCTCCCACGCACGCCTGCGTGAGCGCCGACGCATCATGGTAATCCACGGCAAGCACTACTGCGCCCTGTGCGCGCAGGGTCGCCATTTCCGGCTTGGTACTGCCGGGGCGCACCAGCGCCCGCACGGTAGCGCCCCGCTTTAGCAGGGCCTGCGCAATGCGAAAGCCCAGGTCGCCGGTAGCACCGGCCACCACAATGGTAGCGGGCAACGTGGCCGGCGCACGGGTATCGGAATTATTTGTCATCACTTATTAATCTTCATGAAGCAGTGGGGTAAGCAGCCTGACAATGCTTCCGCATTCGCCGCCAGCTGGCGGCGAAAACGCAGCCTGCACGCGCTATAACAAACAAGCCCTTGCCGAGTGAGGGCAAGGGCTTGCGGACTGGGCCGCGCCACGTAGCAGGAAGGCTGCGCGACGGCGGGCAGTTTTTACATCTTGGTTTTGGTTTTCATCGTGCCGTCGTGCGATTTCATTTTTTTGCTTTTGCGCATGGCGCGCTTGTCGCTGCCCGACATGTTGTCCATGCGGCCGCTGGTGCTCATGGTCTGGTCGGTGGTGCCGGCGCTCGGCATGTTGGACGGGTTGCCGGTTTGGGCGCCCGGGGTAGTGCCGGGGGCTACAGTCTGGGCTACGGCAGCGCTGGTGGCGAAGGCAAAAGCAGCGGCGAGAATCAGGGAGGCTTTCATCGAAGTAAAGGCTAAGTAATTGACAAAGGGCAACCGAACGGCTGCCGCCCGCTCCTATACGGGCAGCAGGCCAAAGCGGTTAGCCCAGCCACCCGGCGGCGGCAAATAACTGCCCTTTATGCCGGCGCAGGGGCCTAAAGAAGTGGCGCTTGCGGGCGGGCGGCCTTAGGCACGCAGCATGTAAATGTGCGGAATCCCGTCTTCCAGATAGCCTTCGCCCTGCTGCACAAAGCCGAAGCTTTCGTAAAAAGCCTGGAGGTAGAGTTGCGCGCCAATCTTAATCGGCTGGGTGCCAAATAACTCCTCGCACCCGCCAATGGCCTGGCCCAGCAGCTGCCGCCCTAGCCCAACGCGCCGGTAGCGCGGCGCCGTCACCACCCGCCCAATGCTGGCCTGCGCGTAGCTATGCCCCGGCCCAAACAGCCGGGCATAGGCCGCCAGCTCGCCGGTTTCGGTGCGGCCCAGCAGGTGATGGGCGGCCTGGTCTAGGCCATCAATATCCTGAAAAGGGCAGGTTTGCTCCACCACAAACACTTCGCTGCGCAGCTGAAGCAGCGCGTAAAGCTCTAGAGAAGTGAGGGTGGCAAAGGGCTTAATGGTCCAGTGTACGTTCATGGGCCGCGAAGCTAGCACCTACTCAGCTAGCCACTGCGCGGCCCAGTACTGGCCAGGGCCGAAAAAGAGCCGCAGCACATCGTCGGTTAGCTTGTCGCCGTTGGCGCTGTTGGTCAGCAGCAGCACGCTTTGCTGCTTGCCGGGCAGCGTCATAAAAAAGCCCTTGAAGTCGTCGTTATTGCCCCAATGCCACTGGGCCAGGCCCTGGCTGGTAGTGGCCAGGCCCACGCCGCAGGCCCAGGTAATGGCCGCGTCGGCGGCAGTGGCGGGGTGGCCGCAGCGGTCGGCAGCGGTGGCGGGCGTGGTGAGCAGGCGGGCCGTGGCGGGCCGCAGCCCGCGCCCGGTCATCACGGCCTGGAGAAAGCGGCTGTAGTCGGGAGCCGTCGTGAGCAGCGAAAAGGCGCCGTAGGGCTCAGTAAAATGCCGTATCTCGGTGGGCTGGCCTTGCGCGTTGTGGCCCACGCTGGCATTGGCCGCAAAGCGCGGGCGCCAGGTAAAGCTGCTGTGCGTGAGGCCCAGCGGCCCAAAAACCTGCGCCTGGGCCAGCGCCTCCCACGACTGCCCCGTGAGGTGTTCCAGCGTTTTTTGCAGGAATACGTAGCCCTCGCCCGAGTAATTCCAGCAGCTGTCGGGGGCATACTTGAGGTGCAGGGCCGACGTTGACCAGCCGGGAGCAAAGGGGTTTTGGGTCCAGTTGGGCAGGCCCGCAGTGTGCGCCAGCACCATGCGAGCGGTGATGCGGGCGGCCCCGGCCTCGGCCAGCAGCCGGGGGTAGGCGTAGTAAGTCAGCAGGGGCTTGTCGAGGTCGAGCCGGCCCTGGTCGTGCAGGCGCAGGGCGGTGTAGGCCAGCATCACCTTGCCCAGCGAGGCCGCCTCAAAAATGGTTTCGTCGTTCACAGCCCCGGTGGTGCCGGCCCGGCGCACACCCAGGCTGTAGGTTTTGCTGGCCGTGCCCTGCGTGTACACCACCTGCATACCCGCCACGTTTTGCTTTTGCAGCAGCGCCGCTAATTCGGCCTGCTGGGCGAAGGCAGCGAAGCCGCTCAACAGAAGTAAAATACTAAAAATCAATCTCATATATTAATAATACACAAGCTCATCGGGAGCAATGCCAACGCAAGCTACGCCAAGCCGGCCGGGCCGGAATTCGGTCGTTGCCGGCTGCCGTGCGTAAACACTGCGGGCACTTTCCCAACTTTCTCTTTCCTATGCCAACCTACACCGTCGAACGTCTTTCCTTTCAGCACCTTGCCGAGCTGCCTGCCGCCTGGCAGCCCACCGATTACGTGGCCCTGCTCACCAAGCTCGACTTCGACAGCCCCGAAGCCGTGGCCCCAGCCGAGCTGAAGGAAATGTGCCAAATGGCCCTCACCGACCTGGAGCCCGCTGCTGCCGCTGAGGTGGTGCTCGGCTACCTGTTTGCCGATGAATTGAAAGAAGGCCAGATTGACCAGCTGGCCCACCAGATGCAAACCGAGAAGCTGTGGGAAGAAAACCCGCGCCTGGAGCTGCACGAGGGCTTTTTCAACGCCACGCAGCTGCTGTACGAAGCCTACAACGGCAAATTTCCGCACCCGCAGGCCGTGGAGTTTAAGGTGAAGGTAACGGCGGCCAGCGCCGCCGACCTGGCCCTGCTCGACCACGAGCCGGCCGTGGTCCTACTGCGCCTGTTGGCCCCCGGCCTCTCAGACCGCGCGCTGCTGCACCGCCTGTTTGGCGACCAGCTGACGGGTGGCGAGTTTGCCGAAGCCTCGTCCATCCTGTGGCAACTAACGCCCAGCGAAAAGACTGATACCAGCGTAGTATTCGACGTTATCAGCTCGGACTACTGGCTCGAAGACTTCAAGTTTGCCGATACCTACGAGGCCACGCTGCCCGCAGCCAGCTAATTAAGCAAGTGGCGCGAAGCCTCTGTTTCGCGCCACTTAGTTAGTTCAAGCCTACTTTGCCTTTCATCGACTCAAAAATCCGGGGGGAATCGAATCCGATGCCGTGCTTGAACACGATTTCCATCTGGCGCACCTGGCGGATATCCTTTTCGGGGTCACCGTTCACCAATACTAAATCGGCCTGCTTGCCCGCTTCGATGGTGCCGATGTCGTGGTCACGACCCAGGTATTTGGCGCCGTTCAGGGTACATATTTGAATGGCTTGCAGCGGGGTAAAGCCGCCTTCGACCAACAACTCGATTTCGCGGCGGTTGGCGTAGCCGGCGATGGTGCGGCCCGCGCCGGTGGGGTCGGTGCCGGCCACGAGCAGGCCGCCCGCGTCGTAAAACTGTTTTTCCCAGCCCTGCTCCTTCTTAAACAGCGCCACGCTGGCCGAGTCTTTGCCCTGATTGCTTTTCCAGGTGGCGGTTTCGCGCTCTTGCAACTGCGGAATGAGGGCATCGAGGCCACCGCCCAGCACCACTTCGCGCCCCGTGTAGGGCTCGAACACGGGCAAAGTGGAGGTGAGCGCTACCTTTTTACTAATCAAATAGTTAATCAGTTCGGTTACGGCCGGACTGTTGGCGGGCTGGCGCAGCAGGGCCTGGCGGGCGGCGGGGTAGTCGCAGGCATCGGCCACCTTGCCGGGCACAAAATCAGAGCTGGCCATGAAGCCGTGCTCCAGGTTATCGATGCCAATGTCGGCGGCCTCGCGGTAGGTGAGCGCGCACAGGTGGCCGGTTACCTTGAGGTGGCGGGCGTGGGCCTCGCGCACCACGGCGGCCAGGTCGGCGCGGGTGGCGTGCATGTACATCTTGAACGAGGTACAGCCCTTATCGGCCCAAAACCGGGTGGTGGCCGCCGCGTCGTCGGGACCTTTTACGGTGTTCAGGGCCGGAATGTCCATACCCGGCTCCTCCATGTAAGGCGCCGTCACGTCCAGGTCGGGGCCAATGAACTTGCCCTCGCCAACGAGCCGCTGAATGGCCAGGTCCGTCTGCGGCTCAATGCTGCCCGCCGTGCGCACGGTGGTGGCCCCGCCCGCCAGGTAGAGCCGCGGAAACGAGTAGGGCATCTGGGCGATGTTGAACAGCCCACCCGCCGGCATGGTGTAGTAGAGGTGCTCGTGCAGCATAACCAAGCCCGGAATCAGGGTTTTGCCGGCGCAGCTGATTACTTCGGCCCCGGCCGGCACCTTCACCTTCTTGGTAGGCCCCACTTGCTCGATGCGGCCGTTGCGCAGCAGCACCGTTTGGTGCAGCAGCGCGGGCCGCCCAGTGCCATCTATGACTTTGGCATCAGTGAGAGCAACCACGGGCGCGCTCACCTTGATAAACTCCTTGACCTGCGGCGTGAAGGTCGGCGGCGCCGTACCGGCGCCGGGCGGGGCCTGGGCCAGGGCGGGCCCGGCCAGCGCCAGCCCGAGCAGGCTGCCCAGCAGCGGGTGAAGACGTACGTTTTTCATGGTTGCCAAGGCTATAGAGGTTCTGCGGATAGGCTGTGGGCGACTTTTGCCGACAATCGCCGGCTAAGTAACGTCTCTATGGGCTACCTGACGCTTTTTCATCGGCCTACGGGAGGCGGCAACCTACCGGCTCGCCACGCCGGTGGCCCTGGCAACGGTAGCGGCCGTGGCTTTCGTGGCACTCACGCGCCATACTTTATTGCCCGCGTCATCCATCACCAGCAGGGAACCGTCGGGCAGGGTGACGACCCCCACGGGCCGGCCGTAGGCCTTGTCCGAGCCACCGCCGACCAGGAAGCCGGTCAGAAAGTCCTCGGGCGGCCCGCTGGCCCGGCCCTTCTCAAACGGCACAAAGGCCACCTTGTAACCCGAGTAGGCCGTGCGGTTCCAGGAGCCGTGCTCGCCCACGAAGGCACCTTTACGGTAGCGGGCCGGGAAGGCTTGCTTGTCGTAAAAAGTGAGGCCGAGCGCAGCTACGTGCGCGCCCATCGGCACATCGGGAACCAGGGCTTTCTGAACAAGGTCGGGGCGCTCGCCCTTGCGGCGCGGGTCCTCGTTGTGGCCGTAGTACGAATAGGGCCAGCCGTAGAATCCGCCTTCCCGCACGCTCGTGAGGTAGTCGGGCACCAGCTCGTCGCCTAGCTCATCGCGCTCATTCACAGCAGCCCACAGCGTGGTAGTGCCTGGGTACCAGGCCAGCCCGATGGGGTTGCGCAGGCCGCTGGCGAAGATTTTTTCGCCGGTGCCATCGGGGTTAATTTCGAGGATATCGGCCCGGCGAACCTCGTTCTGCGGGCCGTGCTCCTGCACGTTGGAGCCCGAGCCCACGGTTACGTAAATCTTTTTGCCATCCTGGCTGGCCAGCAGGTTGCGGGTCCAGTGATTGTTGTAGCCGCCTTCGGGCAGGCTCAGTATCTTCTGGCCGGGGCCGGTAAGCTGGGTGGCACCGGGCTGGTAGGCAAAGCGCAGCACACCGTCGGTGTTGGCCACGTAGAAATAATTGCCCAGCACGAGCATCCCAAACGGCTGCTTGAGCCCCGCCAGAAATACCGTGCGCACGTCGGGCCGGCCATCGCCGTTGGTGTCGCGCAGCAGCGTAACCCGGTTGGCGCTGGTGGCTTGTAGCGAGCGCGACTTGTCGAGGTGCAGAAGGGCGGCAATCTCCTTCTTGGTGCCCTTAGGCAGGGTGTTGGCTTCGGCAATAAATACGTCGCCGCTGGGCGCCACGTAGGCCCAGCGCGGGCTGTCGAGGCCGCCCGCAAACTCGCTGACGGTGAAGCCAGCCGGGGCCACGGGCGTTTTGCCGGCGGGCCAGTCGATGATATCCACCCGCTTGGTTACCGACTTAGTGGCGTAGGGCGCGGGCAGGTGCACAGCCGAGTCGGCGGTGGCAATTGTGGTGGCGGGCGTGTCGGCGGCGGCTTGCTGCTTTTCCTGTTGGCTGGGGCCACTGTTGCAGGCGGTCAGCAGGCCCAGCAGGGGCCACAGGCGATGAGAGTTGGAAAGCATGGCATTGGGACTAGCGAGAAAGGAAGCGAACGAGCCGGGTGCCCGCTCATCAGCTCCTCATTTACCTGCCCGCCCACGTATTGGTTGCCGCCGATTAGCGGCCGGTTCAGCTTAGTTTTTTACCACCCGCGTGCTACCCAGGCTGCCACCGGCCGCATCGTAGGCCCGCAGCAGGTACACGCCCGGCGGCAGCGCCTGCACGTCGAGCGTAGCGCTACCGGCCAGCTGACTCTGAATTACTACGCTACCCAACGCATTATAAAGCAATACCTTGACCGAACCGGCCGGTAGCCCGGCAATGGCCACGGCGGCCTGCGCCGGATTGGGCGACACGCGCAGGCTACCCGCCGCGCAGGGCGCCACCAGGCTGATGACCGGGCTGTAGGCCGCGCTGCCATCGGTGTCCCGCATTTTTAGTCGAAAATAGCGGGTGCCCACCACTGGCCCGGCCTCAAAGGTGTAGGCTGCGCCGGTGGGCTGGTTGCGGCTGGGCACGATGCCGAGCGGCGCAAACTCCCGCCCATCGGCCGAGGTCTGTACTTCGTAGCTGCTGCTGTGGTGCTCGCTGGCGGTGTGCCAGGTCAGCGTAGCGGCGCAGGTCGTTTCGGCTACCTGGCCGGCAAATGCGGTGAGCCCCACCGGCAGCGCTGTGGCCGGGCACACCAGCGCCTGCAAAAACGCCGCCGAGGCCGCAATAATCGCGCTGCGGTCGGGCTCGTTGCGGGGGCTGCTGTGGTTGCCGCCCGCTATGGCATACAGCTGATTGGGAATGCCTACCCGCGTGGCCTGCGCCTGGATTTGGTGGCTGCCGCAGAGCATGTAATTGGAGGTGCTCACCATGCCGCAGTCGTAAGGCACCACTTCATCGGCGGTGCCCTGGGCACTATATAGGGGCGGGTTGCCGACACTCACGATGTTGAGGTCATTGACCCCGCCCGCAATGTTGAATACGGCCGCCAGGTTGCGGGCGTTGTAAGTGGGCAGCAGGCTGTTGGGGGCGGGCAGGTCGGTATTACCCTCCAGGCCGCCGTTATTCTGGTAGGCAGCGCGCACGTTGGCGTCGGAGTTTTCGTTGGCATCGTCGGTATAAGCCACTTGCAGCGCCGTGATGGCCCCGGCCGAGAAGCCGCCCACGAAAATCTTGGTGGGGTCAATGCGGTAAGTATTGGCTGTGGCGGCGTCGTGGCGGAAGTAGCGCACGGCCGCTTTCATATCGCTGGCGGCGCGCACTATCTCGTCGGCCAGCAGGTCGGGGCGGTTGTAAACCAGCGCGTAGTTGATGCCATTGTCACCGGGCTGCACCAGACGGTAGTCGATGGTGGCCGTGGCGTAGCCCTTGCGGGCAAATGCCTGGCACAAGTCATCGAGGTCCTGGCGCTGGCCCTGCACAAACGAGCCCCCGAAAGCCATGATGAGCAAGGGCCGCTGCACGGCCAGGTCGCCGGTGGGCTCATAAAAGTCGAGCTTCAGCGTGACGGGCGTGGTGGTGCCGGCATAGTAGTCAATGGCCGTATTGTAGCCAAAAACAAGGTCCGGAGTTTTGGTCACGGCCGAAAAGACATCGGCCTGGTAGCGGTTGCTGCCGCAGCTCAGGCCCGCATTCTGGGCGTGGCCCCAGCGCGCCATGCTCAGGCAGATAAGTAGGTAAAATAGATTTCGCAAAGCCAGCCGAATAAGGATGTAAAATAACGGAAGTTGGCGATGCTAACGCAGCACCGCGACTTTTTGATGCGACTCACCGGCAAATACCGGTTAGCTGCCGGCCATCAAAAAAGCGGCCTGCTCGAAGTGAGCAGGCCGCTTTTTTAATCAGGAGCGCAGCAAAAGAGCTTGTTTACTTGCGCTTAGCCGGGGCCTTGCGGCTGCGGGGAGCACCGGTACCGGTGGTCTTTTTGCCGGGCAGCTTCTGGCCAGCAGCTTTCAGCTCCGAGATGCTGGGGGCCGGGCCGTACTTCACTTCGGCAGCGTTGGCTTCGCCCGTCAGGTAAGGGTCGAAATCCACGCGGCGGTTCAGAGCCTGGCCAGCAGCCGTCTTGTTATCAGCAATCGGCTTGGTTTCGCCGTAGCCACGGCTCTCAATGCGGTCGGCCGGGATGCCTTTGCTCAGCATATACTTGCGGGCGGCAGCAGCACGCTCGTAGCTCAGGCGCAGGTTGTAGTTGTCATCGCCTTTGCTGTCGGTGTGGCCGGCGATGCTGAGCGAGTAGTCAGGGTAGTCGTTCATAATCTGTACCATCTGCTCCAGGCGAGGGTACGAGCTAGGCTTCAGCGTGGCCTTGTTGAAGTCGAAGTTGATGTACTTCGTGGCTTCGTTGAGGATTTTCCTCTGCTCGGCCGGAATTTCGGGGCAGCCTTTGTTGCTGGCGGGGCCGGCACGGTCGGGGCAGCGGTCCTGGGCGTCGGGTACACCGTCGCCGTCGCGGTCAAGCGGGCAGCCGTTGGCGTCCACTTTGGTACCGGCCGGGGTGTTGGGGCACTTGTCGAGGTAATCGGCTACACCGTCACCGTCGGCATCGAGCGGGCAGCCCGAGGCATCTACTTTCACGCCAGCGGGCGTGTTGGGGCACTTGTCGTCGTTATCAGCTACACCGTCACCGTCCGCATCGGGGCAGCCTTGCAGGGCAGCCGTGCCTTTCACGTCGGGGCACTTGTCCTGGTAATCGGCTACGCCGTCGCCGTCGGTATCAACGGGGCAGCCGTTCTCATCTACTTTCACGCCGGTAGGCGTGTCGGGGCATTTATCCTTGCGGTCGGGCACGCCGTCCATGTCGGTGTCCTTCGGCTTGCCGAAGGCAACGGTCAGACCCAGCGAGTGTACCAAAAACCGGTCACCAATCTTACCCGAGCTGGTAGTCAGGTTATCGATGCGGTCGCTAAAGGGGTAGTGCTGGCTGGTTTGCAGGTCCAGGGCAACGGCGGGCGACAGGCGAAAGCGAATACCTGCCAGGCCAAATACCTCGGCAGCCTGAATGCTGGCCTGGAAGTACTGGTTGGTGCCGGGGCCTTTGGCGCCATTGGGCAGCACGTTCTCGTAGTTGCCCGTGCTATTGGCTAAGAAGGCACCGCCACCGGCCATCAGGTAAGGCTGGATTGGAAAGCTTTCGCCAATGAGGCCGCTGAGCTTCAGCTTGATACCCAGGTCTATCATGCCAACTTTGGCCGTAAACTCGGGGTTAGGGTAGCGCTCACCCACAAAGCGGTAGTTCTCGTAGTTGCCCAGCAGGCCCACGTCAAACGACTTCGAGATATAGCGCGTGATGTGTGCTCCGCCGCCAATCTGCTCCGGGGCAAAGAGACGCCAGAAATCACCGCCCAGGCCACCCTGATACTGCAAGATGCTGACGTTGCCCCCGATGGCCGTTTTGTGGTCGGCCGTCTGGGCCTGCGCCGTGGTGGTAGTCAGGCCAGCAGCCAGCAGCACCGCGCCCGGTAGCAGCCCCCGAACAATAGAAGAGATTTTTTTCATATGTGAGAAGAATAGGAATTGGTATCGGAGAGCGAGCTAAAAGCCCTCGTCTCCCTGCTTCTCTACGCAAAACTTAGCCAAACGGTAATCAAAACGATGGCCTGAACTCTCAACGCCTTGACTATAAGCTGAAAATAGCAAATCAACTGCGGAATTTACTTGCTTCTGCCTCTTGGCGGCGCCCTATCGGTCACCGGCTCTGCGCGTTATTAACACCGCCGATGCGCTTGTCCCCGGCGGGGGCAACGAGCCAAGACGCCCACGTGAAGGCTGTAGCCCCGCGCAGCCCGGCTTGTGAGTGGCGAGCGCCGCTGGACCGGTTGGCGCTCGGCGCTGCCTTGCTACCGGTAAAAGTATTTTTTTTTGAACTGTACCTGTTTTTTTTAGGAATCGGGCGGAGCCCACCCGCCGTAGGGTAGCCGAACAGCTAGGGCACACGCGGCGGCCCGCCCCGGCGCCGGGGCGGGCCTGCCGGTAGTTTAACCAGGCAGTTAGCGCACACCCGTACGCCACTCCTGCGGCGCGCTCATCCTCAAAATGGGCTTACCGGCCCTGAAAGGCAGTTTTCGGCGGTCCCGGCGGCGCTTTACTTTGCTGCTTTCTATCCCTACCTACTCTTTCATGAAACACCGCAAGTCACTCTTCCAGGCTGCGCTGCTGCTGGCGCTAGGGCTGGCCGGCGCCCACGCGCAAGCGCCAGCCAAAACCCCGGTGGCGCCCCCGGCCGACGCCAAAATGCAGCAGTTCATCACCAGCCTGATGCAGCAGATGACGCTGGATGAAAAAATCGGGCAGCTCAACCTACTGGCGGTAGGCTTCGACGTGACGGGGCCGGTGGTGAGCAAGGATGTGGACGCCAACATCCGCAAGGGCCTGGTGGGCGGCGTGCTCAATACCTACACGCCGGTGGCCGCCCGCAAGCTGCAAGCGCTGGCCGTGCAGGAGTCGCGGCTGCACATTCCGCTGCTGCTGGGCTACGACGTCATCCACGGGCACCGCACTATTTTTCCGATTCCGCTGGGGCTGGCGGCCAGCTGGGACCTCGATGCGCTGGAGCGCAGCGCCCGCATTGCGGCCGAGGAATCGGCGGCCGATGGCATCAACTGGGTGTACTCGCCGATGGTGGACATTGCCCGCGACCCGCGCTGGGGCCGCGTGGCCGAAGGGGCGGGCGAGGACCCTTACCTCGGCGCCCGCATTGCCGAGGCCATGGTGCGCGGCTACCAGGGACCGACGAATGACCTGACGCGGCCCGAAACCGTGATGGCCTGCCTCAAGCACTTTGCCTTGTACGGGGCCGCCGAGGCCGGGCGCGACTACAATACCACCGACATGAGCCGCCAGCGCATGTACAACGAGTACCTGCCCCCCTACCGCGCCGCCGTGGCGGCCGGCATCGGCTCGGTGATGTCGTCGTTTAATGACGTCAACGGCATCCCGGCCACGGCCAACCGCTGGCTGCTCACCGACCTGCTGCGCAACCAGTGGGGCTTCACCGGCTTCGTGGCGACCGACTACACGGCCATCAACGAGATGGAAGCCCACGGCCTGGGTACCGAGAAAAAGGTGTCGGAGCTGGCCCTCAACGCGGGGGCCGATATGGATATGGTGGGCGAAGTCTTCCTCAGGCAGTTGGCGACCAATCTTAAAGAAGGCACGGTGAAGCAGGCGACTATCGACCAGGCCTGCCGCCGCATCCTGGAAGCCAAGTACAAGCTTGGCCTGTTTAAAGACCCCTACCGGAGCGTGACGGAAGCCCGCGCCCAGGCTACCCTGATGAAGCCCGCCTACCTGGCCGATGCCCGCGACATTACGCGCCGCACCCTGGTGCTGCTCAAAAATGATAAGCAGACGCTGCCCCTGAAAAATACCGTGAACGTGGCCGTGGTGGGTCCGCTGGCCGACCGGGCGCACGACATGATTGGCAACTGGAGTGCGGCCGGCGATGGCAAGCAGGCCGTGTCCATCTTGCAGGGAATCAAGAACGTGGGGGGGGCCGGTGTGCGCGTGACCTACGCGCAGGGCGTCAACGTGACCGACGATGAGCCGCTGCTTAAGCGCCTCAACGCGTTCGGCGGCGAGCTGAGCATCGACCCGCGCCCGGCCGAAACCACCATCGCCGAAGCCGTGCAGGCCGCCCAGGGCGCCGACGTGGTGGTGGCCGTGGTGGGCGAAAGCCAGGGCATGACCGGCGAGGCCGCCAGCCGCGCCGACCTGGGCCTGCCCGGCCGCCAGCTCGACCTGCTCAAGGCCCTGAAAGCCACCGGCAAGCCGCTCGTGCTGGTGCTCGTGAATGGCCGCCCGCTGGCGCTGCCCTGGGAAGACCAGCACGCCGATGCCATCCTCGAAACGTGGTTTGGCGGCACCCAGGCCGGCAACGCGGTGGCCGATGCGCTGTTTGGGGTGTATAACCCGAGCGGCAAGCTCACCATGACTTTTCCGCAGTCGGTGGGCCAGGTGCCCATTTACTACAACCACAAAAGCACCGGCCGCCCCTATGCCGGCGTGCTGCTCGACAAGTACAAGTCGCGCTACCTCGATGCGCCCAACGACCCACTCTATCCATTTGGCTACGGCCTGAGCTACAGCACGTTCACATACTCAAAGCCTGTCGTTAGCCAAGCCACCCTGCGCCCCGGCCAGGGCCTCGACGTGGCCGTGACGGTGCAAAACACCGGCGGCTACGACGGCGCCGAGGTAGCCCAGCTCTACCTGCGCGACCTTGTGGGCAGCAGCACCCGACCGGTGAAGGAACTAAAAGGCTTCCAGAAAATAACGCTTAAAAAGGGCGAAAGCCGCCGGCTCACCTTCCACCTAGCGGCCGACGACCTCAAGTTTTACAACGACGACCTGAAGTTTGTGGCCGAGCCCGGCGGCTTTGAGGTGTACGTGGGGGGTAATTCGCGCGATGTGCAGGCCGCCAGCTTTACGCTGCTGCCGTAGCACCGGCCACAGTGAGGCCCCGGTAAGCGGGCCGCAACACCCGTTGCGGCCCGCTTACCGGGGCCTCACTGTATTCCGCCGATGCCTTTTACCATGCTGCGTACCAACGCCGCGGTGACCACACCCTACCCCACCCGGCTGCTTCCCTTGGCGAGCGGAAGCGGGCTGTTGATACTGGGTTTTCTGTGTCACAGCCGGGCCCGCCAGCAAGAGCAGGGCCGGTAAGATTTTTTCCATACAAACAGGAGCGCTGGAAAACGAAAGAACGCCAGGCGAAGCTGACAGAGCAGCTCCACCTGGCGTTCAATGATACGCCAAATGGCGTTAGCTACCGCTTACAGGCGCCCGAAATTCAGGCCCAGAATCAGCACGATGCCAATAACCATCAGGATGAGGTAGGTTTCGACCGAGCCGGTTTGCACATTGCGCAGCAGTTGGCCGCCGGCCAGCGTCACGCGGCCCACACCATTGGCGATGGGGTCGATGATACCATTTTCGACAAACTTGTAGAGGCCGGTCGAAAGCGCCATGACGGGCTTCACGATGAGATTATCGTACAGCTCATCGATGTAGTACTTGTGGTACACCAGGTTCTCGGGGGCCGAGCGCGGGGCATCATCTTCGGCGGGGCGCTGGGCGCGGGCCACGTACTGCACGTAGGCCAGCACAATGCCCACCACGGCTACCAGCACCGAGATGCCCATCAGCATCAGTTCGGTGCTGTGCTCGGGCTCAGCGTTGAAGGCAGCCGGCAGAATCTGCCGCGAGTAAGTGAAAATCGGGGCCAGGAAATCGGCCAGGTAGTGCTTGCCCACGAACATAGGCGCGCCCATGAAGCCGCCCACGGCCGACAAGATTGCCAGCACAACCAGCGGCAGCGTCATGCTGGCCGGCGACTCGTGCAGGTGGTGGCGCTGCTCCTCGGTACCCCGAAACTCGCCGAAGAACGTGAGAAACAGCAGGCGGAACATGTAGAAAGCCGTCAGAAACGAGGTGAAAACGCCGATGGCCCACATCACCTTGCTGTGCTCGTACACGTGGCTCAGGATTTCATCTTTCGAGAAAAAACCCGCGAACGGCGGAATGCCCGAAATGGCCAGGCAGCCAATGAGCATCGTTAAGAACGTGATGGGCAACGCTTTGCGCAGGCCACCCATGCGGCGCATATCCTGCTCATTACTCATGGCGTGAATCACCGAGCCCGCGCCCAGGAAGAGCAGCGCCTTGAAGAAGGCGTGCGTGAGCACGTGGAAAAACGACGAGGTGTAACCCATTACGCCCAGCGCCAGGAACATGTAGCCCAGCTGCGATACCGTGGAGTAGGCCAGCACTTTCTTGATGTCGTTCTGGGCCAAGCCGATGGTGGCGGCGAAGAGCGCCGTAGCGAGGCCAATAATGCCCACTACTTCGAGTGTTTGGGGGGCCAGCGTGAAGAGTACGTTGGCGCGCAGCACGAGGTAGATACCGGCCGTTACCATCGTAGCGGCGTGGATGAGCGCCGAAACTGGCGTGGGGCCAGCCATAGCGTCGGGTAGCCAGGTATAGAGCGGCAGCTGCGCCGACTTACCCATGGCACCCACGAAAAGCAGCAGGGTAATGGCGGTACAAATACCCACGCCGTAGGTACCAAACTGGCCCAGACTGGCTTTCTGAAACACCTCGGCATACTGCACCGAGTTGAACGTCAGGTACATCAGAAAGATACCGAGTAGGAAGCCCAGGTCACCCACCCGGTTGATGATGAAGGCTTTTTTGGCGGCGTTGTTGTAGCTGGTATTCTTGTTCCAGAAGCCGATAAGCAGGTACGAGCACAGCCCCACGCCTTCCCAGCCAATGAAGAGAATAACGAAATTGGCCCCCAGCACCAGAATCAACATGCTGAATACGAAGAGGTTGAGGAAGCTGAAGAACTTCCCCACGTTCTCGTCGTGGTGCATGTAGCCGATGCTGTAGATGTGGATGAGCGTGCCCACGCCCGTAATCAGCAGCAGCATGAGCAGGCTAAGCTGGTCAATCTGGTAGCTGAACGGAATTTGCAGCGAGCCCACCGAAATCCAGTCGAAGAGGTTGACGGTGTACTGATACTTGAAATTGACGAACAGAAACACCGACAGCAGGAACGAGGCCAGCACGGCGAGCGTGCCGACGGCCCCGGCCACCGTACCCGATAACTTTCTATTTAGCAATCCGTTGAGCAGAAATCCCAGAAAGGGTAGCCCCGGAATGAGGACGTACAGCAACGTAGCAAAGGGTGCCGTGGCACCGGGGAGAACAGTTTCTTGCATAAGATAAATGGGCGCCTACGCGGCTGTCATTACCCCTTCAACCGGCTGAGCAGGTTGACGTCGGTATTCTGGAAGTTGCGGTAAATCATGACGATGATGCCCAGGCCCACGGAGACTTCGGCGGCGGCCACGGCCATGATGAAAAACACGAACACCTGCCCGTTGGGGTCGGCGCGGTAGGCGGCAAAGGCCGTCAGCAAGATGTTCACTGCATTGAGCATCAGCTCGATGCACATGAAGATGATAATGGCGTTGCGCCGAATGAGTACCCCCGTGACGCCGATGCAGAAAAGAGCGGTGGCGAAAAACACGTAGTACTGCAACGGCACCTCGTGAATGACGGCGGGAACGATAGAAGCGTTGGTCATGGCAAGAAAGCTGCGGGAAAGCACGGCCAGCCTGCGGCCAACCTAGCGGACAAAGTTATTGTCTGAACCGCGGATTCGTCGGATTTTTCGGATTAATCGGCTTTTGAGGCTATCGGCTTGCGCGCCGCTGACCGGGGTAATTGGTGGGTACCTTTTGAAAAATTTAAAGTAACCGCCTAGCTCTTTCGTCTACAGCACCACAGGGCCCCGACCAGGCTCTCAGCGCTTGGCTTTGTCTAATCGAGTAATCCGACAAAGCCACTTAATCCGCGGCTCAGACAACGATGGAAGCTTTTGCCCTACCCCTCTCTGCCCTCATGACAACCGCCGCCGGCCAGGACCAGCAGATACAAGCGGCGGTGCGCGAGCAGCGCAGTCGCCTGCTGCGGTTTATCGAGCGGCGCGTGCCCGACCCCGACGAGGCCGAAGATATTTTGCAGGACGTTTTTGCTGAGTTGGTGGAAAGCTACCGGCTGCTCAAGCCCGTGGAGCAGGCCGCCGCCTGGCTGTTTCGGGTGGCTCGCAACCGTATTATCGACCGCTACCGGCGCGTGCCGGCCCAGCGTACGGTGTCGCTGAGTGCGCCGCTCGGCGCCACGGAGGGCGACGAGCCGGCCCGCCTGCTGCAAGACGTGCTGCCTGCCCCCGACGACTCGCCCGAAAACCGCTTGCTGCGCGAAACCATCATGGATGCCCTCACCGATGCGCTGGCCGAATTGCCCGCCGAGCAGCGCCAGGTATTCGTCTGGCACGAGCTAGAAGACAAGTCGTTCAACGACATGGTGGCCGAAACCGGCGTGCCGCTCAAAACCCTTATTTCGCGCAAGCACTACGCCGTGAAGCACTTGCGCAAGCGCCTGCGCAAGCTCTACGATGAGCTGTTTGACAATGGGTAAGCGGGTAATGGTCAAGGAGTAGTTATTCCTATCACGACCGCTCGACAAGCCCTTAATCACTACCCGTTACATTACTAATCGTTAATTATGTCTCGCTCTTTCTGGCTACCAAAAGCCCTCAAATTCGTTTTCTTCGGGGCCGTGCTGGTGGGTCTGGTAGGCTTTGCTACCATGAGCCTGTGGAACTGGCTGATGCCCATGCTTTTCCATTTGCCGGCGCTCACTTTTGGGCAGGCGCTGGGCTTGCTGGTGCTCAGCCGCCTCCTCACCGGGGGCTTTGGGCGCGGGGGCCAGGGCGGCTGGGCGCGGGGCCGCGCCTGGAAGCGCCAGATGCAGCAGCGCATGGAAGCCTTTTCGCCGGCCGACCGCGAGAACTTTCGGCAGCAGCTGCGCAGCCGCTGCGCCGGCTCCTGGGGCCGCTCGCCGGCCGAGGCGCCCGCCGAGCCGGCAAGCTAACGGTTGTTCCTTTTGTCCATTTGTCCCAGCAAAAAGCCCGTCGTTTCGACGGGCTTTTTCTTTGGCTGGCAGCGTGCTGGCCGCTTACTGCTGGCTGGCCCGGAAGAGCTTTTGCTTTTCTTCTTTCGACAAGCTTTCGTAGCCCGAGCGCGAGATTTTGTCTAGGATGAGGTCTACTTCTTCGGGGGGCGTGGTGCCGGGGCTGGCCTTACCGGCGGCGGCCGACGGGCGGCCCACCGCGACGGGGCTGCGGTGCGTCACCTGCATGGCCGGGCGGCCGTGAAAGAGGCCGCTAATCCAGTCGCCGATGGCTACGATGGGCCGGCCCATATCGCGGCCCGCCTTAAGTTGCTTCACGAATACGAAGCCGAGCAGCGCCCCGCCCAGGTGCGTGATTTCGCCGCCGGGGTTGCCGCCATTGATGCCCCCCACCGAAATCAGCACCACCGCCACGGCTATCCACTTGATTTTGACCGGCCCCAGCAGGATGAGCATGAACGTAAAATCGGGCAGCAGCGTGGCCGCCGCCACAATGATGGCCGTGACCGAGGCCGACGCCCCAATGACCGGCATACCCAGCCCGGGCCGCAGCACCGGCAAGAAATTATACGCCAGCAGGAAGAAAACTGCCCCCGCCAGCGCCCCCAGCACGTAGAGGCTCACCAGCCGCCGGTCGCCAAGATACTCGCGAATAAGCTGCCCGAACCAATAGAGGTTCAGCATATTAAACAAGATGTGGAAGAAGTTTTCGTGTACGAAGGCGTACGTGAGCAGCGTCCAGGGGTGGCGTAGCAGCACCGCTACATCGGAGGAGAGCGCCAGCTGCCGCAGCACCAGCGTGTACACGCCCCGCGACTGGGCCAGAAACAGGATGGCCTGAAATACAATGAGCACCGCCCACACCAGCGCATTGCTGATAATAAGCTGATTGAGTGCATTATCGCGGCGCGAAAAGGCGGCGCGAATATCCTGGGTTAAACTCATGAGAAACGGCGGATTTTAGTAGAAGCGGGCGCGCCCGCTCTCCCAGAATTTAAGAATAATGAAGGCGATGAGCATGCCGCCGATGTGGGCAAAGTGGGCCACATTGTCGCCGGGCACCCGGTGCACTCCCGTGTACAACTCATACAAGGCGTAGAAGAATACGAAATACTTCGCCTTGATGGGAATGGGCGGAAAAAGCAGCATCAGCTTGGTATTGGGAAACAGGTAGGCGAAGGCGAACATTACCCCAAACACCGCTCCCGAAGCCCCGAGCATTCCGCCGCTAGGAGAGTTGAAGATGGATTCGTGCAGCTCTTTCACGTTCTCCACCACCGCCTGCCGCAGCTCGGTATCGTTGGGGTTGCGCTGCAAAGCCGCCGCGGCGTCGTGGTAGGTTTCGGCCTTGAACCCTACTTTTTGCATAAACTGGTCGTAGCTAACGGCATCGGGGCTGGCAATGACTTCCTGGTAAGCCGTTTCGAGCTGGCGCATCTCGTAGGTTCGTACGCCTTGGTAGAGCAGGCCCGCGCCAACGCCGCACATCAGCCAGAAGGCTAGGAAGCGCTGGCCGCCCCAGCGCTGCTCCAGCAGCGGCCCCAGCGACATCAGGCCAAACATGTTGCCAATCAGGTGCATCCAGTTCTGCGGGTCGTGCAGAAACATGTACGTGAAAAGCTGCCAGAAATGGAAATACGGCGACCCCAGCGTGTAGAGGCTGCCCAGCTCCGTTACGGAGGGGTTGAGCCGCAGATTTACCTGAATAAGGTAAACCACGATGTTGGCCAGCAGCAGGTTGCGAACGGTAGGCGTGAGATTGAACATAGCGGAGCACCCGGCGCCCGCCGGGTGAGAATGAAGGGCAAAGGTCGCACCGGGCGCGCTACGCGCCGGCCTTGCGGAAATAGGCGGCCAGTTGCTCACCGTCGAGCAGCACCACGGTGGGCCGGCCATCGGGGGTATAGTTGGGCACCTGGCAGGCAAAGAGCTTGTCAACCAAAGCATTCAGCTCCACATCGGGCAGGCGGGGCTGGCTGGTGGCCTGGGCCACGCGCCGGGCCAGGGCGCGGGCCAGCGCCTCGCGCCGGTCGAGGCGCAGTGGGGCGGCGCCACTCCGAAACTGCTCGATGAGCCCTTCAAGCAGCTCCTTTTCGCCCTGCGCGGGCAGGTCGGCGGGCACGGCCTCGATGGCGATAGTATGAGGCCCAAACTCGGCGAAGCGGAAGCCCAGCAGGTGCAGCGAAGGCGTCAGTTCGCCTAGCACAGCGTAGTCGGCAGGCGAAAACGTGAGTGGCCGCGGAAACAGCAGCGCCTGCGAGTGCACCGCGCCCCGCTCCTGCCCGGCCGCGTACTGCTCGTAGAGGATGCGCTCGCGGGCCGCCTCCTGGTCAATCAGCATCAGGCCCGACTTCACGGGCAGCAGTACGTAGCGGTTCAGCACCTGAGTGGCGCGCGGGCTGTGCGAGCCGCCGCCGGGGTTAGAAGCAGCCGGGCCGGCCGGGCTGGCGGGCTGCGGGCGCGGCCGGTCGGTGGGGGCCGGGTGCGTGAAGGGCAGCTCAGGCAGCGGCGCTACGGGCGGCGCCACGGTGACGGTAGCGGCCGGCGGGGCCTCATCGGCCGGGCGCACGGGCTGGCCCAGCTCACGGTAAAAGGCTTCGAGGTCGCGCTTGGCCTGCTCGGTGGGGCGCGGCGGCGCCTGGCGCTCGTCACCCGTTTTGCGGTCGCCCCGCGCGGCCGAAGCCACCGAAGCGGCCAGCGCATCGGGGTTGAACTCGACGGTGCGGACGGGCGCGGGCAGCGCGGACCCCTCACCCCGGGCAAAGGAGCTGGCCCCCGCCGAAGTGCGCAGCGGCCGAATGGGCGCAAAGTTCACGTCGCCCTCAAAGTCGAGCGAAGGCGTGAGGCTGTGCACGCCCAGCGCCTGCCGCACGGCCGCGCGCACCACGGCGTACACCGTTTTTTCGTCCTCAAATTTTATCTCCGTCTTGGTGGGGTGCACGTTGATGTCGATGGCCTTGGGGTCCAGCTCCAGAAACAGCACGTAGAACGGGTGCGTGTCGCGGGCCAGCAGGCCCTCGTAGGCGGCCAGCACGGCGTGGTTGAGGTAGGCCGAGCGGATAAAGCGGTTGTTGACGAAGAAAAACTGGTCGCCCCGGCTCTTCTTCGCCGACTCCGGCTTACCGATGTAGCCCTTCACGGTGATAAAGGGCGTAACCTCTTCACAGTTAGCCAGCTGCTCCTTGTAGTTATTACCCAGCAGGGCCACAATGCGCTGGCTCAGCTTGCCGGCGGGCAAGCCAAAAACCTCCAGGTCGTTCTGATACAGCGAAAAGGCTATCTGCGGATTGGCTAGCGCAATGTGCTGAAACTCATCCAAGATGTGGCGCATCTCCACGGCATTGCTTTTCAAGAAGTTGCGGCGGGCCGGCACGTTGAAAAACAGATTTTTGACCGAGATGCTCGTGCCATCGGGGCAGGCGGTGGGCGCCTGGCTCGTCACCTGCGAGCCTTCCACGAGCAGCAGCGAGCCGGTTTCCTGGCCGCGCTGCTTGGTGCGGATTTCGACCTGCGCCACGGCCGCGATGCTGGCCAGCGCCTCGCCCCGGAAGCCCAGTGTGCGGATGCGAAACAGGTCTTCAGTCGAGCGAATTTTGCTGGTGGCGTGGCGCTCCAGGCTCATGCGGGCATCGGTGGGCGACATGCCGGCGCCGTCGTCCACCACCTGCACGAGCTGCTTACCGGCTTCTTTCACAATCAGCTGCACGCTGGTGGCACCGGCATCCACGGCGTTTTCCAGCAATTCTTTGACGACGGACGCAGGGCGCTGCACTACTTCGCCAGCCGCAATCTGGTTGGCGAGGTATTCGGGCAGAAGTTGGATGATGTCGGGCATAGGAGTAGGCACGCCGAAACGGTACCGGATTTTGGCGGCCAGGCGGGCAATAGGCCGGCTGCATCGCCGTTTTTCGGCGGTTGCTACTGGCTTGGTGCCTACCTTTGCGGCCAATTTGGGCGAGCTGCCCGGCTTATTTTCGGCTACCACGGAGGTTCGGCTCGTACGGAACCACCGAAGGCAGCCGGGGGTTCCGGCAGCGTCCACCGGCAAAAGTAGGCTGGCCGGGCCGCCTTTTCTACAGTTTCCAACACCTCCTGCCCTGGGCTGATGCGCGTCGATTTCCGGTTTCTGTTTCTGGGGTTGCTGCTGGGGGTTGCCGGGTTGCTGCTGGGTTTTTCGGAGCCCCGCAAACCCCTGCCCGACCCGCTGCCCAGCAGCCCCGCCGAGCAGCAGTGGGTCGACAGCGTGTTTAATGCGCTCACGCCCGACCAGCGGCTGGGGCAGTTCTTCATGGTGGCGGCCTACTCCAACCGCGAGAAGGCCCACGCCGACCGCATTGAGCGGCTGGTGCGCAACCAGGGCATCGGGGGCGTCATGTTTTTGCAGGGTGGCCCCAAGCGCCAGGTGCTGATGACCAACCGCTTGCAGGCCGCCGCCAAGGTGCCGCTACTCATTGCCACCGATGCCGAGTGGGGCCTCGACATGCGCCTCGACTCGACCTCGCACTTTGCCAAGGAAATGACGCTGGGTGCGATGGACGACGACCGGCTCGTGTACCAGATGGGCCGCGACCTGGCCCGCAAGCTGCGGGCGCTGGGCGTGCACATCAACTTTGCGCCGGTGGTCGATGTCAATTCCAACCCCGGCAACCCGGTGATTGGCAACCGCTCATTTGGCGAAAACCAGGACCGCGTGGCAGCGCTGGGCGTGCAGTACGTCAAGGGTTTGCAGGACCAGCACGTCATCGCCGTGACCAAGCACTTTCCCGGCCACGGCGACACCGATACCGACTCGCACGTGTCGCTGCCGGTGATTAACACCGACCTGGCGCGGCTCGAAAAAGTGGATTTGGTACCCTTCCAGAAAACGTTTGAGGCCGGGGCGCTGGGCGTGATGGTGGCCCACCTCTACATGCCGCTCTTCGACACCACCAATGCCAAAACGACCACGCTCTCGAAGGCGCTCGTGACGGGCTTGCTGCAAGACCGCATGGGCTTTAAGGGCCTGATTTTCACGGATGCGCTGAACATGCGCAGCGTGAGCAAGCTCTACAAGGATGGCGAGCTGGATGCAATGGCCCTGGCCGCCGGCAACGACATTCTGCTGTTTTCGGAAGACGTGCCGGCCGCCCTCATTCGCATCAAGGAGGCCGTAGCAGCGGGCACTTTGCGGCAGGCCGACCTCGACACGCGGGTGAAGAAAATCTTGCGCGCCAAATACTGGGCGGGGCTCAATAAGTACAAGCCAGCCAATGCCCTGACGGTGCGCGACAGTCTCAACCTGCCCGAGTCGCGGGTGCTGTCGCAAACCATTTTTGAGCACGCCGTGACGGTGGTCAAGAACGAAGACCGGCTCCTGCCCTTCCAGCGGCTCGATACGCTGCGCATTGCGGCCATCACCATCGGCACCCAGCCGGAAGGGCCTTACGCTACCATTTTCAACAAGTACCAGCCCGGCCCAGTGTACGCCGTGCCCGACCGCTACGCGGCCGACTCGACGTTTAGCCGCATCTACGCCCGCCTGGGCGATGCCAACGTGGTGGTCGTGAGCCTGCACGCCATGAACAACACGCCCAGCCACAGCTACGGCCTGGGCGAGGGGGCGCTGAAATTTCTGAAAAACCTGGAGGCCGACAAACGCCGCAAAACGGTGGTGGTAGCGATGGGCAACGCCTACGGCCTGAAGTTTTTGCAGGGCGCCCGCACGCTGGTGTGCGGCTACGAGGACCACTACGCGGCGCAGCTGGTAGTACCGCAAATCCTGTTTGGGGCGCTGCCGGCGCGGGGCAAGCTGCCCGTCACGGTATCGGAAACGCTGAAGGCCGGCACTGGCCTGGCCACGCCCGAGCTGCACCGCCTGCGCTACGCCGCGCCCGAGCGCGAGGGCCTGGACTCGAAAATCATGAGCCAGATTGACCACATTGCCCTCGAAAGCATCGTGACGGCCGCCACACCCGGCTGCCAGGTGCTTATCGCTAAAAACGGCACCGTGGTATTTGACCAGAGCTACGGCTACGGCACCTACGACCAGAGCCAGCCCGTGACCAACAGCACGCTCTACGACCTGGCTTCGGTAACGAAAGTGGCGGGCACCTTGCAGGCCATCATGTATTTGAAAGACCAGGGCCGCCTGACCCTCGACGAAAAGGTGAGCACCTACCTGCCCGAAATGGCGCGCACTAATAAGCGCGACGCTACCGTGCGCGACGTGCTGCTGCACCAGGCGGGCCTCAAGCCCGGCATTCCGACCTGGGAGCGCACCGTGCACGACGGCACCCTGAAGCCGAATTACTACTCCAGCCTGCGCACCGAAGACTTCCCGAATGAGGTGGCGCCCGGCGAGTATTCCATCAAGGCCGCCGATGACTCGGTGTGGGCTTGGACGCTACGCTCGCAGCTATTGCCCAAAGTGCGCGGCAAGTACCCGGTGGAATATTCCGACCTGAGCTTCATCATTATGAAGCGCTTGGCGGAGAAAATCTTGGGTCAGCCCCTGGCCGAATTTCTGCCCAAGGAATTTTACAAGCCGCTGGGCCTGGGCACGATGACGTACAATCCGCTCACGCGCTTTCCCAAAAGCTGCATCGCCCCCACCGAAAACGACACTTACTACCGCCGCGAGCAGCTGCAAGGCACCGTACATGACCAAACAGCTGCCCTAGTGGGTGGCGTGGGCGGCCACGCCGGCCTCTTCGCTACCGCCAACGACCTGGCGGTGCTGATGCAGATGAACCTGCAAAACGGCAAGTATGGCGGCAATACCTACTTCCAGAATGCGGTGGTGAGCGAGTTTTCGCGGCCGCAGGTGGCCGGCAACAAGCGCGGCCTGGGCTGGGACCGCGGCGACCCCAGCAAGCCGGAAGGCCCCACCAGCCGCCTCGCGCCGGCCAGCACCTTCGGCCACACGGGCTTCACGGGTACCTGCGTGTGGCTCGACCCCGACAACCAGATTCTCTACGTCTTCCTCTCTAACCGCGTGTACCCCGACGCGGGCAACATCAAGCTGCGCACGTACAACGTGCGTACCCGCATTCAGGAGGTGATTTATAAGGCGATGGCCCAGAATAAGCCCGTGCAGGCTAGCGGCGCGGTGGGCGGGCAATAACACGTTGTTTGGCGGCGGCTAACTCAATATGCAGATAAGCCAGCCCACCAAAACTCACTTTTTGAGTCTTGATAAGCGAATAGCCGGCAGCCTTTATTTGTAGCGGACGATTGGTTCGTCCACCAAGCGGCCCCCCACAGCCTACCCAACCTAGCCGAAAGAAGCCGCAGCTATCGGTGATAGCAGTCTTAATTTGGCAGAGATTATTTTGCCCAAAACAGCTGTGAGTCACGTCAATCAGCGCCCCTATTATGGGCTCGTGGCTAGCGGCGTCCACTAGTCGTCCTTGCGCATAAGTGGCGATGGTATCGAAATAGGCCACGGTACCAGCTACAACCCGGCAGTTTTTCAACTTGTATTCCGTCGTCTGGAAAGGCGGCATGGCTGGCATATTAGGTGGTACTTCTTGCCCCAATTCCCTGCGAACCTCTGGGGTATACCAGTTTACCTGTGCCTGACTTACAGTAAAAAACCCTGTCAAAAGCCACAGTAAGCTCACCAAGCAAAGCTGCTCTTTCATAGCCCCAAATTACACCCCTATTACGGCGCTACCCACACGTTATCAGCCGGGTAACTGTCGGGCACGTAAAGGCTGCCCAGCGTCACTTTTTTAATGGTGCGGCCGTTGCGGACGGGCACCGTTACGGTGCTGGCATTTTGCCACACGGCGATGCTGCGGTGGATTTTCTCCTCCGTGCCGTTGTCGAAGGTTACGGTGAGGTCCACGGGTACGGGCTTGCTGCCTTTGGCGGTGACGGTGATTTGGGCGGGCTTGTCGGCGGGGCGCACCACGGTGCTGATGGCCAGGTCGGGGTAGCCGCCGTCGAAAAACCAGCGCTGCCAAAACCAGTCGAGGTTCTGGCCTGCCCCGGCGTTCATCGAGTAGAAGAAGTCGTAGGGCATCGGGTGCTTGCCGTGCCAGGTGCGGATATACGTATGCAACGCCTTGGTAAACAGTTCATCACCAAGCATATCCTTGACGTAGAGGTACCCTAGTCCCGGCTTAGGGTACGAGTTGAGGAAGAACGGCGCGCCGCTCTGCTGGGTCGTGAGGGTCACGATGGGCAGGTCGTCCTCGGTACCGGCGGCGCGGGCGTAGGGCACCATGCCGTAGTCGTCGATGAGGCCGGGCTGGATGATGGAGGAGATAATCCACTCGCCGATGGTGGCCCAGCCCTCGTCCATCCAGCCGTACTTCGTTTCGTTGATGCCCATGTAGAACGGAAACATCGTGTGGAAAATCTCGTGGTCGGTGAGCGTGATGGCCTCCTCACGGGTGCGCGAGGGGTTGTCGTTCACCATCATCGGGTACTCCATCTGGTCGAGGCCGTCGAACACCGTTTCGTGGTTGTAGGGATAAGGCCATTTGGGAAAGGTGTAACTCATGGCCTGCACCGTGCGGCGGGCAATCTCAATCACATCGCGGTAGTCGCGGTGCTTGGTGTTGTACACGGCATCGACGCGGGTGCGGCGCCGGGTGGCGGGGTCCACCACGAGGCTGGTCGCCTGCCATACATAATGCTCGGAAGTGGCAAAGGCAAAGTCCGTTACGTCGCGCGCGTCGAAGTGCCAGGTGTTGTCGCCGCGGCCGGCGGTGTAGTCGTGGCGGCGCAGGTCGGTGCTGTCGATGATGCTGGTAATGCCATCCTTGGTGCTGGCTTCCCGCAGGCGATTCACGTATTTTTTGGTAAGTACCTTACTGGCGTTGGTAAGGTCGCCGGTGGCCCACACCACGTAGTTGCGTGGCATGGTGATATCGACCGCGAAGTGGCAGAAGTCGTTGTAGAACTCCGGCCCACCGAGGTAAGGCGTTTTGTTCCAGCCGTCTATATCATCATACACCGCAATGCGCGGGAAGAAATAGGCGACGAACGCCGCGCCCGGCTCAATCTCGCCCGTGCGCTGGTGCGAGCCTTCGTTGAGGGTGTAGGCGTAGGTGATGACTACTTCCACCGTTTGGCCCGGCCCCAGGGGCTGGGCGAGCGGCACAGTCATGTTGGTGTTGTCGATGGCCAGCGATTTCACATCCACATCCTGTCCCCCCAGGCTGAGCTTGGAAATAGCCACGCCTTCGCCAATGTCTTCGGGCCGAAACTTGGTGGTGCGCGGCGCGCCGTTCTGGTAGAGGTTGGCGTAGAGCTTGAACCACAGCTCGTGCAGCTCGTCGGGGCTGTTGTTCTGGTACACGATTTTCACCTCGCCTTCCAGCTTGCGCGAGGCGGGGTTGAAGACGACCTGGATGGCGTAGTCGGCGGTGTTTTGCCAGTAGTGCGGGCCGGGGTGGCCATCGGCGGCGCGGGTACCCTTGAGGTACGTAGCGCGCAGGTTGCGGGGCATGGGCAGCGGCGCCTGGGCCAGGCTAGCCGAGCAGGTGAAGGCCAGCAGCGCCGCCAGCGCCACGCGGGGAAAACCAAAAATCTTTTTCAACCAGAAAAACTAAAATAAAGCGTTTGCGAGGCGCCGGGGCCTTTTTCAGCGCAGCCGAGCCCCGCCAGCTATTAACACAAAAACCAGCTTACCGCTGCAAATCAGCCCGCAAAAATAGCTAAAACGGCAGGTTAGCCCGACGAACGCCGCGCTAACCTGCCGTTTTAAAAATCAACCGCGCCGGGCGTTGCTACCGGGCAGTCCCGGTTCCCTTCGGCCCGGCGGCTTTGCCCGGCTTGGGCATGGCCTTGGCCGGCGTCATCGGGAAGCCCCGGTGCTTCATCAGGGCGTCGATTTTGGGGTCGCGGCCGCGGAAGGCGCGGTAGCCGGCGGCCGGGTCCACGGTGTTGCCCACCGTGAATACGTGGGCCCGCAGGCGCGCCGCCACGGCTTTGTCATAAGGGCCGCTGGCCTCGGTGAAGGCGCTAAAGGCATCGGCCGCCAGCACCACCGACCACAGGTACGAATAGTAGCCCGCCGAGTAGCCATCACTCGAAAACACGTGGCTGAACTGCGGCGTGCGGTGGCGCATCACCAACTCGTGGGGCATGCCTAGCTCGGCCAGCGTTTCGCGCTCAAACTTATCGGGGTCAATCTTTTGCGAGCCCGCCAGGTGCAGCTTCATGTCGATGAGGGCGCTGGCCAGAAACTCGGTCGTGGCAAAGCCTTCGTTGAAGGTGCTGGCTTTATTAATGCGGTCAACCAAGACCTGCGGAATGGGCTGGCCGGTCTGGTAGTGCAGGGCAAAGCGGTTGAGCACTTCGGGCGTAGGCAGCCAGTTTTCGAGCAGTTGCGAGGGGAACTCCACGTAGTCGCGCACCACGCTGGTGCCCGCCAGGCCAGGGTAGGTCACGTTGCTCGACAGCCCGTGCAGGGCGTGGCCAAACTCGTGGAACAGCGTGGTGGCGTCGGTCCAGGAAATGAGCACCGGCTCGCCCTCCTTGCCTTTCACGAAGTTCGAGTTGTTGGAAACAATGGTGGTCACCTCTTTGCCGTCCATGCGCTCCTGGTTGCGGTAGGCGTTCATCCAGGCACCCGAGTTTTTGCCGGGGCGCGCGTAGGGGTCGAAGTACCACAGGCCCACCTGCTTGCCGGTGGTTTTGTCGTTCACCTGCCACACCTTCACGTCGGGGTGGTACACGGGCACGTCCGTCACGGGTACGAAGGTGAAGTTGAACAATTCGCCGGCCACCCAAAACATGCCTTCGCGCATCTTATCGAGCTGCAAGTAGGGCTTCACCTCGTTCTGGTCGAGGTCGTAGCGGGCCTTGCGCACCTTCTCGGCGTAGTAGCGGTAGTCCCAAGGCTCAATCTTGAAGCCGGCGGGGGCGCCTTCTTTTTGGGCCAGGGCCTGCATGTCGGCCACTTCCTCGTGCACACGGGCCACGGCAGGCTTCCACATTTCCAGCATCAGCTGCATGGCGGCCTCGGGCGTTTTGGCCATCGTGTTGTCGAGGCGCAGGTGGGCGTGGGTGGGGTACCCTAGCAGCTTGGCGCGCTCGGCCCGCAGCTGCAAAATCTGGGTGATGAGCGCGTTGTTGTCGTGGGCGCCGCCGTTGTCGCCGCGGTTGGTAAACATGCGCCACGCCTTTTCGCGCAGCGCCCGCTGGTCCGAATACGTCAAAAACGGGTCGATGCTGGAGCGTGTATTCGTAATAACACCCACGCCGTTCACCTTACGGCCGGTGGCGGCCGTGGTAGCTGCGTCGCGTAGCGACGGCGGCAGCCCACCCAGGTCCTTGTCGGTATGCAGCACCAGCACCGAGTCGGCTTCGTCGGCCAGCACGTTTTGCGAGAAGTTGGTAAATAGTCCCGCCAGCTGCTGATTGATTTGCGAGAGCCGCGCCTTGGCCGGCGCGTTCAGCTTGGCCCCGGCGCGCACAAACTGCTTGTAATTCACCTCCACGAGCCGCTGCTGCTCGGGCGTCAGCTTTTTGGTGGCGGGCGAGGTGTACACCGCTTCAATGCGCTTGAACAAGGCCGTATTCTGCGAAATCTGGTCGGCGAAAGCGGCCATCCTGGGGGCCATCTCCTTCTCTACGGTCCCAAACTCCTTGTCATTCAGCGTCGATTTCCAGACGCCATACACGGCCTGCACGCGGTCGAGGGCGCCGCCGCTGCGCTCCATCGCGGCAATGGTATTGTCGAAGGTGGGTGCGGCCGGGTTGTTGGCAATGGCGTTGATTTCGGCCAGGTTTTCGGCCATCGCGGCTTCGAGCGCGGGCTTGAAATCAGCCACTTTCACTTTGTCGAAGGCGGGCACGCCGCCGTGGGGGCCGCCCCAGGGTGCCAGTAGCGGCGCCTGGCTGGCACGGCCGGTCACCGTGACGACCGGGCTAGTAGCTTGGGCCATGCTCAGGTAGGGTTGGGCCACCGCGAGGCCGAGCAGCGCTAAGCTGCCCGCAACCTGGCGGTGGGTAAGAAAAAACGACATACCAATACACTAAAGGGTAAATTGTAAAGCGGTGCGCTATTTATCGCTCCAGCTTGAAGCCGGGCTCGCGGGCGGGCGGCGCGGTGCGGTTGGCCACGGCCCAGCCGGTGAGGTACATCCACTGCGTCATGTGCAGCAGCTTGTGGTAGTCGATGCGCTGGGGCTCGTCGCGCGGGGTGTGGTAATCGACGTGCAGCAGTGAGGTATACATAATGGCCGGGATGCCCAGGCGCGCATACGGCAGGTGGTCGGAGCGGAAGTACCAGCCCTCGGGGTGGGTGGGCTTGTCCCACTCGGTATCGAGCTTGAACTTGGGGCCGGCCTGGTTGGCCGCCAAGGCCGTTTTCACGAGGTCGGAGGAGTTCATGTGGGGCGGCGTCGAGCCCAGCAGCGCGGCCGAGTCGGGGGCGTTGCGGCCCATCATTTCGGCATTGAGCACCGCCACGATGGACGACTGCGGCACCGTGGGGTGGGCAGAAAAGTAGGTCGAGCCAATCAGCCCGCGCTCCTCCGAGCCCTGGTACACAAACAGCGCCGAGCGCCGGCCGGGCTGCTGCTTGAAGGCCCGCATGATGGCCAGCAGCGCCGCGCAGCCGGTGGCGTTGTCATCGGCCCCATTGTAAATCGAGTCGCCCGCGATGGGCGCCCGCACGCCGTCGTGGTCCTGGTGGGTACTGAAGAGCACGTACTCATTTTTCAGCTGCGCATCCGTGCCGGGCTGCTTGGCCACGATGTTCACCGACGGGTACTGGAAGCTCTCCACTTTAAGCTCAGCGGTGAGCTGCTGGCCGGCCTGCTGCACCCAGCTGGCGGCGCTGGCGGGCAGCCACATCACGGGCGGCGTGCTCACCACGCGGGTGCTGGCCGCGCCGGGCAGGCTGTAGCGCCCGCGCTCAAACACGTGGCTCCAGTGGTCGTAGAGGGCCTGCTGCTTAGGGTCGGAGATGAACACTACGGCCACCGCGCCGGCCTTGGTCAGCTCGCCGGCCTGCCCGGCAAACTTGCCAAACACGTAGCGCCGGTAGCTGATGCCGTCGGTGGGCGCGCCGGCAATCTGCACCGCCACGGCCTTGCCTTTCACATCGACTTTGGCCAGCTCGGCGGCCGAGCCGGTGCCCACGTACACGAGCGGCGCATTCACGCTGGCATTGGTGGGGGCCGTCACTAGGCCGTCCTGGTCGAGCTTGATTTCGTGACTACCGATGCGCAGGGTGCTGCTTTTGCTCAGCCGGGTACGCTGCAAATTGAACCACTGAAAATAGGTACCGTCGTCGCCGGCCGGCAGCATGCCAGTGGCCCGAATCTGGTCGGCCAGCCACACCGACGCCTTCAGCTCATCGAGCGTGCCGCCCTCGCGGCCCCGGTAGTGGTCGCCGGCCAGCGCAAACAAGTCGCGCTTGATATCGGCTTCCTTGATGGCGCTTTCGGCGTTGGTGGTAGCGGGCGCGGCCTTTTTCTGGGCCTGGCCGGCTAGGGGTATGGCCAGCGCCAAGGTGGCTAACAGGTGGAATCTGTGTTTCATTGGGAAAGGAATTAAGAAGAAGTTATTAATCAAAACGTTGTCATGCTGAACGCAGTGAAGCATCTCTACCGCTTCATCCACGCCGTTCAACGAAGCGGTAGAGATGCTTCACTGCGTTCAGCATGACAACGTTTTTTACTCTTGCTAGTCACTACCGCTGCCGGGCGGCCCAGGCATCCATGCGGCGCTCCAGCACAGCCAGCGGCATGGCACCATCCAGCAGCAGCTCGTCGTGAAACGCCTTGAGCGAGAACTTGGGCCCGAGTTGCTTTTCGTAGCGCGTGCGCAGTTCGCGGATTTTGAGTTGGCCGGTTTTGTAGGCCAGTGCCTGGCCCGGCCAGGCCATGTAGCGCTCGATTTCGGCGGTGGCGCCCTGCTCGGTGGTGGCCTCGTTAGCCAGCATATATTGGATGGCCTGCTCGCGGGTCAGACCCTTGGCATGCATTCCTACATCGACCACTAGCCGGATAGCGCGGTGCATTTCGGCGCTCAGCGCGCCCAAATATTGGTAGGGGTCAGTGTACATGCCCAGCTCCTTGCCCAGGCTTTCGGTATACAGCGCCCAGCCCTCGCTGAAAGCCGAGTAGAACGCAAATCGCTGGAACTTGGGCAGCGCCGTATTTTCCTGCTGCAACGACACCTGGAAGTGGTGGCCCGGAATGGCCTCGTGCAAAAAGAGCGACTCCATACCCGGCGTCTTAAAGGTAGTGGCGTCGAGAATGGGCACGTAGAAAATGCCCGGCCGCGAGCCGTCGGCCGCCCCGCGGTTGTACTGCGCGCTGGCCGTGGCCGCCCGAAACGCCTCCGTCTGCCGAATCTCGAACGCCGTCTTCGGCATCCGCCCGAACAGGCGCGGCAGCCCCGGCGCCACCCGCCCCTGGATGGCGCGGAAGCCGTTGAGCACGTCCTCGGGGGTTTTGTAGGGCCGGAATTTGGAGTCAGTGCTCAGCGAGGCCAGTAGCTCGGGCAGCGGGCCGGCGTAGCCGAGCTGCTGGCGCACTTGCTCCATCTCGGCCTTGATGCGGGCTACCTCGGAAAGGCCAGTCTGGTAAATTTCCTCCGGTGGGCGGGTGGTGGTAGTCCAGTACGCCACGGCGGTGGCGTACATGTCGGCGCCGCCCGGCACGGCCGCAATGCCGGTGCTGGTGCGCGCCGCCGGCAGGTAGTCGTTTTTCAAAAACGTGGCCAGCCGCTGGTACGTCGGCCCGAGCTGCGTGCGGATGGCCTGCTCGTAGGCAGCCGTCAGACGCTGCTTGTCGGCGGCCGAAAACGTGGCCGGCAGCTGCTTAATGGGGCCGTAAAACACGCTCTGGCTCACCTCTGCCCCGGCCAGGGCTTCGAGCTGCGGTATCATTTTCTGCACCAGCACCCGGGGCAGCACCACGCCGGTGCGCATCCCGTGCCGGAAATCGGCCACCGCCGTATCGGCCCACACCGGAAACTGCCGCACGCGGCTGAGCCAGTTGTCGTAGTCCTGCACGGTTTTGAAAGGCTGCGCGCCGGTACCCGCGCCCAGCTGCGCCAGGTCAATAGGCAGGCCGCTAAACTGAGTGAAGGGCATCACCCAGGTCGGCTGCCGCAGGCTGGCCAGCCGGCTCGTCATCTCGTACTGAAACACGTCGTAACTCGTCTGGTCAGCGGCCGTGAGGCGGCTGCGGTCCAGGCGGATTAGCTGGCCCTGGTAACGCTCATACAAGCTGCGCTGCTGGCGCCGAAACGCGGCCGTGCCCGAGTTGGGCAACTGGTCGTTGTAGCGGTTGTCGCCCTGGCTGGTAGCTTGCAGCGGATAAAGGCGCGCCTGCTCTTCCCAGTAATTAGTAAACAGCGCCGCCAGCGGCGACGAGCCTTCCGGCCGCGCCAGCGGGGCCTTGGCGCGCGTGGGCTGGGCCAGCGCCGGGCTAGCCAGCCCGGCCGCCAGGCAGCCGGCTAGTAAAAAGTGCTTCATTAACAAATCAAGAATAAGTAGCAGTCCAAAGCTACGCGGCAGCCTTCAGCTGACCTACTGAGTCTTTCACGATGCCTTTCACCCATAGTCGGCGCGCCGCTGGCGAGGTTGCGGCCAACATCCGTCGCGTATTCCGGTTAGCCCCTCGCCCCTCCCCTTTTATTCCATGAACATCGGTATTGTCTGTTACCCCACCTTTGGTGGCTCCGGCGTAGTTGCCACCGAGCTGGGCAAGGCCCTGGCCCAACGCGGCCACAAGGTCCATTTCATCACCTACAGCCAGCCGGTGCGGCTCGATTTCTTCAACGAGAACGTCTTTTACCACGAGGTGTACGTGCCCACCTACCCGCTCTTCCAGTTTCCGCCCTACGAGTCGGCGCTGGCCAGTAAGATGGTAGACATTGTGCAGAATGAAAAGCTCGACGTGCTGCACGTGCACTACGCCATTCCGCACGCCTCGGCGGCCTACCTGGCCAAGCAGATTCTGCGCTCGCGGGGCATCACGGCGCCCGTCGTCACGACTTTGCACGGCACCGATATCACGCTCGTGGGCAAGGATGCCAGCTACGAGCCGGTAGTGACGTTCAGCATCAACGAGAGCGATGGCGTCACGGCCGTATCGGCTGACCTGCGGCGCGAAACCTACGAGTACTTTCCCGTGGAGCACAAGATTGAGGTTATTCCCAACTTCATCGACCTGCACCGCTTCAAAAAGCAGGAAAAGAGCCACTTCCGCACGGCCATCGCGCCCGACGGCGAAAAAATTCTGCTCCACACCAGCAATTTTCGCTCGGTAAAGCGGGTGGAGGACGTGCTGCGCATCTTCGCCGGCGTGCGCCAAACCATACCGGCCAAGCTGCTGCTGGTGGGCGACGGCCCCGACCGCACCCGCATGGAGAAGCTGGCCCGCGAACTCGACTGCCAGCGCGATGTGCGTTTCCTGGGCAAGCTCGAAGCCGTGGAAGAAGTTCTGAGCGTCAGCGACTTATTCCTGATGCCCAGCGAGAATGAGAGCTTTGGCCTCGCCGCCCTCGAAGCGATGGCCTGCGAAGTGCCCGTGGTAAGCACCAACGCCGGCGGCATTCCCGAACTCAACGTGCACAACGTGAGCGGCATGCTCAGCAACATTGGCGACGTGGAAGACATGGTCAAAAATGCCCTCTACGTGCTCGATGATGAGCACCTGCCGCGCTTTAAAGCCGCCGCCCGCGCCCGCGCCGAGGAGTTTGCCGTGGGCAACATCGTGCCGCTCTACGAGCAGTGCTACGAGCGCGCCGCCCAGCTCGCGGCCCTGGCCAGCGTGCGCTAGGCGCTGGCTTGCCGCCGGATGAAGTACCCTATCCGGCGGCAAGCTAGCGCTTCGCGTACAGGCTATTACAGCAGAATTTCGCCTACTTCCTGCCAGCTGTGCACCCGGCGGTGGCGGGTTTCGTGCGCGTTGTGCGGCGCGTCAAACAGCAGGCCCTCGCCCCGAAAGCCGTCGAAATTATAGGCGTTATCGTCAATAAGGTAGTCGGCGTTGAGGATGCTCTTATCGCCGCAAAACACGTAGTTGCGCCAGTGAATGAACGGAAAGTGCCGCTGAAGCCACTGGTATTTATCGAGAAAGGAATTAGGAAATTCCATCGCCGCCGTGGCGATAAACACCTCGTACTGCTGGCTCAACTCCTCGATAACCCGCTGGCTGTCTTTGATAACCGGTAGGTCGCGAAAGAAGCCTTCGGCATTGGGATAGGCGCGCAGCGCCGGCTGGTGCTCGGGTGCTACGGCCTCGTGCGGGTTTTTGCCGCGCAAGCTTTCCAGCGTCAATTCCAGTTGAAAGTCACGGCCGTACCACGCCTGAAACCGGGCGATGGAGTCAGCCATCACCTCGTCCATGTCAATGGCAATTATTTTCTTTGTCGTCATTGCCAGGGTCAACCGCCGGGCGGGCCGGTAGTTCGGCAGCTATGCCTAAAACAGCTGCGCTGCTTCGCGCTTCACCACCGCCAGCGCCTGGGCGGTAGGGTCGGCGGCGTCGGTCATCAGGCTTTCCAGAATGCGCTTGGCCAGCTCGGTGCCGCGCTGCTGGGCCGGGTTCTGAAGGCCGTGAAAGGCGCGGTTTATCATCGTCAGCACGTCTTCCTTGGCTTGCTTAACCTGGCCCCAGGCCTCGGCGCTCATGTAGAGCTGCTGCGAATAGTTATGCTCAAACTCGCTGCGGATTTCCTGCTGCAAGAGGCGGTGGTAATCGGCCGCGTTCTGGCCGGCACTACCCAGGCGCACCAGGATGTTATTGGGCGAAATGCGCTCCAGCAGCAGCGTCACGCGCTCGTAGGCTTGCAGGCGCAGTGGCAGCGTGGTTTTGCTGCTGTCGAGCCGCAGCTCGATGAGGCGGCGCTGCTGCTCTTTCTCCAGGTATTGGCGAAAAAGAAAGAAAATAGCCCCCGCCACGATGATGGCCGGCAGGATGGTTTTGAGCAGGTCGAAGAGATAAGTGGTCGTATCCATGCAAACGAAAAGAGCGGACCCAGGGCCGCCAGGGCTTTTTGGTAAGTATTGCAAACTTACGCCGTGAACCGCCGCTGCCCCCCGCCTGTTTAGGATGTGCGGCCACCCGCTGGCCGGCGTATATTTGCCTTATCTACATTCATTCTAAACTCTTGCCCGTTATGGCTACTACCACGTTAGCGCCGCCTATCGGCCTCACGCCCCGCGCGTTAGATGAGGTTAAAAATATCATTCAGGAAAAAAGCGTGCCCGCCGACTACGGCCTGCGCATTGGTGTGCAGGGCGGCGGCTGCTCGGGCATGAGCTACCTGCTGGGCTTCGACAAGGCCAAGGACCAGGACGAAGTGTATGACCTCGACGGCGTGCAGCTCATCATGGACAAAAAGCACGCGATGTACGTGCTGGGTATGGAGGTTGACTTCCAGGATGGCCTCAACGCCCGGGGCTTCACCTTTAATAACCCCCAGGCCAAAAGCACCTGCGGCTGCGGCTCGTCGTTTTCGGCCTAGGTCACTCAGTTTTCACCTCTGCTTTCTTGCCTGCCAAAGTCATGGACATTAAGTACTTATCCGACGCAAAGGGCAACGTGACCGGGGTTTTTATTCCTATTGAGGAGTGGGAGCGCCTGCAAAAGCAGTATCACATCGGTGAGCAGCTGCCGGCCGACTCGGGCAAGCAGCTGCGGCAGGAGCTGGCCGGCGCGCTGCAAAAAATTAAGCGCGACGACTCGGAGGATTAATCTACCGCATTGACACTAAAAAAGCCCGGCTAGCCGGGCTTTTTTAGTGTCAATGCCTTAACAGCCAGCTTAGTTAAGCGGCGTAATCTGGAAGCCAGCTTCCTCAACCGCCGCCAGTACCTGGGCCACCTCTACCTGACCGGAAGTGATGGTGAGAACTTTGTCGGGGTTGGCGGTATCGACCTGCCAGTTGCCGGCGCCTACTTCCTGGTTGAGGGTAGGCGTGACGGCTCTGATGCAGCTGCCGCAGTTGATAGTGGTTTTAAAACGAAGAGGGGCCATAGTCATCGGAGGAAAAAAGCCGGGAGAAGAAGCAGTGGCGAGCAGCAAGTAGCGCCGCCACTAGCTTACTACAAAATTCAGCCAGCTTTGCTTCCCGCTACTCGCAAAATTTTGTGACTGGCCAACTAAGAGCGTGTTTGGGAATCTAAAAGAACGTCATGCTGAGCTTGTCGAAGCATCTCTACCGCTTCATTGAACGGTGCAGATGAAGCGGTAGAGATGCTTCGACAAGCTCAGCATGACGTTCTG
>Ga0160428_1000490_pt1 | contig 43358 bp, 42 predicted proteins | sample SolpanmetagenomM_FD_108198 | JGI IMG/M metagenome (GOLD analysis project Ga0160428, IMG submission 108198) | Solar panel surface microbial communities from Lawrence Berkeley National Laboratory, California, USA - M | ecosystem: Engineered > Built environment > Solar panel > Unclassified ... | reverse complement strand
CAGGCCATTTTCCCGGAGCATGGCCCCGCCCAACTGACGTACCATACCGAGCCGACTCGTGCGTTTCGCCAGTCGCTGAACAAGTCGGCAGGGCGGTCGATCCCGCGCCCGAATCCGGTAACGGTTCGGCCCGACACGCAGCACGACGCCTACATCGACGGGGTAACGCAGGCCATCGACGGCATTCAGCAGGGCAACCTGCGGAAGGTAGTGCTGTCGCGGACAAAGCAGGTCGATTTCGCCGATTTACCGGACGCCGTTGCGCTGTTCGACCGGCTTTGTATCAAGTATCCTACTGCTTTTATATCCGCCGTTTCTATTCCCGAACTGGGGCAGATCTGGTTGAGCGCCACCCCCGAACGACTCATCAGTCAGCGGGCCGACGGCATTTTCGAGACGATGGCGCTGGCTGGTACGCAATCGGCCACGCAGCCTGATGGTACGCCCAAGCGGCCGGGCGACGCGATGTGGTCCCAGAAAGAAATCGAGGAGCAGGCACTCGTTTGCCGGTATATTATCGAGTGTTTCAAAAAAATCCGTCTGCGTGAATACATAGAGGTGGGACCGAAAACGATTGTCGCCGGTAATCTGATGCACCTCAGCACCTGTTTCACCGTTGACACACGGGCCGTCAATTACCCGCAGTTAAGCACCGTGATGCTGCGACTGCTGCACCCGACATCGGCCGTCTGCGGTACCCCCCGCGATCGGGCGATGGATTTTATCCGACAGCACGAAGCACACGACCGCGAACTATACGCAGGTTTTCTCGGCCCGGTCAATTACCCCATGAATGAGGAAGGCCCGTCGAGTCAACTGTTCGTACACCTCCGCTGCATGAAGTTGGAAGGTAAGGTGGCAACGCTCTATGCCGGGGCTGGTCTGACGGAAGATTCGGTGCCGGAGCGCGAATGGCAGGAAACCGAACTAAAGTGCCAGACGCTGCTGTCGGTGCTGGGCGATTAGCTGCGCGTCACGACAACAACTACTCAAAACGCGCCTGTTCCAGAACGGAACAGGCGCGTTTTGTTTTCATCCGACGAACCACTGTCGAAGGCAGTCGCTGGTCAACAGTGGTCACAAACGCAGCGGCAATCGGTTCCGACAGGCATCCATTACCGGCAAAGCAAAGCCCCCTATCACGTACTGGGACAGGGGGCTTTGTTGACAAATCAGACATGGATAATGTGAAGGCGGTTAGGCACCCTCAGCCGGATCATTGGGGGCTCTTGACCCACCGGGGGCCGTGCGCCCCCCATCCTGACTGGCTGCCGACGACTGCGTTTCCGAGTCGGGCGCGGTGCCGTCCGGTCCGTCGTTCGTCGATGCAGGACTTACCTTTTCTTCTTCTGTGGCGTCTTTTTCTTCAGGTGACATGGTTCGTTCCGATTGGTTAACCGATAAACGACGAAACCGCTGGTATGTTCAGCGTCGGCCCGATCGACTACAGGTTGTCGTCGTCGTCCAGGTCGTCGTCGATATCGTCGTCGTCCAGATCTTCATCCAGATTTTTCTCGTCAAACTCCTCCTCTTCGATGTCGGCCAGATCGTCTTCGCCGTATCCGCTGGTGGCACCCGATCCGAGTTCATCGAATTCGGCTCCCCCGTCGAAATCATCGTCGTCATCATCCTCGAAAGCGGCCGTTTCCGGATCGGGATTCATCATCAGCACGTCTTCATCCCGGTCAAACGCAGGCTGGGTCTTCATGGCTAAAAAGGTTCGTTATTAATTGATGGTACACTGCCTTTTACCCGGCAGCAACGGGGAACGTGGCAGTCGACCCGACGAATTAAACTCACAGTGCCGTTTTCGGTTTATAAAGCACCGTCTCCGTCGACCAGAGCGGCCATATGCGCCAATTCGTGCGAACAACTACCATGCAAAACTATAAACTTCACCGACTTTCCGACCAGCCAATTCTAAAAACAAGCGACGTTCGACCCGCCGTTGACGGCTTCAAGGTATTGGGCGCGTTTAATCCGGCGACCTGTCTGGTTGATAACGAAGTGGTTATGTTGCTGCGCGTTGCCGAAGCCCCCAAATCAGAGCCAGGCATAATTAGCGTGCCGCTATTGGAAAACCGCGACGGTGTACCGACGCTGACCGTAAAACATTTTCCCGAACCGGCTCACCCCTACGACCCGCGTGTGCTTACGCTCGATGGCAAGGTGTACCTCACTTCACTGAGTCACCTCCGGCTCGCCCGCAGCACCGACGGTATTCATTTTACCATTGACGACAAGCCGTTTCTATTTCCGGCCCGGATGGATGAATCGTTCGGTATTGAAGATGCCCGGATCACGTTTCTCGACGGGAAGTACTGGATCACCTACACCGCCGTGTCGGAGCACGGGCCCGGCGTGGGGCTGGCCGTCACGACTGACTTCACCGATGTGGAACGGGTCGGGATGATTCTGCCCCCACCCAACAAAGACGTGGCCCTGTTTCCGCAGCGCATCAACGGCAAGTATTATCTGCTGCACCGGCCGATGGTGTCGGATATTGGCAAACCGTCGGTCTGGCTGGCCGAGTCGCCGGATGGCATTCACTGGGGCAATCACCGGTTTCTGTTCGGCGGGCGCGGCCTGACCGACCCGCGCTACGAATGGGAAGGCGGCAAAATCGGGGCGGGTCCCGAACCCCTGCTGACCGACGAAGGCTGGCTCGTCTGCTACCACGGCGCCGACCCCACCCACGCCTATTCGCTGGCCCTTGCCCTGCTCGACAAAGACGACCCATCCGTTGTGCTCGACCGTTCGCACGACCCGCTGCTGATGCCCGAACTACCGTGGGAAAAGGAAGGCTTCTTCCCAAACGTGGTCTTTACCAACGGCTGGGTACGCTGGCCCGACGGCCGCATCTGGGTCTATTACGGTGCCGCCGACTCCGGCGTTGGCCTGGCTGAACTGGTACGGGGGTAGCTATCTTGTTATAGACAGCAGGCACTGTTCAGAAGAATGACGCCACGCTAGAACTGGTATATTTTTAGCACTTGCGCTATTGTCATTGGCTTATATACTGCATTCAGCCGCCTGGCATTTTGCTCAACGGTCATCGTGAATCCGGCTTTCTTTCGTCTGATATTTACTCCCTTGTAATCAGTGAGGGGCCAGATGAAGCATTGCTGTTTACCAGATGCTAACACATTTCGACATGATGCTTGTGTGCCGTATATCTGCGGCTTTTTCTGGTACATCAACGACCTGTCGAGCATCATTGCATACAGATTGAACGCTAATTCATTGTTTTCAGCAGCCTTCTTCACGAGCGGCAGGTACGTATCAATCTTATCAGAGTGCTGGACAATGTAGAAAACAGCTTCATTGGCAGGTTCGCCTACCAATGTCTTGCCCGGATAGCCATACTGTTTCAGAATCTGTTCCGTTCGTTTCTGATTGCTACTGTCAATCCGCGACTGACTTCCCCAAATGAAACTCATCAGGTTCGTTTCATCAGTTCCGTAGACAGCAAGCAGACTATCCCTGAGTGCTTTGTCATTCTCCAGCCTTCCCATATACTCCCGATAGCGCTGATCCAGAATCAACATACTATCGAGTTCGCGTTTGAGTGGCTCGTTCAGTTGAGTCTTGCTAATACCAGGAATGATTAACAGAAGAAAGAACCAGTATTTCACGTTATGAATGTCTGTTTGTTGTGCAATATTGGCTAAAAAGCGGGGTTTTTCGTAGTTTCGGGCTGTTTCGCTCAACTAATCCGAATCCGCTTCATGCAACGACTTCTGTTTACGTTACTACTCATTCCTTTCCTGACGACGGCCCAGAAACGGCCGCTCAACGCGTCGGATTATGACCGCTGGCAAAGCGTTCGGTCCGAAAAAATTGCTGGTAATGGCCAATGGATCGCTTACCAGATCGACCTTCAGGAGGGCGACGGCCGGCTGGAGGTAACACCCGCTGGTCAGGCCACCCCCAAATACACCTTTGCGCGGGGGTATATGGCACAGTTCACGCCCGACAATCAGTTTCTGGTGATGCGGCTGAAAGCGCCCTACGCTGATACGCGTAAGGCTAAACTCAAAAAAAAGAAAGCCGACGAACTCCCCCGCGACAGTATGGCGGTACTCAATCTGGCGACGGGCAAGATCACGAAACTACCGAATGTGAAGTCGTTCTCGCTGGGTAAGGACGCGGGCAACTGGGTAGCGGTCTTGCAGGAACGTAAAGATGAGAAAGGCGGACGTGAATCAGCGTCGGCCCGCCCGGCACCCCGCCGGGATACGAAAGACACGCTGAACCCGCTGCCGCCCGTATCGACCACCGCGACCGCCCGGAAAAATGCCCGCAAACCCAAAGGCGACGATCTGGTACTGCTCAATATGACCGACGGCAAACGCCAGACGACGCGCTACGTGTCGGGTGTAGCCGTGGCCGACAATGGGCGGGTGATTTTCTACAGCAAAGATTCCGCCGTCGATTCACTCAAGACCGGCGACAATCCCGTGCCGGGTGTGTTTATGTTTACCCCCGCCACGGGGCAGACGACATTGGTCGACACCAGTTCGAGCCGGAAAATTTACAAAGGCTTGACTGTCGACAAGACGGGGCAGCAACTGGCGTGGATGGCCTCGGCCGACAGCGCGGGTTCCGACGTCAAGGTGTTTACGCTCTATTATAAAAATCTCCAGCCCGCCACGCCCGCGAAAGGCAGACGGGCGAAGATGACGCCCCTCGAAACCCCGTTTCGCGTGCTGGCCGACACGATGACCAAAGCCCTGCCCGAAGGCTGGTCGGTGAATGAATACCGCGAACCGAAGTTCTCCGACGACGGTAAGCGACTCTACTTCTCCACCTCCCCCATCGCGCCCAAGCCGACGAAGGACACGCTGACGCCGGAGGATGAAAAAGTAAAAATGGATATCTGGAGCTGGACCGATTCGCGCCTGCAACCCATGCAGCAAAAGCGGCTCAAGGAAGAAAAAGAGCGCGGCTTCCTGACCGTTTTCGACCTGCCGTCCGGCAAAATCATCCCCCTCGCCAACCGCGAAGTGCCAACGGTATCGTTCGACCCAAAAGTCAATTCGCGTTACCTGCTGGGCCTGAGCGACCTCCCCTACCAGGTACAGTCGTCGTGGGACCCCGGCCACACGGATATGTACCTGATCGACGCGCAGACGGGCGAAAAAAAGCGCATTGCCAACGACGCCATGGCGTCGCAGCCAAAGCTGTCGCCGGGCGGTAAGTACGCTTACTGGTTCGATGAGCGCGATTCGCTCTGGCGGGCGTGGGACATCCCCGCCGGGAAACGCATCGACCTGACGAAGGGGCTGCCCAGCAAATTCTTCGACGAAGAGCACGACACGCCGAACCTGCCCGGTGCGTACGGCTCGGCTGGCTGGACCGCCGACGATAAGCACGTCTGGCTGTACGACCGATACGACATCTGGCAAATCGATCCGACGGGTCGGGAGAAACCGCTGAACCTGACGGCGGGCTGGGGTCGTAAGAACCGCATCCGGCTGCGCTACGCCGAACTCGACACCGACGATACGCCGGGCCGGTTTGCCCCCGAAAAAGCCATCGATCCGAAAACGGAGGTGTTTCTGACGGGTATCTGGGAAAGCGACAAGTCAACGGGAATCCTGAAAAGCAAGAACGGTCTGACTGCCAGCGAACCAACTACGCTGACGCACAGCAATCACCGTTACTTCGGCCTGAACAAAGCAAAGAATGCGGGTACGCTCACGTTTTACCAGGGCAATTACCAGGAGCCAATCAACCTGTTCCGCACCGATACCACGTTGGCTTCGCCCGTACAGCTAACCCGCGTGAATCCGCAGCAGGACAGCATCCGCTGGGGATCGGCGGAAGTCGTCAACTGGCTGGGTACCAACGGCGTAAAACTGGAAGGACTCCTGTTCAAACCCGAAGGATTCGACCCAAAAAAGAAGTACCCGATGCTGACGTATTTCTACGAACGCAACGCCGAAACGCTGAACGACTACCGCGCGCCGTCGCCCAGCCGCTCGACAATCAACATTCCCTACTGCGTCTCGAACGGTTATCTGGTATTCGTACCCGACATCGTGTACACCACCGGTCAGCCGGGACCGAACGCGTATGATTGCATCGTGCCGGGGGTACTGAGTCTGCTCGAACGGGGCTTTGTCGACCGCGACCGGCTGGGTATTCAGGGCCAAAGCTGGGGCGGCTACCAGACGGCTTACATTATCACCCGCACCAATCTGTTCCGCGCAGCCGAAGCGGGTGCGCCGGTCGCCAACATGACCTCGGCCTACGGCGGCATCCGCTGGGAAACGGGGATTGTGCGGCAGTTTCAGTACGAAAAAACGCAGAGCCGTATCGGTGGTACGCTTTGGGACAAACCGATGAACTACATCGAAAACTCCCCGCTGTTTTTCGCCAACCGGGTTGAAACGCCCCTGATGATGACGCATAACGACGCCGACGGGGCCGTCCCCTGGTATCAGGGCATCGAGTTTTACACGGCCCTGCGCCGGTTGAACAAGCCCGTCTGGATGCTGGTCTACAACGGCGAAGGCCACAACCTGACCCAGCGGCACAATGCCAAAGACCTGAGTATCAGGCTGTACCAGTTCTTCGACTACTTTCTGAAAGACGATCCTATGCCGGTGTGGATGAAGGAAGGCCGCACCGCCGTTGAGAAAGACCGGGGCGAAATGAAGTACGAACTGGACGGGAAGTAATGGGTATACGGTGGTGTCACAGTGGTATCAGGTCCCTGACCTGACACATTCCCGGGCGAAGCTGACTGCTGACGCAAACGTGTCGGACTGGCGTTCCAGACCCGACACCAGTGTGATCCTACCGAATACCGCACCACACTGCCCGCTCATCAACAAACCCGGCCTGATAGCCGGGTTTGTTGTTATTTGCAGGGTATTACCGCCATCAGCACAAACTCCCTACGATGACCGTTTCCCCTACTCGATTCATAGCCCTTTCGCTACTCCTGCTGGCGTCGGCCTGCCAGAGCATACGTCTGCCGTTTTCCCACAAACTCCCGACGACGAGTGCTATCACCGACGAGGGGCTGCTGACCTGTTTTGCCCCCGGTACGGCCGTCGACGGCAAACCCGTCTGGTGCGAAGCATCGGCGGTCTGGTACGACGGTAAGCGCGTTTTCGTTGCCAACGACAAAGACATGCCCGCCGATCAGTCATCGGTGTTTACCAAACCACTGTCATCGCTGGCCGATTCGACGCAGTTGCCCACCTACCTGCCCCAATCAACGTTTAGCAATGGCACCAAATACGAAGACTTTGCCCAGACACCCGACGGTAAATTCGTCTTGCTCAGCACGGCCTTCGATCGCGTCAAACCCGGCGGTAGCTGGGATAGTTACAACACGATTCTGTACTGGCGCAAAGGCGATGAACAGCATCCGCGTGTGTTGTCGCTGAATGAAGCGTCGCGTACGTCGGTGTCGCTGCGGCAACCGCTGGCGACCGCGCTGGCCAACGACGAATACCCCGGCTCGCTGCCCTATTTCAAGATTGAAGGGCTGGCGGCTACCGAAACCAAGCTGCTGTTTGGCGTACGGGAAGCTGGCAAAGCGTTTGACAATTTCCGGCACGTCGACAAAATCGTGGCGGTGTCGTACACCGTCGACGGTGACCGGATCAGGCTGAAGAACGACTGGAGAGTTGTGGCCGATTTCAAGCCTGAAACCGCAGACGAAAAGCTACCCCGCCCACTGGGGCTATCGAGCCTGGAATATGACCCCGCCCGGCGGTGCTTCTGGTTGCTGACCTCGCTGGAAACCAAGGGGCAGGTCGATGCGTATCTGTGGGTGATTGCGAAAAATGATCTGTTTGCCGGTAAGCCATTTCGCCTGATTCGCAACGCCAACGGTGATCCCCTGCACGTCAACCACAAAGCCGAAGACCTGACCTTTCTCGACAAAGATCGGCTGCTGCTCATCCACGACGACGACCGGTTTCAAACCCTCGTCGGTCGGCGCGTCCGGCAGGCCAATCAGGCGGCTTATACCATTCTAACGGTGAAATAGTGTCGTGTAGCCTGGACCCATACGGTGGCTGGCACACGAGTAGCCTGGACGTCCACGTCCGGGTGCCCGTCAGGGCAAAAAGCTACCGCCTGAGTCAATTGCCCTGACGGGCACCCGGACGTAGACGTCCAGGCTACTTTGTGTGCCCACGCGGTGGCCGGTCCAAGATACCCGTATTGTAGCCGAGACCTCCCGGTCTGGTGGCCGACAGGCCAACTACGTAATGCGGCAGCTTTTAGGGCGCTGTTGCTTCCACCCGGACGTGGACCCGTGCCGGCGGACCGGTCCAGGCTACACATACGGTATATAGCTGGTGTTGTTAGCTTTTGCAGCGGTATAACCCCTTCGCCTTATGCCCGCTCGACCAACGTTTTTTTTCGTAAACCGTATATCGTTTTCGGTATACCTGTTCCTTTTTCTCTCGCTGTCGGCACTGGCGCAGAAACCGGTCGTCAGTCGGCTGGAGGTGTATGATCTGGCGACAAACAGCCGTCGCGTGGTGCGGCAGGACAGCGTTCGGTTTGAAGCCCCCAACTGGACCCGCGACGGTCGGTTGATTATCAATCAGGACGGTTCATTGTATGCCGTACGGGTCAGCGATGGGCAGCGAACCAAACTCAACACAGGTTCTGCCACAAACTGCAACAACGACCACGGTCTGACACCCGACGGCCAAACGATTATCCTCAGCAATAACATCAGAAAAGCAACCGGCAACGGCAGCACGTCAGTCGTGATGACCGTGCCGTTAACGGGCGGACAACCGAAGCAGCTGACCGACACAACCGCCGGGCACTCGTACTGGCACGGCGTATCGCCCGATGGCAAAACACTGGTGTTTACAGGAAATCGGCGGGTCGGGGCAATGGGTGCTTCAGACTTTGAACTGTACACGATCAGCCGGGACGGTGGCCCCGAAACCCGACTGACCAACTCACCCGGCCTCGACGATGGCCCCGACTACTCACCCGATGGCACCTCCGTCTACTTCAACTCGATGCGGTCGGGCCGGATGCAGATCTGGCGGATCAACGCCGACGGGTCGCAGCCGAAACAGCTTACCAACGACGCGTACTCCAACTGGTTTGCCCACCCCTCGCCCGACGGGCAGTGGTTCGTATTTATCAGCTATCTGGAAGATCAGGGGTCAAACCATCCCGCCGACAAAGCTGTGATGCTGCGGCTGATGAACATAAAAACGGGCCAACTCCGCGAATTGGCCCGTTTCACCGGTGGTCAGGGAACGATTAACGTGCCGAGCTGGTCGCCCGACAGTAAATCGTTTGCCTTTGTCAGTTACTGAAGCGTGCTGAAGAAATCGTAGGTGCCGGTGATATAGCCCAGAATACCGGTCGCGTGGTTGGCTCCGCGCAGTGGGATTAACTGCACGTTAGTTGCCCCACGCGCGATCATCGCATCGTATGCGTTCTGCGAGTTCAGAAACAGCACCGTATCGTCGGCATCGCCGTGGTAGAGCCGCGTGTTGGTGCGGGGTTTCCAGTCGTGAATGTCGTTGTCCTGCGCGGCCTTGATAATGTCGGTAGCGGTACCGTCGTTGACAGCCTGTTTGAAACTATCCGTCACAACCTGATTAAAACTTAGCCCCCCCAGATCAGCCGTATAGCCGTTGGCCGCGATGCGGGTAGCGTAGGGCTCTTTGAAGTAATACGAAGTCGGGCGATTGAATTTATAAATCCGGTCGTAAGTCAGCAGTACCCACAAATACAACCGGCTGATGCTGGGGTCGGTGCTGGTCGTGTTGTTGAGAATCTGCTTCAGAAACGCCGGTTTGTCGTAGGCACCAGCCCCGCAACTCGACGCGACGAGGTTGAACTCCGAGCCGGTTTCTTCCTCGATCTTCTTTTGCAGCGCCAGCGTCGCGTAGCCCCCTTCCGAATAACCCGCGATCAGCAACCGCTTGTCCCAGTTGACGCTTTGATTCGTCAGCACCTGGCGGACCGCCCGGAGCATATCGAGTGAGGCTGTGGCCAGTCCGTTGCGGTGTTCGTAGGTATGCGGCAGATCTTTCGATGCGCCGTAACCAATATAATCCGGAGCCGCAATGATATAGCCCTGTGACGCAAACACCGACCCGAACGTGTAGGCTTCGCTCCCCGACTGGTAGTTCGAGGGTGCCCCGTCGTCGCTGGTGATTGTCCCGTGCTGAATACTAAGCAGGGGAATCGCCGTACCGGCATTGACCGTCGGGATCAGCAGCGCACCCGACGCCGTAATCGATGTCCCGTCTGTATTCGTCGTGGTATACGTGACTCGGTACACGCTGATCGGGTAGCGGACAAACAGCTGGAAGGCAGCGCTGGCCCCCGTAAATCGACTACGCAGCTGATCGGTAGTAAACTGCCCGATCAGCGTACTGCTGACAAGCGTATTGGTCGTCGCTGGCGTGACCGGATCGGTATCTCCCGGCTTGGTACAGCTGGTTGGTGCCAGCAATAGCGCGCTACTCAGGCACAATAACAGCAGACCTGTTTTAAAAAAGTGCATACAGGAAACAGGAGAAAAACGAGGTGATTACGTCGTGTGTATACCTAGTAAACGATCAGCCTGCGCAATTCGTTTATGGCGGTCCAATCTGTTCACAAACTGTAGAACCCCTTCTACATAACTAGGTCTGCGACTGCCCACGCAGTACCAATCCCAATGGACGCAGGCTAAACGCAGATCGTCGGGACAATTAGTTTAATGTCGATTAACTTCCTGTCTCATAAACTATTATATAACCAACTAAACCCTGACGCGTCACTTACGATCTATACTGGTACAGCGTTTGGCTGTACTAGTCGCAAACAAACCATTCACTATAAATCATGCGTCAACTTAAATCAGTGTATGCAAAACCAGTGTTAGTGCTGCTTGCCGTCACCACTTTATCGGGTACTATTCTGACAGGTTGTAAGTCGGGCAATTCAATGAACAAAACCCAGAAAGGGGGTGCCGTCGGTGCGGGTGGTGGCGCGCTGGTAGGCGGTATCATCGGTCGTAAGACGGGCAACACGGCTATCGGTGCCATCATTGGCGCAACGGTAGGTGGTGCGGCCGGTGCCATCATCGGGCGACGGATGGACAAGCAGGCCGAAGAACTCAAGAAAGAGTTGCCAAACGCGCAGGTCGAACGGGTTGGCGAGGGCATCAAAATCACGTTCGGCTCCGACATCCTGTTTGATGTCAATTCATACGCGCTGAAGGCAGCGACCAAACGGCAACTCGACGATTTTGCGCAGACGCTCAACAAATACCCTGACACCGACATCCGGATCGAGGGTCATGCCGACGCAACAGGTCCGGACGATTACAATCTGAAGCTGTCGCGTGAGCGGGCCAATACCGTCGGTGACTACCTGAAAACACAACGTATTACATCGGGTCGGCTGGACGAAATCGGTTATGGCGAGGAGCAACCCATTGCCGATAACTCGACCGAATCGGGAAGAAGTAAGAACCGCCGGGTCGACATTGCCGTCTTTGCCAACAAAAAAATGCAAAGCGATGCGAAAGATGGCAAATTGGCTAATTAATCTACAGAACTATTAGACAATTAACCCACACAGCTAGTTACTGATTATGTGTGGTGTCTTTAGTGATTCACACAGAACGCATAACCACTTAATTTTTTCCTAATTAATAAAAACCAACGCTATGAATGTCAAGGAAACACGGGGTGACATCCTCGATCAGCTCAATCGTCTGTTGACCATCAGCCACGATGCCGAAGAAGGGTATCAGGAAGCGGCAAAAAACGCAGATGGCAGCGAACTGAAAAGTTTGTTTACCCAGCAGGCCCAGCAACGGGGTGAGTTCGGAACCGAACTTGACCGCGAAATCCGCGCACTGGGTGGCGAACCCGACGGTGGTACGAGCGTTGCCGCCGATTTGCACCGGGCCTGGATCAACCTGAAATCAGTATTCTCAAGTAACGACGATAAAGCAACCGTTGAAGAGTGTCAGCGGGGCGACAAAGAAGCCCTCGACACCTACAATAACGTGTTGCAGGAAACCGATCTGGCAGTCAGCACCCGTGAGTTGCTGCTGCGCCAGAAGCAAGCTATCGACACAGCCCATTCGTCGATGGCCCGTCTGGCAATGACAGTGTAGTGAATGGTGGGATCGGAAAGCCCCCCCCACTTGGGGGTGGGCTTTTTTTGTAGTGAATCGCTGTTACGACTCGTTCGTGGCAGCGATTCGTTTTTATTGGCAAGCCAAACAATCATCGGTTACACCCGGTTATTTTATTACTTGTCAATACATTCATTTCATTTTCATTCCACGACATGGCCAAACATGCCGAGCCGAAAGAGGCTCACGATTACTCAACGAAACCCGGAAAAGCCTATCCACTTGGCGCTACGTTTGATGGTGAAGGTGTCAACTTCGCCCTGTTTAGTGAGCACGGAACCGGTGCCTACCTTTGCCTGTACGATGTAGCCAATCCCGAAACGGAAGTGGCCCGTATTCCGATGGCTGAACATACCGAACTGGTCTATCACGTGTACGTCGATGGGCTGCAACCGGGTCAGCTGTACGGTTACCGGGTTGAGGGGCCGTACAACCCGAAAGAAGGGGATTTTTTCAATCCCAACAAGCTGTTGCTCGACCCCTACGCGAAAGCGATCAGTGCGCCGATCAACGACGACAACAGCCGGTTGGGATACGATTATAAAAGCAAAGCCGATGACCGTTATCTGGTGATGAGCACCGAAGACAGCGGCCCCGGCATGGCGAAAAGTGTGGTAGTCGACCCGTCGTTCGATTGGGAAGATGACAAAGCGCCCGATGTACCGCTGCACCGCTCGGTGATTTACGAGATGCACGTGAAAGGCTTTACGCACCTCCACCCCACCATCGACAAGTCAATTCGTGGTACGTATGCCGCTCTTGGTACGCCCGAAAGCACCGACTACCTGAAAAAACTGGGCATCACAGCCATCGAACTGTTGCCTATCCATCAGTTTACCAACGAAAGCTACTGGGGTTATAACTCCATCGGTTTTTTCGCCCCGCAGAACACGTACTCGTCGTCGGGCATGGACGGTCAGCAGGTGACGGAGTTCAAGCAGATGGTAAAAGACCTGCACAAAGCGGGTATCGAAGTTATTCTTGACGTGGTCTACAACCACACGGCCGAAGGCAACCAGTTTGGCCCGATGCTATCGTTTCAGGGCATCGACAACAAAGTGTATTACCGGCAGATGACCGAGCAGCCGGAGTACTACCGCGACTTCACGGGGACGGGCAATACCTTTGACCTGACCCAGCCCCGTACGTTGCAGCTCGTCATGGACAGTCTGCGGTACTGGGTAACGGAAATGCACGTCGACGGCTTCCGCTTTGACCTGGCGGCCACGTTGATTCGCTCTGATGAAGATGCCGGCCGGGTATCGTCATTCCTCGACACCGTCGCACAGGACCCTATCCTGACCCGGGTGAAACTGATTGCCGAACCCTGGGATATCGAGTCGTATGAGGTAGGCGGCTTCCCGGTACAGTGGTCGGAGTGGAACGGTAAGTTCCGCGATACGTTCCGGGCGTTCTGGAAAGGCGACGAAGGTAAAGCCAGCGACGTATCGCTGCGGATGCTGGGCTCACCCGACCTGTACGCCAACGATGGTCGTTCACCCGCCAACAGTGTCAACCTGATTACGGCCCACGACGGCTTTACGCTGAACGATCTGGTTAGCTACAACGACAAACACAACGAAGCTAACGGCGAAGACAACAAAGACGGAGCAAACGATAACGCGAGCTGGAACTGTGGTGCCGAAGGGCCAACCGACGACCCGGCTATCAACGACCTGCGTGAGCGGCAGAAGCGTAACTTCCTGTCGACGCTGCTGCTGAGTCAGGGTACGCCGATGATCGTTATGGGCGACGAATGCGGCCGTACGCAACATGGCAACAACAATGGTTACAACCAGGACAGTGAAATCAGCTGGATGAACTGGGACTGGACTGAGAAGCAACAGGCGCTCTTCGATTTCACCAGTCAGCTTACCACACTCCGCCAGGAGATGCCGTTGCTTAGCCGCCGGAAATTCTACGGCAACGAACAGATTTCGTTCCTCCGCCCCGATGGCGAAGAAATGACCGAGCACGATCTTCAAAACGGCGACACCCGTTGCGTCGCGTTGTTTATCGACGGTATGCGCGTCGATGAGCAAACCGAAGATGGGCAGGACATCGGCGATGAGCAACTGATCTGGGTGCTGAACGCTTATTGGGAAGATATTCCGTTCATGCTGCCGAAAATTGGCCGGAAGAAATCGAACTGGAAAGTAGTCGTCGACACGTCGACGGGTGAGTTCAGCCCGGAGTGGAAACCCGTCACCGGTGGTCACGAATACACGATCCCCGCTCGTTCGTCGGTGCTGCTTAGCCTGAGTTAGACCGCGCGGGTTTTACATACACAACAAAAGGCCGCTGGTATGCTACCAGCGGCCTTTTGTTGTGTGGTAGGCTCCGGCTTTGCCACGTGTTTGCCTATTTACCCCCCAGCCCCCTAAAGGGGGAGCGGTTCATTTGCGGAACGCTCCCCCTTTAGGGGGCTGGGGGGTAAATAGGCAAACACTTACTTACAAATTGTCCAGCTGCAGCGTTGCAGTGGCGCATCCTGAATGGCACGGTACAGCTCGTCGTCATCGTTGAAAACGACCCGGTCAACGATAAACGTTTCTACGTGTACGGTGAACGTGTCATCGGAAAACGGCCACGGATCGATGTGCAACGTATCGTCGCTGTCCTGACTGATGTAGTACGGCGACCCGTCAGGCCCGACGCTGATTTCCAGTTTACGACCATTCATCGGCACCTGCTGCTGACACAGAATAAGCGATAGGGCATCGCACCACTGCACAAAGTCGTAGGCGTACTGCGCAGTCTTTTTGGTAGCCTTATACTCCTTACGCCATTTCGCCTGATTGGTAACCTGCTGATCGAGAAACTCATCGAGTGCCTTGTCAGTACCCCGCTTTTCTTCGTACAAAAACGTCGTATGCATCGACGCCATCAGCGCGTTCCAGCGGCTTTTCTGCAGGCACACCCCAATCAGGCTACGGCATTGCTCGACCGAGTATTCAAGTATCTTAAAGTCGAGCGGTGTCCCAGCGGCTGTCAGGTGGTTCCGGCCCGACCAGGCCGGTTGCCCATCGTCATGTTCGGTCAGCGCGATCAGTGTTTCGGCCCAGAAATCCGGTCGCTTATCGGCAGCCCAGTGCATAGCCAGGTCGAACGCCAGCAACCCGTGCGCCTGTTGATTAATCAGTTGCCATCCGGTATCAGCTTGTCTTACAATCATACGAATCAATAAAAACAAAAAGCAGGGGCCTTTGTGAGAGTCCCCTGCTTTTTATGGATCTGCGGCAGATAACGGTCGTATCCCCCCAATAAAGACTAGTTGTACACTTTCTCGTTTTCGCCCATATCGGGTGGCGTTCCGGTGATGGCACCGCTAACCATCTGGAACAGGCGAACAATGCGGCTCGAATTGGCATCCCAGTACTCGGCCATCTCGGTGTTTACCTTCAGCAGCGTTAGTTCCGGATCTTCCTTACCAGCCGGGAACCAGGGCTTCGCTTCAGCAGTCCAGTATTCGTTGATTTTTGCCTGATCGTCTACTTCCGTAGCCGTTCCCGACACCGATACGTATGTCGAATTATCCGTGTCAGCGAAAGCAATGTTCACGCGGTTATCGTTGTCTTCGATCTGATCGACTTTGGGCGACGTTTTCTTGGTAAAAAACCACAACGAGCCATCGGTGTCAGTGTGAATAACCGCCATCGGACGGCTTACCAGATTTTTCTGCTCATCGACGGTCGTCATCATCGCGATGTGAATATCCTTGATGAGGTCGAGAACTTTCTCTATTGATTTTGGGTCCTGTGTTGTTGCGCTCATAACGTGCAGTAGCAAGCTTAGTATAGTCTGTTAAACCAGCCGGGAATCGACTTGTTTGCCCTACGCCCGATAAACATTAACGGGCAATGTAATCCCGTAACATACTGTAGGCGACTTTGGGGGGGCAAACTGATCGGCAGTTGTCATATGTTCGGCTAAAATCTGGCAGTACATCCGGGCTTGCAGGCAACTGTCTGTCAGTGATTCCACCGACAGATTGGCCGAGAAAGACAGCTGTCGCAACAGACTATCGCAGGCGCGAACGCACAACATAGCCGCAGACACGCTTTTCGATGTCCTGTGGCTGACGAGCACAGACATTTGCCGGCATAGTTCAGCACAGTCGATACCCGACACAATGGTTTCGCTGGACAGGTCGGCCGTGTGCCGATGCGTCCAGACAAATTCACGACACAGTACAGCGCACTGTATCAATGAATCATGCATGGCCGATTGATTTATCATTAGGCTGAGAGCTGAACGGCTGAAAATACGGCATCTGATGACCGGGACACTTCCCGTGCCCACCGACGGGCCTCTGCGACGCTTTCGTGAACCGCCTGTTGCTTGTCGGCATGGCCCTGAACAAGTAACTGGTTAGCAAGTTCGATTGCTTTTGCCCGTGTCGTCGGGTTAAGCGAACGCATAGCGGCCGGGAAGTGCGTTGGTGTCCACATGGTCATAGCTGAACTGTTAATACAACTGGTGGCTCTATTTCTATGCCACCCCCATCATATAACCAGTTTTACACCCTGCCACCCTTATCATTATGCTGATTTACAGCGCACTACGTTCTAATCGATTTATAATTCGGATCATCCACATGCGCGGGAACCGTGCATCGGCAGCATGGGGTGTGTAAAAAAATACTCAACGAACACACCGTAATTCCACAAAAAAGTCGACCCGGTAAGGGCCGACTTCTCGCCATACACGTATGCGTCGCGTCGATGCTAGCGCGGAAACGTCAGCCGGAACGAGGTGCCTGCGCCAACTTCGCTCTCAACGTCAATTGTTCCCTTGTGACTACTGACAATATTCTGCGTGGCCGTCAGTCCTAACCCCATTCCGCCCGACTTACCGGTGAAAAACGGATCGAACAGGCGCTGCCGGACTGTCGGGCTTATTCCCCCCCCATTGTCAGCGATCTGCACAAACACTTTATTGGTATCGGTAATCCCCGTTCGCACGGTCAGTATGCCTTTACCTTCCTCCATAGCCTCAACCGCATTAACCAGCAAGTTCAGGATAGCCGTCTTTACCTGCTCACGATCAAGAAGTATCTGGCAGTTTTCAGTCGAGTAATTCGTTTCCAGACGCATTCGTTTGAGTTTGATCCGGTCATTGACCATCTGGACCGTCGACCGCACCACATCATTGAAGTCCTGCCGACGACGCTCCGGCTCGCGCGGCTTCGATGAATTGAGCATTTCGGTGATTAGTTGACCGATCCGGTCGACATTTCGGCCGATGATATCGGTGAACATCGTTACGTATTCGTCGTCGGTTTGTAGCTCGTCTTTGAGTTGCTCCAGCGCCAGACTCAGGTTGGTCAGCGGGTTACGTACCTCGTGGGCGATACTCCGGGCAATTTTGCCGGTCATGCTTAGCTTTTCAGCCAGAATAAGGTCTTGCTGCGCTTTTTTCTGTTCTGTAATATCGCGGACGATACCCTGAAACCACTCCGGTCGCCCCCGGCTATCATCGACCGCCCAGAGAGAAACCTGGCAGATGCGCTTGCGACCTTCCCGCGTCAGCAAGATAGCTTCAAAGTCCTTGATCTGCCCGTGCTCCCGAACGTTGAAGCGCAGTTCGCGCAGGCAGTTCAGATCGGCAAACAACCGGGCCGGATTCATCGTCTGCAAATGTTCCCGTGTGTAGCCCAGTAATTGCTCCACCGAGGAGTTGGCATCCTGGAAGCGCAGATCATTATCGATGACGAAAATGGCGTCGATCGATCGCTCAAACAGGGACCGGTACTTGTTTTCCTTATCGGCCACTTCCGACAGCACGTTGGCCTGCCGAATGGCATACCGGATACTACGGCCCAGCAGTTGCGCGTCGATGCGGCCCTTCACCAGATAATCGGCGGCCCCCATCTCCAGCGCCGACTGATCGACGGTCAGGTCGTCTTGCCCGGTCAGCAGGATCATAGGTGCGCGGCACCCCATCTGCGTCGCTTCCTGAATCAGGTTGATACCCGTGTGCGACCCCAACCGATAGTCGATCAGGTAAACGTCATGATTACCGGCCAGGATCATCTCGATAGCCCGGTCGTAACTGTCGACCCAGTCGAGCCGGATATTGGCGTTCTCCCGCGACGACACCAGCGCCCTGGTTAGCATGTAGTCATCTTCGTCGTCTTCAACGAGCAGAACGTTAATTTTTGATTGTTTTATGGGTGCGTCAAGCAGTGAGTTAGTAGTCATCGTAGGCAGTAAAATTGCAGCTGGCGAATCGGTTGAGCGGGTCTGACTAAGGGAGCCTGACGATATCCATCCAGTATGTTTTTAGTGCACTGATCATTTCAACCAGTTTGCTGAAGTGAAAAGGTTTTGTTACAAACGAGTTTACACCAAGATTGTATGATTTGGCAACGTCCTCGTCGGCGGTCGATGTTGTCATAACGATTACCGGTAACCGACGCATATCGTTGTCTTCCTTTATTTCTTTCAACGCCTGGAAGCCATTCTTCCGTGGCATGTTCAGGTCAAGAATAAGCAGGTTTGGCCAAGGTGCATTCTCAACGGTATAGTTGTTTCGTCGATGAAGATAGTTCATCAGTTCTTCACCATCATCAACAAACTGAATGGCCTGCGTGTAGCCACATTTGCGCATTGCCTGCTCCAGAAACATACGATCATCCTGATCATCATCCGCAATCAGAATTGTTGTCATTTTTCGATCCATAAGTTTCAGGTAAGTAATAGGTACGGTCTACGGGATGGGTCGATTAAACAGGCGGCATCGCTGATTGCTAACCAACTAAAGGAAGGGAACAATCAGCCAGATGCTTCTGAGCAATCCTATCTCAAAAGTAGCGGTAAACGGCTTGCCAATCACCGACGGTAGCCATTAATTGTTGCCAGCTGTTGTAACAGGCCAACACCAGTATTTTATACTCATCAGATCGGGTTTTCACCGGCAGACGCCGTTGCTCTTTCTGACTGGATTATTCCCCGTTTTGTGGAGAACTACCCGCAGTCAGGTGATCTCCTTTTTCACGACTCACAGGTACCGACTCTATCCTTGTGAACTGATAGACAGTCAGTAAGAATAGTCGTGCGGGCTGTGGCACGGTATTAACACACAGGGCGACATACGGAACGTGATTCCGGTTTTCAACTAATCAGGTTATGAAATTTTCCACCAGGCTGATCGCAGCCACACTACTCGCAACAAGTATTTTCTCGCTGGCTACTACCGATACGCTTGCGCAGGGAAAAGCCCGCGTTGGTATCAAAGGTGGGCTGAACGCCAGCTCGCTGTTTTACGACAGTCAGGGCGTATCCAACAAGAACGAACGCATCGGTTTCAATCTTGGCGTTTTTGCCCAGGCTCCGCTGGGCGAATTTCTGGCCATTCAGCCCGAATTGCTGTACACAACGAAAGGGGCATCGGCTGACTACAATGTAGTTGGCCTGAACGGTCGTAACACGTTCCGGCTAAACTACGCCGAACTACCCGTTCTGCTCACGTTCAAGCTGGGACAGGCGGTTGAGTTACAGGCGGGGCCTTACGCAGCTTACCTTATCAACTCCAATGTAAACTCCAATGGCTCGTTTGGCACAGGTACGGCCGCTATCAACGCGGATAACTTCAACCGGTTTGATTACGGACTGGCGGGCGGTATAAACTTTTATTTCGGAAAAGCATTTATCGGTGCCCGCTATGGTCAGGGTCTGCAAAAGATCGCTAGCAGCGGAGCGGCTTCTACGCTGCTTGGCAATGCGAAAAACTCGGTCGGTATGCTTTCCGTTGGCTTCAGCATTAATTAATGAGGTAACGAACAGGCGTATACGAAGAAAGCCCGGTTAGTACCGGGCTTTCTTCGTATACAGTTGGCTGTACGGTTTATAAATGAATATCGTACGCTTTCAACTTATTGTACAGCGTTTTCCGATCGATGTTCAGTACCTCGGCCGCTTTCGTTTTGTTGTAACCCGTTTTTTCCAGCACCTTCAGAATAGCCGCCCGTTCCGCATTTTCCGAAACCGACTTGAGGTTAGCACCCGATTGGCCGTTTGGTGCCCCCGCTGGCCGACCGGCGTCGGCACCCACGGATGCGCTCGGACCCGTATCATCGGATGTGAGGTATTGCGGTGAAATAATCTCACGTGGCAGCACATCCGTCTCAATCAAATCACCCTGCGTCAGCAGCACCGACCGTTTGATTACGTTCTGCAATTCGCGCAGGTTGCCGTGCCAGAAGTAATCTTTCAGCTTCTCGCGGGCAGCCTCTTCAAAACCAGTGATGTTTTTTTCCAGCTGCCGGTTGGCCAGGTCGAGGAAGTGATCGGCAAAGATCATGATGTCGGCCTTCCTGTCGCGCAGGGGCGACAGATGAATTTCGAACTCGTCGATGCGGTGGTAGATATCCTCCCGGAAGCGACCCTGCCGAACGGCATCGCGCAGGTCTTCGTTGGTAGCGGCAATGATCCGCACGTCGACCGCGATGTCCTGGTTAGAGCCGATCCGGCGAATTTTTCGCTCCTGTAATACGCGCAGCAGCTTGATCTGATTGTCGTAAGACAGATTCCCGATTTCATCGAGAAAGAGTGTTCCTCCGTTGGCGTATTCAAAGCTACCTGCCTTGTCAGACATCGCTCCGGTAAACGATCCCTTCACGTGACCAAACAGTTCGCTTCCCGCCAGGTCTTTGCTTAGTGCGCCACAGTCGATAGCGACAAACGGTTTGTCTCCCCGTTTGCTACGCAGGTGAATGGCATTGGCTACAAACTCTTTACCGGTGCCTGTTTCACCCGTGATGATAACCGACATATCGGTTGGGGCAATCAGGTCGATATGCTTCTGGAGCTGTTCGGCTACCCGACTTTTACCGAAGATAAACCGTTTTCCATCGGGCGCTGACGTGGCCTTGCTGCCATTTGACTTAGCCGCCGGGCGGGCCGCCGGTTGGCCGTCGCTACCTGTTTGCTGCTTGAGCGTTTGCGTGCGCCGTTCAAGCGCACTCTTTATCGTCAGCAGGATTTCATCGGGATATAGTGGCTTGGTGACGTAATCGTAGGCACCATGCTTAACACTCTGCACCGCGATACGAACGTCGGAATAACCCGTAATGATAATGACAGCCGTAGCCGGATTCAGCACCTTGATTCGGCGGAGCATTTCCAGCCCGTCGATATCAGGAAGCTTGAAGTCACAGATTACCAGTTCAAAAACTTCTTTCCGAAGTAACGTCAGACCATCTTCTCCCCGCTGAACCGATGCTGTTTTGTACCCCTGTTTGCTCAGAAACCGCTCGAGCAACAGACAGATATCATGATTATCGTCAACGATCAGAATTTTTTCCATGAAAGAGAACCCTCCCGGTTTGTGTAGCCGGTAACAGGTGACGGAAATTGCCTTCCAGGATTGTCAGGCTTGCTTTCCCTAATAAACAAAGATACTTAAACCTGTGTGCTTTGCAATGCCTTCTCCACCGATAGCCGGGTAAACGGTTTACCCACGAAAAAGTCGGCTCCCTGCTCCTGCGCCCGCCGACGTTCGGCCTGTCCGTCGAAGGCGCTGATCATGATGACGCGGGCATTTTCCTGATCTTCCCGAATCATCGGCAGCAGGTCGAACCCCAGCCCATCGGGCAGATTGAGGTCCAGAAATATAGCGTCATACTGCTGGGACGACAAACATTGCCGACCTTCCTCAATGTACTGAGCACAGGTCGGTATGTAACCTAGCTTACGCAACAGTCCTGAGAGTAGCAGACAAATATCTGATTCATCGTCTATAATCAATACTCGCTTGGCAGGAGCATTAGTAGCCTTTATGGGGGTAGGCGTCGGTTGTGGGCCGACATTCGTTCGCATCATCATTCTTACCATTAGCGTGCGGTTGCTACACAACCTGCTTTTTACCCCTGCAATTCTGTGCCGGGTTTGTCAGTTGCCACCCCGCCCCGGTAAGAAAGGTGCCTTCAACCGCTAAAAAGACGTATAATAAATTTTCTGCCCATGATATGGCTGCTCGGGCGGCATCAATTCATGCAACGATCCATCCTTACCGTGTTTTTTTTCTACACTAATTCCACAACCGTAGAAAAAACTCTACACTACACGTAGAGCTGGCAAAAATGGTATCAATGAGTGATTATTCATACGAGCGTAGTTATCGGCTCATTTACAGCTATATGCAGTCTACTGCCTAGCTAGATAACGTATATTCTTATTCTGGCACAACTTTTTCTACTAATGCAGTAACGAGACACTTCTGATTTACTCAATTTGAAACGTCAATCGCTGTGGGAAACCTGTTGTACACAATAGCTGTCGTGCTGATTATCGTTTGGCTACTCGGCTTATTGGGATTCAACAGCTTTGGTCTTGGTGGTCTGATACATGTATTGTTGGTTATTGCGGTGATTGCAATTGTTCTGCGTCTTATTCAGGGACGCGGTGTTTGACAGGTAAGCTGTTTTGTCGTAATTACGGCAATTAGACATAGCCAATTTCGGAACCTTATCCGCGAAAACGGCATTTAGACTTTAGGTTAAGTACAAGTTACGGTGGGTACGGAATCCCTACGCCAGTTTGAGCGTAGGGATTTTTATTTTACTACACTAGACTTTCTTTTCGCGCTACGAACGAATACGAGTTAAGTAATCAATTGGATGCATTCAGCTGGCACCACCGTATTTCGGCTGATCCCGCACAAACTGAGGAATTAGTAGACAGGTATGGGGAATTTTATCCTCGCTACTGGTACCAGAAGCGCCACAATAAATATCACATAACAGCCTATATATCAGCATTTTATCAAAAATTCAAAAACATTGGTATCAAATTATCTATTTATAGTCTGAAATTATTCACTCACTAACTTACAAAGAAATGAGATCGTTACCCGGAATATTGGTAGGACTGGCTGTTGGTGCTGTTGTTGGTATTTTGCTGGCTCCCGAAAGCGGCAAAAAAACACGCAAGCGCATCTCATCGGAATCAGATTCGTTCTTCAGCGATTTGCAGGATCAGCTGCAGGACGGGCTTGACAACATCAAGAGTCAGTACAATGATTTCGTTGACCAGGCCGGTTCCAAGTCGAAAGACGTTGCCGACGAACTGAAGCGTAAAGTAAAACACTAGGTCAATCCAGCAACCGACAAAACAGGCAAGCCATGAGAAGTACAAGAGATTTTTTCACAGGTATCATTACGGGTGTTGTTATCGGTCTGCTGACCGCCCCCCGCAGTGGTAAAGAAACGCGCGAAAAATTGGTCGATGAGGCTAATAAACGTAGCGAAGGGCTGAAAGATCAGTGGGATAAAGGCGTTGCTCAGGCGAAAGAAGGGTATGAGCAGGTAAAAACGCAGGTTAACCAGTACGCCGACCAGGCGAAGACGCAGGTCAACCAATATGCTGACCAGGCCAAATCGCAGTTCGACGCAGCGAAAGACGAAGCGAAGGACCGGTTTGAGAAAGATAAATCAGCCTATAACGACAAGGTCGAGAACCTGGCTGACAAGGCAAAAGACGGCGTTGATAACGCTAAAGATTCCCTGAAGGCTAGTTAGGCCAACTCGACTAATCACGCTTTTGAAAGCTCGTTGACTCCGGTTAACGAGCTTTTTTTTGTATCCAGACCCTTTAATATACTTTTAATTCACGTTTAAGTGATGTTTAACGACTTGTGAGCACATTTGTAGCTGCCCGATCCGGCTGTCTGTAAATCTTCTGACGATGTTGTTCCACTTTTCTAAACTGACTTACACGTCAGCACCGCTCCCCCATTCATTACCCGGCCATCTGCTGGGTTGCCTGATGCTGAGTGCTTTTCTATGGGCGTGCGGTTCATCAGCTACGCCCGAACAGACGACCCAGCCCGCAAAAAAGCATCTTGACCTGCTGCGGTCAGCCACGCTGGACACGGCCCGGCTGGAGCGTACAAACAATGAACTGAGCCTGACGGGCAAAGTAGCGTTCAATCAGGATCAGGTCGTCAAAGTGTTTCCATTGGTGGGCGGTCACATCGAAGCGCTGCGGGTCGATTTGGGTGATTACGTCAAAAAAGGACAGGTACTGGCTGTCATTAGATCGGGCGATCTGGCCGATCTGCAACAGGCAGCAGTAACGGCACGGGGTGAACTGGCTGTGGCGCAGAAAAACATGCAGGTGACGGAGGGCATGAACAAAGCCGGCTTTAGTTCGGAGCGTGACATGGTGGCAAGCCGTGAACAGTTACAGGCCGCCAAGGGTGAAGTGAATCGGGTGAGTGAGCGACGCCGGATTCTGGGCGGTAGCGGCTCATCGTACGTCGTAAAAGCACCGATGAGCGGGTTTATCGTTGAAAAATCCGCTTCGGCCGGCATGGAACTCCGCTCCGACGATCCCGAAAATCTTTTTACCATCTCAAACCTCGACCGGGTGTGGGTACTGGCTAACGTATACGAATCCGACCTCTCGCACGTACACGAAGGCGACCCCGCCCTGATTACGACGATCTCCTACCCCGACAAAGTATTCAGAGGCCATATCGACAAGATTTTCAACGTGCTGGACCCGGGCAGCAAAACAATGAAGGTCCGGGTGACGCTCAACAATGCTGATTATCGGTTGAAACCCGAGATGTTCGCCAATGTCAACGTGACGTACGCGGGTAAGGATGAGCGCGTAACGATTCCGGCCAGCGCGGTTGTGTTCGACAAAAACCGCAATTACGTCGTGACAGTCGATCGGCAGCAGAACCCCGTTGTGCGGGAAGTGAGCCTGTATCGTACGATTGGCGATAAGACATACCTGACAGGTGGCCTGGCCCCCGGCGACCGCGTCGTGAGCCGGAATCAGTTGCTGATTTACAACGCCCTGGGCAACTAAGCCTCTCTTTTCCCCCCTACATGAATAAGTTTATCAAGGGCATTCTGTCCTTTTCGCTGAAGAACAAGTTTTTCATCTTTTTCCTGACGTTTCTGGCCGTTGTAGCGGGGATCATCTGCTACCGCAACACGCCGATTGAAGCCTTTCCCGACGTTACCAACACGCAAATTACGCTGATTACCCAGTGGCCGGGCCGGTCGGCGGAAGAGGTTGAAAAGTTTGTAACCATCCCCATTGAAATCGGCCTGAATCCCGTTCAGCGACGGACCGATATCCGGTCGACTTCGCTGTTTGGGCTGTCTGTCGTCAAAATTATTTTCGATGACGGGGTCGATGATACATTTGCCCGGCAGCAGGTCAATAACCTGCTCAACGGCATCGAATTGCCCGAAGCTGTTCATCCCGATGTTCAGCCGCCCTACGGACCGACGGGGGAAATTTTCCGGTACACGCTCAGTTCCCCTACCCGCAATTCACGCGAACTGAAAACCCTGCAGGACTGGGTTATCGAGCGGCAATTGAAAGGCGTACCGGGCGTGGCCGACGTGGTCAGTTTCGGCGGTGAGGTGAAAACCTACGAAATATCGCTCGACCCCCGCCGGTTGATGGATTACGACATTACCCCGCTCGAACTGTACAAGGCCGTAGCGTCGTCCAACGTCAACGTTGGGGGCGACGTTATCAACAAAAATTCGCAGGCTTACGTCGTGCGCGGCATCGGCCTGCTCCGCAATCAGCGTGACATTGAAAGTATTGCCATCAAAAACGTGAACGGTACGCCGATCATGGTTGGCAACGTGGCGCAGGTATCGGAGTCGGCCCTGCCCCGGCTGGGGCAGGCCGGACGCGGTCCCACCGATGATGTAGTCGAGTGCATCGTGATTATGCGAAAGGGCGAGAACCCCAGCGAAGTGATTCAGCGCGTGAAAAGTAAAATCACGGATCTGAACGAGCAGGTTCTACCCGGCGATGTGCAGATCGACACGTTCTACAACCGCGAAACGCTGATCGACTTTTCGACCCACACGGTAACGCACAACCTGATCGAAGGGATTGTCTTCGTAACAGTGATCGTCTTTCTGTTCATGGCCGACTGGCGCACAACGCTGACGGTATCGATCGTCATTCCGCTGGCGCTGCTGTTCGCGTTTATCTGCCTGCGGCTCAAAGGCATGTCGGCTAACCTACTCAGCATGGGTGCGATCGACTTCGGCATTATCGTCGACGGAGCCGTGGTCATGGTCGAGGGTATTTTTGTAACGATGGATGAACTGGCGCACCGGGTTGGGATGGCGCGGTTCAACCGGCTGGCCAAGATGGGGCTGCTGCGCCGGACGGGTACGGAAATGGGCAAGGCTATTTTCTTTTCCAAGCTGATTATCATTACCTGTCTGATCCCCATTTTTTCGTTCCAGAAAGTTGAGGGCAAGCTGTTTTCTCCCCTCGCCTGGACACTGGGCTTTGCCTTGCTGGGTGCGTTGATTTTTACGCTGACACTCGTACCCGTACTGGCGAGTATTCTGTTGCAAAAAAACGTGCGCGAAAAGCACAATCCGTTCGTGAATTTCATCACCAAATGGTCCACGCGGATTTTTACGTTTACATTTTCCCATCGGCGTACTAGTCTGATTGCGACCGCTATTATCGTGGCGGTTGGCCTGGCAGGCTTCCCGCTACTGGGCACCGAGTTTTTACCCGAATTAAACGAGGGTTCGATCTATGTGCGGGCTACTATGCCAATGAGTATCTCCTTGCCCGAATCCGTGCAGGAAACAATTCAGATGCGGCATATTTTTCAGCAATTTCCCGAAGTAAAAGGCGTAATTTCTCAGACCGGCCGCCCGAATGATGGTACCGACCCAACCGGTTTTTACAACATTGAATTTCTGGTGGATATTTACCCACAGGACGAGTGGAAAAGTAAACTCACCAAAGAAGAACTTGTCGATCAGATGCAGGACAAACTGCGCATATTTCCGGGCGTCAGTTTCGGCTTTTCGCAGCCCATCATGGACAATGTCGAAGAAGCCGTTTCGGGGGTAAAAGGCTCGATCGCCGTCAAGATTTACGGCCCCGACCAGACTGTTCTGGAAAACAAAGCCTACGAAGTACGGAAACAACTGGCGCGCGTGCAGGGCATCGACGATCTGGGCGTCATTCGTACAACCGGTCAGCCGGAGATGCGCATCGAACTGGACGAACGCAAAATCGCGCTCTACGGCGTCGACAAGGCCGATGCCGAAGCAGTCGTAGAGATGGCGATCGGCGGTAAGGCGGCAACCCAGATTTACGAAGGCGAACGCCGGTTTGACCTGCGTATCCGTTACGATCAGCCGTTTCGGTCGAGCGAGCAGCAGATCAGCCGGCTGATGGTACCGACGCAGAGCAATTCGATGATTCCAATCAAAGAGATTGCCAACGTCTACACGCAGACGGGGCCGGTACTCATTTTTCGGGAAGGCAGTCAGCGGTACGGAGCCGTCAAGTTTTCGGTCCGGGGCCGGGATATGGGCGGGGCCGTGGCCGAAGCGCAGCAGAATGTGCAGCAACACGTAAAGCTGCCACCAGGGTACACGATCAAATGGGCGGGGGATTTCGAGAATCAGCAGCGGGCCACGCTACGGCTCGAACAGGTCGTTCCGATCAGTCTGCTCGCTATCTTCTTTATCCTGTTTGTGCTGTTCGGCAATGTAAAAGATGCGGGACTGGTGCTGTTCAACGTACCGTTTGCGATCATTGGCGGCATTGCGGCCCTACTAGTCACGCACGTCAATTTCAGCATCTCAGCCGGTATCGGGTTTATTGCCTTATTCGGTATCTGCATTCAGAACGGCGTCATCCTGATCTCAGTGTTCAAGAAAAATCTGCACAACCGGCTGTCGCTCAACGAGTCGATCCGCCAGGGCGTCATATCGCGCATTCGTCCGGTCGTGATGACAGCGATGATGGCTGGCATTGGCCTGATTCCGGCGGCCCTCTCCCATGGTATCGGATCGGAGACGGCACGCCCGCTGGCCATCGTTGTCATCGGCGGTTTGATCACGGCGACCCTGCTTACATTATTCGTTTTTCCGCTTATATTCTACACGTTTTATCGTGGAAAATTTCTCGATTTATAACCGGTAGCCATATACGTTTTACCAGCTCTATCGCGTTAGTATTGTATGTTGTTTAAGCTAGTCAGATCGAGTTACAACTCATACAGACTTTCGGGCATTTTTGAACTTAAGACTGTTTTGTCTAGTTTAGCAAGTAATCCTTTACAAAGGGAAGGTTGAACAATCGGGACGATAGGTCTATCTGACTTATTATCCCGAAATGGTGTGGATAGAAGCGGAAAGCCGCCCCGAATTTTCGGAGCGGCTTTTTTGTACCTTGCCCGCAACATATATTCATCTATACCGGGCTCTTGTGCCTCTCATTTTAAAAGGTAGTTAAAAGGTGCCGTAAACTAATGTGACAGCAGTGCGTTTTGAGTAATATTCCCCACTTTTTGTTGATACTACATTATGAAAATACTGGTCGTGGAAGATGAGCCTAAACTGGCGTCGTTTGTTAAAAAAGGTCTGGAAGAACAGTCGTGTCAGGTTGATGTGGCTTATGATGGTCAGATGGGTCGTAACATGGCGCTCAGTAATTCATACGATGTTATCATTCTGGACGTAAATCTGCCAAAACTGAACGGCTTCGACGTAGTACAGTCGATACGTCAGGAAAAAAATCAGACGCCCGTGCTAATGCTGACGGCGATGGGTTCGGTCGATGATAAACTGACCGGTTTCGAGTCCGGGGCTGACGACTATCTGGTGAAACCGTTTGAGTTTCGCGAACTGATGGCCCGGCTACGCGCGCTCACCAAGCGCAGCACTGAAAATGGCATTCAGGCCAACGTGCTGAAAGTGGCCGATCTGGAACTGGATCTGAACGAGAAGATCGCCCGCCGGGACAGTCGCCGGATCGAACTCACGGCCAAGGAGTTTGGCCTGCTCGAATACCTGATGCGCAACCGGGGACGTGTCGTGTCGCGGATCGATATTGCCGAGAAAGTGTGGGATATCCATTTTGACACCGGTACCAACGTTATCGACGTGTACGTAAACTTCCTGCGGAAGAAAATCGACAAAGATTTTCCGCAGAAGCTAATTCATACCGTAATTGGTATGGGGTACATGCTGAAAGATGAATAGCATCGGCGCTATCAGTTTGGTCAGCCCTGTAGAACCCGCTTCATGAACATCCGCATTCGACTGACCTTGCTGTTTGGCTTACTGGTAGGCTCTATCCTGCTGCTGTTTTCTGTATCTGTCTACTACATGTACAGTCAGTTTCGTGAGCAGGAATTTCAGAAGCGACTCCGGGAGCTGGCTACGACTACGGTCCGACTTCGCAATGATGTGGGCGAAGTAGCTGCCGCCGATTTGCCAATTCTGGCTGCGGAACAGGTTACGATTTACGACGACAAAGGGCACATCCTGTACAGTCGTGGACAACCGTCGGGTCGGTACGCGCTTACACCGGCTTTTTTTCGGAAAGTGCTTCAGGGAGAGACACCGAGCGTTCGGCAGGGCGACAGGGAGACGGTGGGAGTTCGCTATCCCAACGCCAATGGCCGGGTCTTTATATCGGTCGCTTCCGCCTATGACCGATACGGCTTCTCCAAGCTCGACCGGCTTCGCAACATTCTGCTGTTTGGGGGCCTGCTCTGCCTGGTCATCGTGGCTATTGCCGGCTACCTGTTTGCCGCTGATGCCCTGCGCCCCGTAGCTGAGCTGATCGATCAGGCCAATACCATCTCGGCCACTAATATTCACAAACGGTTGCAGGTAGGTCGGCAGCGCGACGAACTGGCTGATCTGGCCCGTACCTTCAATGAGTTGCTTAATCGGTTGGAAAAGGCGTTTGTATCGCAGAAAAGCTTCGTGTCACACGCGTCGCACGAGTTACGAACGCCACTAACGGTGATGATGGGACAAATCGAAGTCACCCGGCTTCAGCCCCGCTCCGTTTCCGAGTACGAAACAGCGTTTGACGGGTTGCTGGATGAAGTAAAGAATATGATCCGGCTGGTAAACGGTCTGCTGGAGCTGGCCCGTGCTAACACAGGTTTCCCCAACCTGCGTAAACATGCTGTGCGACTCGACGAGCTACTCTGGCAGGCGCAGAGTCAGCTAACGCACAAAAAGTCGGACTACCAGATTAACATCGATTTTGATGATCTGCCCAATCAGGAGGATGACCTGGTTATTCTGGGCGACGAGTCTTTGTTGCAGACCGCTTTCCAGAACCTGATGGAAAACGGATGCAAATATTCGCCCGACCACGCGGTTATGGTACGGCTCTCGTTTCTGCCACAGCAGATTCAGGTAACAATCAGCGATCAGGGCTACGGTATTCCCGCCAGCGACTTACCATACATTTTCGAACCATTCTACCGCTCAGATTCAACCATGACCATCAACGGCCACGGTATCGGCCTGGCGTTGACCAAGCATATTATCGAAATTCATCTGGGTTCGATCGACGTGTATTCTTCGCCCGGTAAGGGGACTACGTTTCGGGTCTGCCTGCCTACCAAATCAGCTGACAGTGAGTCAGTAGCCCTTGCCGCAACTGCCGTTCGCGAGACAACGCCCTTTACTACTATGTAGGGTATTGCGCTGACCAAACAATATATCGACGCCTTGCTCAGTTAGAAGAAGACATTACTTTATTGCCCGTAGTTATTAATTTTTAATTAAAACTGAGAAAACTTATGAGCTTGTACGATCAGGTGTTTAGTCATAACAAGGAATGGGTTCAGCACCAGCTGGATCTCGACCCCGGTTATTTCTCTGAAATGGCTAAAAATCAAACACCCGATTTTCTGTATATTGGGTGCTCCGATAGCCGGGTATCACCAGACGCTTTCATGGGTACGAAGCCGGGTGACGTATTTATTCATCGCAACATTGCCAACCTGGTGCCGAACAACGATATCAGTTCGCTGGCTGTACTGCAGTATGCCGTCGAAAGCCTGAAGGTAAAACACGTCATTGTGTGTGGGCACTATGGTTGCGGGGGTATCAAAGCGTCGGTTTCGCACGATGACTACGGGTACATGAACACGTGGCTGCGTAACATTCAGGATGTGTACCGTATTCACCGCGACGAACTCGATTCGATAGAAGACGCAGACGCCAGACACCGCAAACTGGTTGAACTCAACGTACGGGAGCAGTGCCTGAACGTGATGAAGCTGTCGTTTGTGCAGAAGCGCATGTTCGGCAGCAAAGACATCAAAGTTCACGGCTGGGTATATGACCTCGCCAACGGACAGCTCACCGATACGCAGGTATCCATTGCCGACCTGGAGCCAAACCTGTCGATCTACCGCTTCAAGGAATCGACGCCGGTTGAGTTATAAAGGGTGAAAATGACTGATACAAAAAGGGCTTCCCACAGTTGGGAAGCCCTTTTTGTATCAGTGCCATGACGAATTACTTGTCCATTTTCTTGGCGTCTTTCTTCATGTCCTTATGCATTTTTTTCATGTCTTTAGCCGCTTCAGCCTTTGTGTCATCGCCAGCGCGTTTGGCTTCTTTTTTCATCTCCTTAGCTTCTTTCTTCATCTCTTTGTGGGCCTTCTTTGCATCATCCTGCGCAAAAGCAGCACCCGACATCAATACAACAGCAACTAAGGCAATCAGTGACTTTTTCATTTGAGTGTATGGTTTAAACCGGATTAATCTGTGTATTAACCTGACTACCCATAAAAATGTTAGCAAGCTCTAATGAAAATTGGCTTAATTTAATTGGCACGCTTACCCGGATTTTTGCGGGCCTTGACCGACGATGGCCCCGTCATGGTGCTGCTGCGTGCATCGGTGGTCGTGGTCTGGGTGGGGGTTTTGGCAGCCTGCGTCTGTTCCATCGTGGTTCCCGTTCCGGCGGGCAACCCATCGTAGGCATTGGAGGCCGACTGATTCGACCGTTTTGCATCCATTTGTGACATAGTACCGCTGGTTTTACTGGTCGACTTGCTTTTTTTTGTGGGTTGTTGTGCCGATGCAGCGAAGCAAATCAGCAGCGTAAGCGCAAACGAAATGAGTGGCGTTTTCATAGGAAGCGATTTAGGTTCGTTGCTATGATAACGCCACTCAATGCCAGTGGTTTAAAATTCAGACCAGAATGTATACTGGCTACCTAGGCAACCATGTCGAACTCCGAAGTCAGGTGGAATTGCACATCGGGGTTGTTCTGCTGGTTCATGCGCAGCATCCAGTCCGATTCAGCCAGAAAGACAGGTCGGTTGTCTTTGTCGTAGGCAATCTGATTACCCTTGAGTCGAATAAACTCCGCCAGCTTCACCGGGTTCTCCGCCGTAATCCAGCACGCCTTCGTGTAGTTCAGACCCACCCAGCGACACTTGGCCCCGTATTCGTTTTCGAGCCGGTATTGAATGACTTCAAACTGGAGTTCACCCACCGTCCCGACGATTTTTCGGTTACCAACTTCAAGCGTGAACAACTGCGCGACACCTTCGTCGGTCAACTGCTGAATACCCTTGTCGAGTTGCTTCGACTTCATCGGGTCGAGGTTGATAAGCTCTTTGAATATTTCGGGCGAAAAGCTGGGTATACCCTGGAATTGTAACTCCTCCCCTTCCGTCAGCGTATCGCCAATCTTGAACGTGCCGGTGTCATAAAGCCCTACCACATCACCCGGAAAACCCTCTTCGACCACACTCTTGCTATCGGCCATGAAGCTGAATGGCGAAGCAAACCGCACGTTTTTGTCGAGCCGGGTGTGGTGGTAAAACTTACCCCGCTCAAACACGCCCGAGCAAATACGCAGGAACGCGATGCGGTCGCGGTGGCGCGGGTCGAGGTTGGCGTGGATTTTAAACACAAAGCCGCTGAATTGTTTCTCATCCGGCAGCACTTCCCGCTTATCCGTCGGGCGGGCAATAGGCTCCGGCGATATATCGCAGAACCCTTCGAGCAGTTCCTTTACACCGAAATTATTGACCGCCGACCCGAAGAACACGGGAGCCAGTTTGCCGTCGAGATACGCCTGCCGGTCGAACGCATCATACACGCCTTCGATCAGTTCGACGTCTTCCCGCAGTTGAGCTGCGTCGCGCTCACCCACTTTCTCATCGAGCATCGAATCGGCTAGTTCGATGGCCATCACGTCGTCTTCAACTTTGGTTTTGTTGACCTTGAAGAAATATAATTTTTTCTCGATCAGATTGTAAACCCCTTTGAAGTCGGAACCCATATTGACCGGCCACGTCATCGGCCGAACACGGATGTTTAGTTTCTCCTCCAGCTCGTCGAGCAGGTCAAACGGATTTCGTCCTTCGCGGTCGAGTTTATTGATGAAAATAATGACCGGCGTATCGCGCATCCGGCATACTTCCATAAGTCGCTCGGTCTGTTCCTCAACGCCTTTCACGCAGTCGATAACCAGAATCACACTGTCTACAGCAGTCAGCGTACGGTAGGTATCTTCGGCAAAGTCCTTGTGACCGGGCGTATCGAGGATATTAATCTTTAAATTGTCGTACTCGAACGTCATTACCGACGTGGCGACGGAGATACCGCGCTGCTTCTCGATTTCCATAAAATCGGACGTAGCGGTTTTCTTGATCTTGTTGGACTTAACCGCTCCGGCCGTCTGTATAGCCCCGCCAAACAGCAGCAGTTTTTCGGTGAGTGTCGTCTTGCCGGCATCGGGGTGGCTGATGATCGCGAAAGTCCGGCGACGGGCCGTTTCGGCCTGTATATTCGTTTGCATTATTCTCAGAATCAGAGCACAAAGGTACGAAAAAAACAAGGATAGTTAACCGATTACTCACCCCTGTAAAACAAGTCAGGCCCGTCCGCTTTTATGCGGACGGGCCCATTTTTTCAGTTGGATAAAGCGTTGTTTGCCAGCGGTTTTGGTGCCGCAACCACTGACTTATGAGGCTACTTGCCGGGCTGGCGATTATTGGTCAGTATACCCAGCAGGAAGCCGGCGATCAGGGTCAATCCCAGTGTGGCGACGTAGATTAATAAACGGTAGGTGTCAGGTTGCAGAAACATGTCGTTTTGTATGGATTATGGGTTTCAGACGAGTTCCGCCCGGCCCGGTAACGACATAATGGCAAGTTTTTCATAAAAAAGCCCACAACAGCAACGCCCAGCCCGCGATCAGCGCCACACCACCGAGTGGCGTGATAGCGCCCAGCCACGTAATACCGGTGAAGCACAACACGTACAGTGAACCGGAAAAGATCAGCGTACCACCCAGAAACGAATATCCAGCCCAGCCCAGTAGCCGAACCGCTGTCGGATTGCTGCCCACCAGTTGCATCAGCACACCCACCAGCACGAGAGCCAGCGCGTGATAAAATTGGTACTTGACAGCCGTTTCAAACGTAGCCGACCGCCCTGTCGACTCCAGCATCGCCCGCAAAGCGTGTGCACCGAATGCGCCCAGCGCCACTCCTATCAACCCCAGAATGGCTCCCGCCTGAATAAAGAATTTCATGGTTAATCTGTGATTTTGTGATTAGTCAGACCTGTGATTTTATACCGTCCGAACTGTGATTACGGCTGATTATAGGCTTGCGCTGATTGGTGTGATCGGATAATTACCCTGATCCTGTTTTTTCAAATCACAGTCTATCAAGGCAATCAAGCCAATCATGGTTCAAGATCGTCTTGAACCATGATTCATCTGATTATGGGATTGCGCTGATTCAAAACGATCACAGTCTATCAGAGTAATTCCCCAAATCATAGTTCAAGACGATCACAGTCTATCCAGGCAATCACCCAAATCATCGTTCAGACTACTAGCGTGCCCCGAAAATGGCACTACCCACCCGCACCAGCGTACTACCTTCTTCGACGGCAATCCGATAGTCGCCACTCATTCCCATCGACAGTTCAGTGAACTGCACATTGGCGGTGGAAATCGTCGCCAGTGTATCGTAGAGTTGTTTCAGACCACGGAACTCCTGCCGGATCTGCACCTCATCGTCTGTGTTCGTTGCCAGCCCCATCAGGCCGACAATTCGAATGTTTTGCAGGTCAGTCAGTTCGGGCGAGCGCAGTAATGTACCGGCTTCGTCGGGAAGCAGACCAAATTTGGTTTCCTCGTCGGCAATGTCGATCTGAAGCAGGCAATCGATCACGCGCTCATTTTTGATTGCCTGCCTGTTTACCTCCTGCAGCAGTTTGAGGCTATCGATCGAGTGAATCAGACTGACAAATGGAGCGATGTATTTGACCTTATTGCTTTGCAGATGCCCGATCTGATGCCATTCTACATCAGCAGGCAACTGCGGCTGCTTTTCGGCCATTTCCTGCACTTTATTCTCCCCGAAGAGTCGGGCACCGGCGTCGTACGCTTCCTGTAGCATCGACACCGGTTTGGTTTTTGTTACCGCAATCAGCCGGGCACAGCCTTTTATCTCCTGCTCGATTGTGTGTATGCTCGCTGCAATCATGGGTATTTATCAGCAGGTAAGCCCCTGCCCATTCGTTAATATTGCGCAAAGATAGGTTTGAGAACTACGCAGAATCCCGTAGTTTTTGGCCCGCTAAGGTACATTACCGACTCGACGGCAATAAGTAGCCATGCTTGTAACGTTGTTGATGTCACTGTTTTCACCACTAATCCCGACGACCTTCCTATGGAGTCAAGACCCCGAACCCAGAACAACAACAGTCGCAGCTACCTGCTGGTTGCCCTGTTCGTGCTGGCTGCCCTGAACGTACTACTACTTTATTTTTATTATCAGGAGCACCAGATCAACAAAAACAAGGACGCTACCATTGCGGCCAAAACCGAAGAAGTACTGGCCGTAAAAACCCGGCTCGATTCCATTTCCAACGAACTGGATGCCAAAATTGCTGAAATTCAGCGGCTGGGCGGTAGTGTCGATTCGCTGATGAAAGTCAAAGCACAACTGGAAATCGATAAGCGTGAACTGCGGAACGTCACCAGTTTCAGCAGCAAAAAGTACGATCAGAAGATCCGAAATTACCAGTCGCTGCTGGCGCAGAAAGATCAGGAAATTGCCCGGCTCAAGGAGGAAAATGGTGTTTTGGTCGCCAGAAACGACTCGCTCAGCACGGAGAATAATTCGCTCCGAACCGAACGCCAGAGCCTTAACGATTCGGTATCTACGTATTCTGCCCGCAACCGCGAACTCAACGAAAAAGTCACGATAGCGGCTGCACTCCGGGCGGAGTCGATCAACGTCGATGCTATCAATCGGCGCGGTAAGGAGAAAGATGGCGGCAGCTACAAAGCCAAGCGCATCGAAAAAATCAAGGTGGCGGTAAAGCTGGCGCCAAATGGACTGGCTCAGCAGAACGAGAAAGAAATGTACCTGCGCATCCTGGACCCCAACGGAGCCGTCATCTCCGATATGGCAACAGGTTCGGGTGAATTCACCTACAATGGGCAGGGTATGATCTACACGGCCAAACAGCCCTTTACGTTCACCAACGACCGGCAGGAGGTCGCCTTCCTCTATGGTCGGGGGGCGCAACGCTTCACCGAAGGCAAGCACGTCGTTGAAGTCTACTGTGAAGGCTTCCGCATCGGCGAAGGCGAGTTTACGGTTCGCTAAACGGTATAGCGTTATAAAGTTATAGGGTTATAAAGTTGCTGGCGCGTCCTGTCTGTCGCCGGATGGCAACTTTATAACCCTATGACTTTATAACTCTATAACTTTTTCCCTATCTTTGCGCCCTCATTTCAAACCAATTACACAATGTTTCCCAATAATTACGAAACGGTGTTCATTTTAACTCCCGTTTTATCTGATCTTCAGATGAAGGACGCCGTTGACAAGTTCCGTACTGTGCTGACCGAAAATGGCGCGGAACTGGTTCACGAAGAGAACATGGGTCTGCGTAAGCTGGCCTATCCTATTCAGCACAAAAACACGGGTTACTACCAACTCTTCGAGTTTAAGGCTCCCGGCACGATCATCGAGAAACTCAACACAGAGTATCTCCGCGACGAACGCATTATCCGTCACCTGACGGTATCGCTCGACAAGCACGCTGTCGATTATAATGACCGCAAGCGCAACGGACTGGTGGGCAAGAAAAAACAAACCGAAAACGAGGCTAAGTAATCATGAGTCTGCAAAACGAATCTGTCTCGAAGACCGAGACCCGCAAAAAATACGACCGCTTTAAGAAAGCTGGCATCAAGTATATCGACTACAAAGACGGTAATTTCCTGCTGAAGCTGCTGAATGAGCAGGGCAAAATTCTGCCCCGCCGTCTGACCGGCACCAGCCTGAAAAATCAGCGCAAAGTGGCTCAGGCCGTTAAGCGTGCCCGTCACTTGGCCATCCTCCCATACGTAGGCGATTCACTGAAATAAAGTTGTAAAGTTGGTTGGTTATGAAGTCACAGAGTTGCGGTCTATCGTAGACGCCTGACTCGGCATTTTATAACTCTACAACTTTATAACTCTACAACTACTTTCTTAAAATGGACATCATTCTCAAAACCGATATCGCCGGTCTGGGCTACAAGAACGACACCGTTACGGTGAAGCCCGGTTACGGTCGCAATTATCTTATCCCGCAGGGATACGCCATGATGGCAACCGATTCGAACAAAAAGATCGTTGCTGAAAACATCCGTCAGGCGGCTCACAAAGCAGAGAAAATCAAGAACGACGCGCAGTCGACGGCCGATAACATCGGTGATATGACGCTGACGATCCCGGCGAAAGCGGGTGACAGCGGTAAAATTTTCGGTCGCGTGACCAACACACAGGTAGCCGACGCGCTGCGCGAGAAAGGCTTTGACATCGACCGGAAGAAAATCACGATCGACGATATCAAGAATCTGGGTACCTACGAAGCATCACTTGACCTGCACAAGGACGTGAAGCACAAGGTGAAAATCGACGTTGTTTCGGCTGAATAAGCTAAACGAATCATCCTACTGAACCGACCGGTTTGCCCAGCGCAGGCCGGTCGGTTTTTTTGTATATTTGAGTAAAAACACACCGTGCTGTAATGGTAAGTCTGGAGCAATTGATGGAGATACCCAACCTGCCGCAACTCATCGAGCAGGCGCAACGAGCGTTGCGTGAAGAATCCCGGAAGCGCAATGAGTTCTACGCGTGGCTCAAAGAAGACGTAAAAGCTGAGTTTATCAACGGCCACGTCGTTATGCAGTCACCGGTTAAGGAACGGCACTGGACAGCGGTTGGCAATATCCACAGCCTGTTGCGAGCTTATGTCATCAAAAATAAGCTGGGTCGGGTGGCGTCGGAAAAGGCGTTGATTGCGTTGAAACGAAACGACTACGAGCCGGACGTCTGCTTCTGGAAACAGGAAAAAGCCGCGCAGTTTACGGCCGATCAGATGAAATTTCCGGCTCCGGATCTGGTTGTCGAAGTACTGTCGAAAGGCACGGCCCGCACCGACCGGGGTATTAAGTTTACCTACTACGCGGCCAACGGTATCGCTGAGTACTGGATTGTCAATCCCGGGAAGCGGTTCGTTGAGCAGTATACGCTGAATACCCAAACCGGCGAATATACCCTGACTGGACTAGTTACCGGCTCTGACGAGCTAATCGCGCAACAGGTGGTCGGTTTCTGTATTTCGGTTTTATCATTGTTTGACGAAGCGGCTAATATGCAGGCGTTATATACGCTGCTTTCCAATTAATAATCAGGCGATTACACGTGATAAAGTTTCGTATGAGCGGACCTAACCGGGCTGCTTTTTTGTTGATTTAGTATGCAGTTTCATACCGAACTTACGCCCAATCCATTTCCTTCCCGTATCAGTCTGAACAGTCAGATTGTCACGCTCGGCTCCTGCTTCGCCGATGTGATGGGCCAACGACTCGCCGACGCTAAGCTGACGGTACTGACCAATCCGTTCGGTACAATCTTCAACCCGGTATCGATCAGCAAGCTCGTCACGATGGCGCTCAGCGGTACAGCGCCGGCTGATACCGGTTATCTGGAACGCGACGGTATCTGGTTTCACTACGATTTTCACTCATCGCTCTGGGCGAACAGCCGGGAGGCACTGCAAACGCTGCTGACGCAGACGCTGCAACAGACCGGTGATGCGCTACGGGGAGCCAGTTACCTGTTGCTTACACTGGGATCTGCGGTGGTGTACAGGCGTAAGGAAACGGGCGAGGTGGTAGCCAACTGCCATAAGATGCCGGGACAACTGTTTGAGAAGTACCTGTACCAGATCGACCATCTGCGCGATGAACTGACCGCACTCATTCGATTAGTACACCGGATAAATCCGACGCTCAGACTTGTAATGACCGTTAGCCCGGTGCGTCACACGCGCGATACACTGCCTCTCAATCAGGTGAGTAAGTCGATGCTGCGGGTACTGGCCCATGAACTGACCCTCTGGCGCGATACCATTCATTACTTCCCCGCTTATGAGCTGATGATGGATGATCTGCGCGATTATCGATTTTACGACGCCGATCTGATTCATCCGAATGTGCAGGCGCATGACTATATCTTCGGAAAGTTTGCGGAGAGCGCCTTTGATCCCGAACTTCGTGCGTTCGTTGCGGAATGGCACCGTATCCGGCAGTCCCTTACCCATCGGCCGTTGCATGGCGGTACAACGCCCGCCGACCAGCAATTTCTGAATCAGCTGATAGCTAAGCTGGAAAAGCTGGCCGATCGGGTCGATGTATCGGCGGAACTGTGCGAGGTGCGCAGCCGTTTGCTCCGTATGCAGGCCGGTTGCCAGAACGAACTGAACACGCTGACTACCTACTAGTAATCAGCCCTGCTTTTTCTATTGTTATGTCTGATTATCGTTTACATAAAAACGCCGTTTTGCAGGCGTTGAGTACCGTCGAGGAGCCCGACCTGAAGCGCGATCTCGTTTCGCTGAACATGGTGCGCGACATTACGCTGGGTGTCGACTCCGTGCGGTTCACCGTCGTGCTGACAACCCCCGCCTGCCCGTTGCAGGAAATAATTCGCAAACGCTGCGAAGACGCCATCCACACGCATATTGGTCCGCAGATTACGGTGCAGGTCGATATGACGTCTGACGTGACGTCGACCCGTAACAATGCACCTACCCTGCCTGGTGTCAAGAACATCATTGCTGTAGCATCGGGCAAGGGGGGCGTGGGCAAGTCGACGGTTACGGCAAACCTGGCGGTGGCCCTGCACAGGTCTGGCGCCAAAGTCGGCATTATCGACGCTGACATTTACGGACCGTCGATGCCGACCATGTTTGGCGCGGAAGACATTCGCCCCCGTATTTTTCAGGTCGACGGGCAGAACCGGATGGAGCCCGTTCAGCAATTCGGCATCAAGATTATGTCAATGGGCTTTCTCGTCGATCCGGGTCAGGCGATCATCTGGCGGGGAACGATGGCTGGACGTGCGCTGCAACAGTTTTTCACCGATGCCGACTGGGGCGAACTCGATTACTTACTCATCGACCTGCCGCCGGGCACAGGTGACATTCATCTCACACTGGTGCAGACGGTACCGGTAACAGGTGCCATCATCGTGACGACCCCGCAGAAAGTGGCACTGGCTGAAGCGGTGAAAGGACTGGCAATGTTTAAGCAGCCTCAGATCAACGTGCCAATACTGGGCGTGGTGGAAAATATGTCGTACTTCACCCCCGCCGAGTTGCCCGATCACCAGTATTTCATTTTTGGGAAAGGCGGTGGTCAGCAGTTGGCCGATCAGTTCGACGTACCGATGCTGGGTCAGATTCCGCTCGTACAAAGCATCCGCGAAGCGGGCGACGATGGCCGTCCGGCATTCAGCGCCAGCGAACCGATCGTTGGTGAAGCGTTTCAGTCGGCCGCGCAGGCACTGGCGCAGCAGGTTGCCATCCGCAACAGTGCCGTTGAACAGACAAAACGGGTAGTGGTTGCGTAAGTAACCCCGGATTTATACATTTACAGTAAATCACAGCAGATAATGGAGACGGTAGTTAATCACGATGCGCTGATAACGAAGATAGATCGTGCCCTCGACAGTATGCGGCCTTATCTGGCGGCAGACGGAGGAAACGTAAAAGTTCTGGAGGTAACCAACGATGGCACTGTGCGGCTCGAACTGATGGGTTCGTGCGGGTCCTGCCCGATGTCGGCCATGACGTTTAAAGGTGGTCTGGAAGAAGCCATTCTGAAGGCTGTACCCGAAATCACAAAAGTAGAAGCCGTCAATCTTACCCCGGCGTTTTAAGCTATGTTAGCCATTCCAGACGTAATTAGTAGCACCCCCGCCGTCATGAGCGGGGTGCCTGTTTTTAAAGGGACACGCGTGCCGGTGCAGTCCCTTTTTGATCATCTGGAATTAGGCATTTCGGTTGATGACTTTCTGGATGATTTTCCCAGCGTTTCGAAAGAACAGGTTCTTGCTACACTGAAAATTGCGGAGCGTCTGTTGACTGCGTCGAATCTGAACGCCATTTATGAGGCTGTTGCTTGACGAGAACATCCCTAAAAAACTCAAGCAGGATATAATCGGTCATTATGTTTGCACCGTAAGGGAGTTACGGCGGGACGGAAATGAGGATCAAACACTGCTTAGATTCCTGATCGACTTCAATTTTGACGCGTTGATTACCTGCGACAAGAATCTACGCTTTCAGCAAAACCTTGTCCGGTATCCAACACCAATTATTGTGCTGGATACATACACAAATGCATACCCAATTTTACAAACAATAATACCGCAGTTACTTGCGGTTCTGGACGCACCGCTACCCACGGGGGCTATCATAATAAGGCCCTAATAAAAAGCCGTCTGCTAAACTCAGACGGCTTTTTTCGTTTCTTTGCGCTGCTACAACTGACTGTCTATTCTGTGAAAATTGGTATCTTCTTCGGTGGCCCGGCGCGTGAGCGGGAAGTTTCGTACGCAGGTGGGCGCACAGCCCTGGCAAATATTGACAAGGGCCTGTTCGAGCCTGTACTCGTGTTTGTCGACGGGCGGGGCCGCTTCCGGCTTGTAGAGCCCGATTTCCTGCTGGGTGACTCGCTACGCGATGTGCTGCCGCAGGATGAAACCGGCTTTTCGGTGTATGACGAATCGCGCCCGACCGACCGCATCGATGCAGCATTACCCGAGCTACGGCCGGAACAGTTTCGTGATCATTTCGACATGGTCTTCTTGGCTATGCACGGGCCCGACTGCGAAGATGGGGCTATTCAGGGCCTGCTGGAATGGTACAAGATGCCCTATACAGGTCCGGGACTGGCGGGTTCAGCGGTAGGTATCAACAAGATTTTACAGAACGAACTGATCGCGCTGGCAAACGGCCAACAGAAAAAAACGGCAACAATCAACCGGGACGCCTACGAACAGACCGACAAAGCGCAGTTTTTCCAATCGCTGACGGCACATCTGGGCCTACCAATTGTGATCAAAGCACCCCATCAGGGATCGAGCATTGGCGTTTCTATCGTGCGCGAAAACGACCTGGCGCAGTTCTGTCGGGCGGTTGAACAATGCTTTTTTACCATGACGATTCAGCCCGATGGCTGGTCGAAACTGGGCGAGTGGCAGCGTCTGTCGTCGGCCGAAAAAGAATCGCTGGCGCAGCAGATGACGAGTCTGGATGCGGGCCTTAGTTTCCCGATCATAATCGAGCAGACGGGGGAGCGCATCAACCACCCGGCGGAATTTGTGCAGACGCTCGATCAGCTACTTGCCAATGGTCTGACTACAATTACCCTCTCGGCGGTCAACGCGGAAGATGAGGTACTATTCGAGGAATTCATTAGCGGTCAGGAGTTTTCGTGTGGCGTTATTCAGGACGACGATCAGATGGCGATTGCCCTGCCCCCGACAGAAATCTACAATGTGACGAGTTTTGATTTCGAGTCGAAGTACAAGCTCAGCACCACGAAAAAGCGAATTCCAGTCGATACCAGCCTGGAAAACAACCGCAAGATTCAACTGGCCGTAGCGGATGTGTTTACGCGGCTGGGTATCAACGTTTACGCCCGCATCGACGGTTTTCTAACCCCGGCTGGCGACGTACTACTGCACGACCCCAACACCATTCCGGGCATGTCGCCGTCGTCGCTGATCTTTAAGCAGATGGCGGAAATCGGTCTGAACCTGACGAATGCCCTTACTTACCTGATTCGGCAGTCGCTGCGGGAACGCATTCGTACAGGGAAAGACACCGCACACCTGAAACGAATGCTGGCTAACCTCGATCAGCGGCTGGCCGACCGGAAACAGACACCCCTACCCAGCCAGTCAGTTGTCTTTGGCCCGACGGACGATCAGTGGGTAGCGGCCAAACAGCAGTACAACCAACTGGCGGCCTCGGGCGCGGTGTACCCCCAACTGGTTTACCAAAAAAGCCAGACCGAATCGATCAATGTGCCTGTGTATCTGCT
>Ga0160428_1000489_pt1 | contig 43457 bp, 43 predicted proteins | sample SolpanmetagenomM_FD_108198 | JGI IMG/M metagenome (GOLD analysis project Ga0160428, IMG submission 108198) | Solar panel surface microbial communities from Lawrence Berkeley National Laboratory, California, USA - M | ecosystem: Engineered > Built environment > Solar panel > Unclassified ... | reverse complement strand
TGCAGGTACAAAGAGAAGAGGAAAGTAACGACGATAAGAAAGAGTTAACCGATAGAGCATTACAAGAGATTAAACGAGTGGTAGAAGAGTCAAGAAAGAAATCAGTAATAGCGGAAAACAATACTGGACCAGCGGTAAACCTTGTTGAGGAGACCAGGCGACGGCACTTTGGCCTCTGTGTGAAATGCTCTGCTGTTGAGGGCGATGGTGATCAGCGAAGTGGGCCAGACAGTGTGACCGGGAGAGACGAGGATCTGCGGCAGATATCAGCAAGACCGTAGCCCACAAAGTTGGTACCAAGACCGATCAGGACGTGGTAAGCGAAACTGGCGTCCAATTCCTGGTTGAAGTAGATCTAGAGATATTGGGTTAATATGATATTCTGAGTATATGGAGTGTTGAAATCGACGTCGGCCATGATTGTGATCTATGTGCATATTAGTGCTGGAGGCATGACCTTGAACAGAATGCCAAGTATAGTACATACGAATTCGAATTTTGTGCGTGGGACCTGCTTCGGCTCGTCTCGTGGGCTTCGGTGCTTCTGATAGGCTCAACAAGAGCAGTAAGCTCACCTTCTAGACCTTATAAGAGTCTACTGGTGCCTTTATATAGTGTCTCAATGAGGATATCTTGTGTCCAGCTACACGTCTGATGTTCATGAACGTTGCTAATGAGCTTCGACTGCCGGAGCTGAGGTTTTGCAGTTCTGCCTGTTGCTTCAGTGGTGCTATGTGATCTAGCTGATTACTATCTACCACTCGCTTCGGATACAGCGCAAGGTCTGAACGTGCTGGCAGTCACATTCTCAGCCTTGTTATTGAGTGAGCGATTCTATCGTGCCAGTGAGCTCGCAGTCCTCGTCTGAGGAACTCCTGTAGGGTCATACGCAGCACGACTATGCATGAGCTATGGGCGACATGAACACTATGTGACGTGTTTCGGAAGCAATATAGAGCCTTGGTCAGATCGCTGCACGGCCGCCTAGCTGGCGCGAACACAACTCAGGGCGATTCACACTCGGAGAAGGCGAACAACAAGTTCGAAGAGAAGCCTGAAAGCATATACTGTGTGTCAATCCACGTCTCGCTCAACGACGGCAGTCGCGAAATGACCAACTAGAAATAGCTGCGATCCAAAGGTTGCTAATCGAATACCAAGCGAGGTGCTGGGTGTTCTCTGGTCCTGAAAAACGCAATGATACGATTACTAAAGGACCGGTCCTGCTCGATATTCTCGCGTTTCCCGCTAAGCGCATGACGCCGATCTTTCTATAGTGACCTAATCTAATGATGTGGAGTCACTAATCTAGTTCAACAGGGCGGAATCACGAGTTTTTCCATATTGTACACTCCCCTTCTACAACAATTGGGTAAGGCTAGCTTAGGCTCTAGTATATACTACACGACAAAATCATATGACTCTGGTGGTGATACCGAGGTCATATCACATGCGGTCCACCTCGTGTACCATGTACCAAAGCCCGTACCAGGCAACTTCGTCCTCAAAAGCAAACTACTTCCCACAGCGCTAACACTACTCAATGCCATAGCAAGCGCAGCCCACAGCGGGTCCAGCCTAACGTGTCCGCTTCCCGCAGTCTTAGTCCCATAGAAAGCCGCAGCAGCAACAGGCACACCTACACAATTATACACAAGCGCCCAACCAAAATTGAACATGATCCTCTTCGTGACCACCTTACTCAGTGTCAACAATGTTAACAGCGAGTGCAAGTCCGAAAACAGAAGCACGAAAGATGCTGTGCTGACGGCGACGTCAGAGCCGGAAGAGTGCGACATGGCTATTGAGACGTCTGCGGCTGATAGGGCGGGTGCGTCATTTGTGCCGTCGCCTATGAACACGACGACTGCTTTCTTGTTGTTACTTTCGTCTGGCCAGAGACGACTGAAGAAACCTGGTCGACTTGCAATGCGGAAATTGTGTCTCTTGCAGCCAGCCTACTCTCTCGGCTTTCTGCTCTGGCAAGACGCCTGCAATGATGTTGCTGGGCGGGATGCCAGCTTGTCTGCCAACGGCTGTGGCGGTCGCGATGTTGTCGCCTGTTAGCATGTAGATGGCGATGTTGTGAGTGGTCTGGAGTGTATTGATGATGGAAGCTGCCCTCGGGCGGATAGGGTCTGCTGCAGCTAACAGGGCGCGGATACGATAAGGATGTTCCAATGAGATAGAGATTGTGCATGTGGCGATAAGAACGATGAATCTCGCTGCGTTGGTCCAGGTCGGGATCGTGCGGAGCACATCCTCTGGGATCGGCACGGAATGATCGTGCAGTAGGGCAGCATTGCCCACAAGCATGTCTGTTATTGTCAAATCGGTTGCTGAAAAGAACCTCCCATACATGCTTTTTCTAGCACTCTCCTTCGACTCTTGTAGCTTGACATCAACATGTTCATGCTCGGCACACCATGCAACAACAGCACGAGCAACAGGATGTCCACTCAATTAAGTTTGCCCTGCTCGCTTCAGGATGCTCCCGTTCACTAAGAACGACAAAATTCGACTCCACGACTGTGGTTTCGCCACCTATTGTCAACGCACCCGTCTTATCGAAGACAACAATGTCAACGCTACTCGCCTCTTAGAAAGCCTCACCTCCTCCCTTAACCAAGATGCCATATTTCGCTGACAATCCAACGCAAATAAACACTGCCGTCGGTGCTGCAAGGCTAACACCACAAGGGCAAGCTACCACGAAGACGGGCGATTGCGAACTGCAATGACCAGTATGGCCACCCATCTAGTTGTGTATCGAGAAAACTGGATAGAAGGGCGGCTCCGATGTCCCAGGACCATCTAAAGTAACCACGTAACAATGGAAATGAGCGTGATAAACGGCACAAAATGCCCAGTAATCCTATCGGCCAGTCTTTCCACCGCCGCGCGACGACTTTGTCCTTCACGCACACAGCGGATGATTTGATCTAGCATCGAATTGCCTACGACGCTTTTCATGCGGACGGAAACCGCGGCGCCAGTATTAATCGTGCCTGCAAAGACGGTATCGCATATTGACTTTGAAACGGGCTTGGATTCGCCGGTGAGACTACTCTCATCAGAGGTTGTGCTTCCGGAGGTGATGATGCCATCGAATGGTGGTGATAAGCCCTGGGAAACACGGACAATGTCGTTCTCGAGGAGATCGGTACTTACAGTTGAGATAGTGGTAGCAGTCGTGTTTAGAGAAGCGTTGAATGGAGTGTCGACAATGAGTAGAGCAGTCTCAGGACGTAGCTTGCCGAGCATGGCCACTGCATCACCTGTCTTAGCTTAACTGTAGGCTTCCATGAGCCGGCCACAAAGTAGGAAGAGTGTTGAGAAGACGACTCAGTCGAAGTAGAAATCCTTAGTATTGTCCGAGCTGGTTGAGGGTGAGCTACCGATGCAATGAGGATGCCAATAGACGACCAACAAGCAATACTTGTGCCCAGAGAGACGAGCATATCCATGCTGCCAAACCACAGGAAGCGTCTGGCATTGGTTGTCGCACTGCCTGGTCGCTAAAGTGCTCGTAGTTCTTTCAATGTGCGACGGTAAAATAGATCGGCAGCGAAGAAGTACACAGGAGTTGCAAGAGCAAGTAGGATCCTCTTGCAATTTTACTATCAGGTACATGCGTGTATGATCGCTGTGTGGAACGAGGTTCATGTAAACCAATGCCTATGACGAAGGTTGGTATAGCGAGTGCCAAGGTGAGTACGACTCGAACAAGGATAATCTTCTGTTCGCGAGCATGTATCCTGCAAGATCGTTCTTCGATAGTTTGGGGGTGGTAAAACACATACCTCGAGGGCAGGGTAGGCTTCGCTGATGCTGGAGATAACCGTCCTGATTGTCAATTCCGGTGCTTTGGGAATGTTTACATCATACAATATGGGACTGTCAATCGTTGGCATCCTCCCCACAACAATATCCCCTTGAAAGTGCTGCAGATCTTCTGCAATAAGTGGCGGATATCTTTCGCAATACATGCCAGTAATGTAGAAAGCTACCTTGCGTCTGCTCGCATTGGGCATATGCATCGGAAGCACTTGATTGAGAGAATTCAGTGTAGCATCATAACCTGGGTACTTAATCGCTTCCTTCACTCCATCTGAATTATGCTTGTGTTCAAAGGTGACACTGGCGCTGTTGCCGAACAGATTGACATCCACGCTTGAAATGCAGGGGAGTTGAACAAGCGATGTTCTGATAGCGTTGACGCAGGCCGAGCATGTCATCCCTCCGATCGCTAAAATTCGCATTCCATAACACTTTGGAATCTGTCGAGGGCGTACCAGGGTAGCGATGTGGGAGTATCAATGGGGTAGCTTCTTCGACATTAGCTTTGTAACCAAGGTCATCCACTAGTTCGACAAGCTCGGTAGCTTCATGACGCCCCAGAATATGTATGGGCGCACTATTTCCAGCGAGGTTAACGGCTATTAACTCGGACACAGTCCAGTCGTGCCGCTCCAGTGCCGAAGTAATGTTGGAAACGCAAGCACTACAAGTCATTCCGGAGATGGATATCTAATTTTCGTGACACAGTCCTGGACTTTGCTGCTTGGAGTGGGAAGAGTGTCAACGTGCTTAGACACAACAGCAGTGAGGCTGGGTTGGGCATGTATTGGAGATTTCCATTTACCGTGTGACACGAAGGAGGGCGTACCCACCGAGAACAAGCTCGTGAGGCGTAGCTTCTTGTCAGCGTCATGTGCCTGCGCATCACGTTCAACAGCATACTCTGCCTGCTGACACAGGTCGCAATTCTCAACGTGTCGTTTTCGCTTTAAGCTTTTCTCTTGTGACACATTGGTAGCACTTCTTTTTATAATGAATGGCGGCCAGCTGCTGCTGCTCTTGTTCGCCTTCGCGTGTCTATCATCTTCGAGGTCAATGTCGGCTGAAACACTGACTTCGGGAGATCGAGGATCGGCGAGGACACTGTCGACTTCGTACCCTGCATTTTCGAGTATGCTGCAGATTAGTATAACGGGCAGCTGTGGAGTGTGATCTATGGCCTGCGTATGAAGGTAGAGGCAGGACGAGAGATAGGGATGAGCCGAGATATCAATCTAGCATCTGAGCAGGCCTCCCTGTTTGAGGCTAAAAAGCATGGGTAGGCGTTGCATTTTAGGACCATATGTTACGACTTCATTGTACTATTAGATAGATCACGATCCTCTCTTCTCCATTTGTAACATATTGCTAGGAGTGGAATTAAATATACCTATTGGTTGACTTACATCTTGCAACCGCACAGCATACGTGTTCCAGATGATCAAGAAACCGAGGTGGGCAGGGGAAGAGTGACGCACAAGAAGTCGTGTGTTTAATGCTAAAGGAGTATGGTTGATGACAATATCGTTTCTTCTCACGCTCTTGTCACTGCAATCCGACTGAGAAGAGGTGGTCTTAGTACAATTTACGAGGCACATATTTCGCTCCAACTCCACATGGAAATCGAAAGCGTGTGATCAATCGGTGGATATGGGTAGATGTATATGTATAATAAAGTCTGCGTATAGATATAGGATAGACTGCTAGTATATTGCACATCATCAGCATCGTGACTGCTGGGCGGGATGAATGTCTTGTTGGTCTGGAGGTCAGTCACCATCTCTGGGCGCAAATTTCTGATAATCTTGTGTTCCATCGTTTACAACGAACTTGCCTTCGAAGGTGTTCCTGTCTTTTGATTCTTCAAGAATGCTGCACGAAAGGCTTTTCTGGTTCGATGGGTCTGTGCCACCACAACAAGTCGTCTGCAGACCTATATTCTGACTCTTTTGGAGTCAGGACCAGCATCCTTATCGTGATGATCTTGCCGGCGTTTTCTTGACACCGGCTGGCATGATGAGGTGGCAGACGAGTAGCTGCGCTGGTGTTGATCGCAGAGCCTGAAAGAGTGTACATGGTATCGTGCCAAATGGACTTGTAGAAGATGTTAGTCATGTTTATAAAGCTGACTAAAGAAGGGTATATACATCGTGAGCAACTCTTGGTGACGAATCAAATAAGAAGTCCTCTGTCGTTTGTGGAATTTGCAAAGCGGAGACAACGTAGTCAGGTTCGACAAAGTCCGCGTGCCTTACGTTGGGCAGCACTGGTAGCGTTATGCGCCCTCCCACAGGTCCAGAAGCAGGAGCAAGCTCGATCAGATTGTCGTTGCCAACCTGATTTCTGCTATGTTGTCCAGGCAGACATCCCATGTTGCTGCTATTCTCGTGGCACAGCCAATTCCGACACTCCTCGGTATTTTGCTTGACAAGGCAGCACCACGGGAGCACGCCGTTAATCGAGCGAGTTCGCCTTTCGTCGGCGCGATTAGGACGGTTTCCGCACGTATGAAGTGTAAGAATCCAGTAGTAATCTCTCATGGCGAGTCCGACGAAGGGTGGACAGCAGTAGCAGTTCATTATATATAGCAGATGCATGACATTTCGTAGTCTCGAGAAGCGGTCTTGTACACGTTTCTGAACGAAGTCATTGAAGGTGTGGTGTGTTGATGACCAATGGAGTAATTCAATACTGATGTTGATATTGAGGTTGCTGAGGTGATTGCTAGCTGTACAGACTGCTAGCTGTGTAATCGAAGCGGATGAGGCGATTGTTATTGTAGAATCGGGGAAAGGCTTGAGCCAGCGAGAAATAGCTTGAGCTTTATAGGGCAAGGTGGTTGCAGTAACGATCGGTGTAACACATCTTTCTGCCGTCAACTTATAATGTTGGTGTGACACCGCTTAGTATACACCCTGTGAAATTGGTTGAATGCAACCCAATTTCAGGCATATCGCCGTTCTTTCCCAATCCGCTTCTACTGGCGGCTAGTATTGTGCCGATCTGTCGCAGAATACTGCATACGGTCATACCGAATTGAGAAGAGCAGCATTCCTTAGGCTTAGCATGTGTTGTGATGACATTAAAGAAAGCCGCTTAGCTGGTTCCTTTTCCTGCAGCACATTTGTATAGCCTAGGAACGATCCCCACTTGTCCGGATATCACCTGATGTGGTCAGAACTAATTGTCATGATCCCGTCTATGCTTCTGCGCTGCAGAATACAAGGCGCACGTTCTCAGTGTTGCACACTTGTTAAGACTAGATCGGAAAGCACCTCTAACACTCACTGTACCACGAACTGTCTCGGTTGCCTCATTCCGCATGGCCAACAGAATTGAGTTGTGTTGTGTCATAACCTGCTCCACACGCTTGGTGCTTGCTGGTCCAGCGCTTTACATCACGTGGTCAAGCAAATCGCGTACACCTGTGCCATTGATTGTCTTTCACACCAATAGCGTGGACGCCATATAACACTACCTTACGAGAGAGCTATGATTGACGATAAAAAGCGAGCTTGTAGGAATAGAATACGTAATTGGATTGTCCAGTAGATGAGATCCCAACTTCAAGTATTAACCCTTTTCGCATCACCGGCAGGATCCCCATCTTGCTCATCTCTTCGACGTTTTCTCGAAACTGCCACGATGAGGTCCCTTCGGGTCCCAGGAATACGCACGAGAAGTCAGGGCTTCTTGACTGCCAGACCCCAGCTCGAAAAGAGCCTATAATTGGTCAGTCTTGCACGGCAAATCACTCGCAAAATGTCATACCGTATCCTCGGTGCCTGGCGTCGACTCGGCTACTTCTTTCACTATATTCATATCCTCTCCAGAGAGCGTAGTTCTGATCGGTTCGAGAGCTATAGGATGCAGATGGTCGGCGCACGCGGCAAGATTTTGATCCGTTTGTAGATGCAAATCTGGTTCGCCAGAGTTCTCATACCAGTGAGTGCTTTGTGCCACTTCTGCGGGAGGAGAATCATCCCTGAAGAAGTCCGGCCATCGATCCTCATCAGAGTCGAATATAGCTTCGACTTCTTGTTGTTCTGGATCCAGATCAGTTCTGTCCAGGGGTACGATCGGGACGCCAATAATGCCAGCAGCAATATGCTCGAGATTGTTATCGCTTTCGGACGGCCTAAGCTCATATGCCGGAGCAGCAACATCTAAAATCTTGTTAGACAGCCTTGAGCTCAAATGGAGGCGGTTTGACATGTCAACATACCGTTAGGGAACAAGACGGCGGCCTCAGTATGAAGATGATTGTCCTCGTCAAGTTGGCCGTCTCAGTAGCCACCAAAGATGCTAGCTGGGACTCCATCAAGAGCGACATTCCTAGATATCAAGGTGCGCATGGCGGACTCGGTTTTACCCTCGAAGTGCCTGCAGTGTCCAAGCAGGCCATGTAGCAGCGAGATGAGCTCCAGATGTCAAGGTTGTCAAGGTCATCATATCCATTTAGGGAGTCGACCCCATGATCTCTGAGGACCTTCTAGAACCCTGTTCTAACTTTTGCGCGTACTTCTGAGCGTAATAGTTGATATAGATTTTGACTCATATCGGTCAGTGTAGAAAAGAGATTGGTCATATTCGTGTAAATATTGACTGCAAAAATGAAAATAGGTGGCCTAAGAAGGTCGAATTCAGAAAGTGCAGAAGAGCTTCTAACCAATATAAGTACGCTGATACCAGTGCAATATAGCCGTGTAGCACAGAGCTGATTGAGCGAAGTCAAGTCTAACACTCTTTCGAGTAATACACCGAGCATGACAGCGCATTCCCTATCACCTGCATCAACAGGCTTTTTTTGCCATCATATCGACAACGGCCGGATACGCAAGTCCGTTACACTTTGTTGTGGTGTCCGTTAATGTTGACAAGGCTTCGGTCAGCTGAGTTCGATCTGCATCAAGATTGACGCTACACTTCTTGAGTGTGATTGACTGGAGAGTCCCCGCATGTTCCTGGTCGAACGCAAGCATACTGTTAACCTCGATGCCAAATCCCTCAATCCCAAGTTTTTGCACTCTTGGGAACTCTTGACCATTCAGAACGTCATCAAGCCACCATACTGTCCGTTCAATAGTGGGGTTCGCGCATGATCTCGTTATCCTGAGGTCGAACGTACCCGCCGGTATAGACATTGTTACACAGTATGATCTCTTCTAGCCCCTTCATGTGTGCAAGCGCTCACCGGAAGAATGAGTCGCGCACACCCTGGCGAGGGGGCGTCGCACCAACTGATATTGCAGGTGACGGTTTGGTAGTGATTCGAAAGTCTAGCGTAGTGATGGTCTGATTCGTTGCTATCATCAAGCTCCGATAAGCTGCAGAATCTGAACCGCACATCAGAAGATATTCACTGCCAGTAATTTTCCAATTCTTGACAGTTCATCTCGCCAATAATTTGCAGGTAAGTTGCCATGATTCTGGCATAATCGTACAGCTTAAGACTCCAGGGATGTCCCAGAGACTGCCAGTACCCATGCATTGTGATGTGCACAGTACGAATTTCTGATAGTTGCTGCAGGTATCGGCACAAATCATACATGTTCCGTGCTTCTTCAACCTTGTGTAGGAATTTCGTTGTGCTATAGCGAATTCCGACAATTGCTTTGCGTGCTTAGCTATTTGTTGTTGTAGCATGGTATGTTCAAATTTTAAAACATGCTCTCCGAACTTTGTGCTGATATGATTGCGCGGCCAAAGTTTGGGGTCAAGGAAAGACCTAAAGAAATGACCAACCTGGAGACATTGGTGATAAGTCGTAAGCCAGCTTCACTGCTCTTAATGGTGGCAATATCAGAAGCCTGTGGCAGCTCCGCGGAGCGATTCAGGTAAGACGATGACCCGGTTATCTTTGTTCGATCCGATAATGACATCCAGCCCGTGCAGGGTGCACTTCTGAAAGACCAGCCAAAAGTTGAAGATGTCGGCGGCTGTAGTTTCATCAACCTTGCTACTGCCAGCAGCAACGAGGCTCGCAATCTCGCCAAGATCTCAGCCGGCAATGTCAGGAGATTGTTCATGATGGCCGTGACGATGACCAATGCTGCAAGAATCTTATGACTGTTGAGTGCATGTAATATCACGTAGTAACAGGAAGTCCGAGTTTCGAATGAGAATTGCGAGGTCGAAGAATATGCGCTTTTAGACGCAAAGTCCTCTACAGGTGTTCTTTGTGAAAAGATGGTCAGTACTTATGGGTGAAGAATGCTTTGTGGCTGTGAAGTGTTGATTATTCACTCTGTGCTTTGTGCTCTGACCTCGCAGATCTTCAACTCGTCTCTTGATTCTCAATGTCGAAATCTTGCCACGAGATGATGCATGCGGCAGGAACAAATCTGTTTTCGTTCATCACTGGCGCTTACCTGGCTTGCCAATTCTACTCGCCTCTCACATCGCTCAATTGTCAGATACCAGGTATATATAGTGGACTTAGCCTAACGTATTGTTGAATGCTAATACAGCTTAACCGTGCTTACTTGCGCTTTCATTGAAGATAACTTCCATTGTCTTTACCTGATAGGAATACTGATGTTCTTGAAGATAGGTGCATGACGTTCAGCTTGGAAAGCGGTCCTGGCTGCTTAATCATTCCGTTGTCTTAAGCAGGATGTGGAAACTGCGTCATGGTAAAGAATCGCTCTCGCTGCTGCATGAGCACGAAGACCATAAACTCCGAGACCTTGCTCTGGTGGATTTCGAGGAAGCGTGCAGCTTGAGTAGGCCTCCTGGCGACAATGTAAGCTGAATGTAGACATCCTTGCATTCATTGCCATTCAGACATTGCGAAACACTGCGAAGCCAATACTGGCTAATTCCATCCTCTCTTGCGCTTCGACACGCCAGGCATACCGTCCCATAAACCATGCCAGTATCTGTCATACAAACTTAGGGTTATTGACCAGTCCCCGTAGTCACGTGATCTCGCACGTAAGCACATGGACCAAGTGGCGAATGTCATTTCGATTTCGTGATTGGATGAGCACGACAAGGAAAATTGAATACGTGCGATATGAATGTCACTCCCAAGAATGATGGTGACAGACCCATTCCTTCACCGTCCACTTGCTGCTTGCTTCATAAGGATACGGATTTCCTTCGCGTGACACAATGATCTAAGACAAGACACTTCATCTACGACAATGCCCAACTTCAACACCCTGCCTCGAGCAGACGCCAGTCCTCATAATGATGTGTTGAAGCACGCACATCAATCTCAACATGATCCAGAAATCAACCTCGATACTTCCTCCACTCACTCGCACAAAGGTCACGTACCCAAAAAGTCAGCCTACCAATCCCTAGGATGGCTCGACCGCCTTCTCGCCCTTTGGATTCTCCTCGCCATCGTCATTGGCATCATAATAGGCAATTACGCAAACGGCGCCGAAGATGCTCTCAACCGTGGCAAGTTCGTTGATGTCTCTGTGCCCATCGCCGTGGGCCTGCTGGTCATGATGTATCCAATTCTATGCAAAGTCAAATACGAGACATTGCACCTGGTCTTTCGAAAGCGAGCTATCTGGGTGCAAATCGGTTTCAGCATTGTGATGAACTGGATTGTAGCGCCTCTGTTGATGCTAGGACTAGCATGGGCATTTCTTCCAGACGAGTCGGGCTTGCGAGAAGGTTTGATCTTGGTGGGACTGGCTCGATGTATTGCTATGGTATTGATCTGGACTGGCATTGCTGGCGGTGACGAGGAGTACTGCGCCATCCTCGTCGCGGTCAATTCGGTGCTGCAAATGGTCTTGTATGCACCACTAGCGATCCTCTTCCTTAAGGTTATCAGCCGAAGCAACAGCGAAGTAGATGTCCAATACAGCACAGTCGCGACCAGTGTGGCAGTCTTTCTTGGTATCCCGCTTGGCGCAGCAATTCTCACAAGATTTGGAATCAGATATTTCGCCAGCAGTGACTGGTATGACCGGGTCTTTCTGAAATGGCTGGCGCCATGGTCTCTCGTGGGACTGCTGTATACCATTGTCGTACTTTTTGCATCGCAAGGAAGGCAGGTGGTTCACCAGATTGTGTCGGTAGTGCGAGTGGCGGCGCCGTTGATTGTCTACTTCCTCATCATATTCACCTTCACGCTATTTGTCACGCATCGATTGGGTTACGGATACAAGTTGAGTGCTACTCAAAGCTTCACGGCAGCATCCAACAACTTTGAATTGGCTATTGCAGTCGCTGTTGCTACTTACGGACCGAATAGCAACCAGGCTCTGGCGACAACAGTCGGACCTCTTATTGAGGTACCGGTACTTCTGGGTCTAGTGTACTTGGTGAAATGGGTGGCCAATAAACGACAATGGGTCGATTAGGAGAGCTACTATACTTATCTATTCTATATGTAATTTTGCATCACACAATATTGTGTCTTTCTTTGACAGTCCTTTGTCAACAGAGCATGTCTAATTACTAGTCCAAAATCGAACTTGGGATTGACGTCATGGTCGACATCGGACACTTTCCCTCCCGGCTTGCCGACCTCAAGGGATTTTGAAGCCGCGGTAATTCCTTGCGGATGCAGCGTGCCATCCTATGCAAATCCCGAAATCTCAGGGACGGTGCCCCAGCATGATGGCGTTGCCCTTGGCGGGGTAAATGTGCATACCACCCTGTGCTCTTCGGAGACCGCCATTGGGTTGTACATACAGTACTAGGCCAAAAGTTTGATAACAGGGTCTGATCGGCAACAATCTCAGCTTCCCTACTACTCATATTTGCATGCATATTTATACACTAATTGAGGTCGCGTTGACTATCTGAAGATGCCAAATTGAAGCCTGTATGTTATTCCTAATATCGGGTATACCAACCATCTGCTGTAATTACTGCCGCAATGCGCTCAGGCATCGACTGAGTTTTTAGCTTGGTTAATTGCATCTCACGTACCCTGTATGCAAGTGCAAAAGTACTCGTAGTCCTCCTCTCTCTTTCCTCCCTGAGCAAGGTCTGGGCATCGTAGGTAGATCTCCTGCTTCCGGATCCACCAAAGGTGCTCAATTGGGTTGAGATCTGGGGAGAACGGAGGCCAATCCAGCACAGGGACTCAACGGTCTTGGAATAAAGTATCACGCGTCTTGCTGTATGTATTGGCGCATTTTATCTTGCATGAACATGTTCCCAGTTTCCCACCATGCCTCCACGAAAGATTCCAGCACCTCAATGTAGCTATTATGTGAGTATCCTCGCTTGGCAGCGTCTGGATCTCGTATCATAATCTAACAATTGCTCCTGCCTCCTCCGTTGATTCCACACCATATCATTTGCAAGAATGGCCTATCCGCTTGAACTCCTGCCTGCAAAGCCTGCTTTCCCGCGAATGACCCGGCCGTGGTTGAACATGGAGATGCGGAGGTCTGTTCCGTTCGGGCCGCCGTAGCCTAGGAAACTGACGTGGTGCTCACAGCTGAACGTCCAGTTCGTCGTCATCTCGCAATTTTTGTGCACGGCGCCATCGCCAGCGGAATGCCAGAGGATGCTGCCTAGATTGCCGCCGCAAAGTGTTACTTTGCCGGCAGTCTTGTAGATGGTGTCTTGGTGGTGGGGGGGTGGTGAGATAGGTGCCTTTCGAGGGTCCGTACAGGATGTTGTCGATGCCGTTGGTGTGAGCGAAGTCCCAGAGCGATGTGCTGCTACAAAAAAATAAGTTAGCACATACTACGATTTAGTAACTCTTTGCTAAATTTGAGAAGACTTGCTATACTTTTAGAGCCGTCTGTATATTCCCTATACTAACAAAGTAAGAGCTAAAATACTAAGATTATACTACGAAGATTTGGCCGCAGGCCACTTTGAAAGAGTAAAGACTTACAAGCTTATCTCTCGCAAATACTACTAAAAAGAACTCTCTATTACTAAAAAGAACTCTCTATATTAGTATATAGGTCGGTTAAGAACTGTATGATCTATTACAGAAATAAGAGTACTTAACAAGTATACTAAGGGTCTTTATAACTACTTTCTCTTTCAAAACGTTCCTGGCTAGGTATTTTAATAGATCTTATTACGCGTTTATTGCTCTATAAAGGCTTCAACGCAGTCTTAGCAGTAGTTAATTAGCTAATAAAATATGACACTATATCTCTTATTATTCTACTAATGGTTTAGAAGAACTAATGATTCTTTATTAAGTATATTATTATATATTACATTTAAGACAATAATATCTAATAGACAAAACTTAGAAGCCTAGTTTATATACAGTTCTAAAAACATGTTACAACCTGTTAGAAGATAAAAGCAAAACTATCTATCGTCTATCATCCTAAAATAGATAGACAAATTAAAAGGCTAAACGCTACCCTTAGATAGCACCTTTATGCCTACGTATTCTTTCTATAGGTATCACGGCGGTTTAACGGCAATATACGCAATTAGGTTTACTATAGTAGTGCTATCTATCTATATAGTCGGCTGTAAGACAAGGACGTAGCTTATAGAAGCTACGTGTTAGAGAGAATTGTAACTGTGATGCTCCTGCCTCTTAGGCCATGTAGACCCCTTATAGGTCCGTTACCGAACCAGAAGAGCTCTGCCCACGTTAAATATCTCGCATGAGGATACTCCTTCTAAGTCTCCTCATCAATTAGTCTAGTTACTAATACAAGACCTATCGTTACTCCTAGTACTCTGTGCTCTCTATTAAACATATACCCATTATAGTAACAGATAAAGTCAAACCCTTAGTTCAACTTAGAAGTACACCGCATGTACTTTATATTAGATATTTGGTAATGGCTAAGGAGAGTCTACAGATGTCCCGTAACAATAGACTTTAGGGATCACTAGACACTCTGTGTTCTTTACGACTTATAGATTTGACCCAAGGCTTAGAATTAAACAGATCAATATTAGGTAATACTAAGAGCTTTGCTAAAGACATATTAGCTATTATAGACCACCTCTAAGACAAGATAAAACTAGCATAAGTCTAATATTCTAATATAGCGATCGTAATTAGCATCCTACTCCCGTTTATCAACTTAGCTAGAAGGTTTAATTAGATGTCTAGTAACCTAAAGACTATCCGTCTTCTAAAGAAGCTTTATCGGCCAAATCATAAACTATTCCCGATCTTTGAAGTACTTAGACCTTACACCTACCGTCTTTAATTACCTACAAGATGAAAATACACCCGGCTTTTGATGTTAATAGTCCTACTTCTACCTTGAAAGATCCTGTCAGGGTTTGAACTGAAACACTACGATAAGTAAGCCAGTTCGCCTCGTAGGGCTGGTTGTTGTCTTTATCTTAGAGTTTAGCCTTTGAATCCTCTTTCCTTCCTTGTCTAACCTCTCGTTATTTCACCCTAGTCCTTGTTTCTGTAAAGTCTTGTCGAGTCTTGTCGAGTTTTGTCTAGTCTTGTCTACTATCATCCAGTCTTAGTCTATCTTAGTCCTTATCTTAGTCACATCTAGTCTAGTCCTTACCTTAGTCCTATTAATCCTAATCCTTGTCCTCCAAGTCCAGTCTCTTACACTCTGAATCCTCGCTCCACTAAACCCTAAAGCTTGGTCCGTCGGAGCGTGATAACGATCGGCCATAGGCGCATAGGCTTTAGAGCTCTCCCATCGGAGCCTAACAGCCAAAGCGCATAAAGCACTCACGGACTCGATTTAGCCGCTTCAGATTTCCTCTTACCGCCCTTACCTTCCATCTAATCGTAGGGTGTCCGAAGCGGGGGAGAGTAAGCTTGAGAAGGCATAGACGCACGCTGTAGATCAAAGCAGATAGCTTTTGAGTGTAGTTCTATGGTCTCTTAAACGTTAAGCCTGAAGACGAGAAACCCAATATCCCGCTTAAGTAGACGAGTATAGTAGAGCTGGAGCGACTATCTTAGTACTCTTCCGTATAGAGGAAGGTAGAGAGTTTTGCAATCGCGTCCGTAAGCTGTTCCTCTACAAGAGGGTTTACTACAGTAGGCGGCACTATAGATCATCAGCTTAGCTGCAGGCGGTGTCACCGCTGAAAGATATAGGTTCTCCAAGCTTACCATCTTCGAGATCCTCTACTCGATCTTGTACGTCTGATGTGTCTCTATCAGTCAGATAGATGTCATCATTCTTGTCACTACTACTGTAGGCTGACAATGAATCCCAATCTCTATCTGAGCGATTGTCATCCACAGCGCTCCTGTCATCATCTGCATAGCTCTAGCCGTCATCTGTAGAGCTCTAATTGTCATCTCTATTAAGAGTCTAACTTGTTGTTGTAGCTCTTAGGCTATCAGTGAAGATTTTGCTGCGGGCACGTTTGGTTAGAGAAGCATCTACTCTACTACGATCATTGTCTAGAGGGACCGGGTCTAGCCTTAAGGCTAACCACGCCTCTTCTACAGCCTCGTACTGTTTGTTTAAGAGCCGGAAATTAAAACCGAGATCCTTTACTTATGCTGCTCGACTGAGCCGATACAGGCGAAAGATAAAGTAAAAGAGCCTCTTTCAGTAGCCGCGGTACTTCATTGTTGTACTGGCACGACCGGCCAGTTCGAATGGCGCTTTGAAAGGACGTCCAGGGATCTGACTTCTAAGCTAGCACCGGATAGAGTAATCGGTATTCTTAGCAGTGTCTTCGCACCGATCAAAGAAACGGTCGATAACATGCGCAACAGCCTCCAGCCGGCTCTCGTCGTCACTGCTACTGAACATTTCAGTCCCACCGTACCGCCTAAGAGCTAGGCGCTGGCCTCGTATAGCGGGACGTTCGGCCAGCGTCATAAGCAAGAGACGGTCCGTCCCGGCAAACGTCATCGCCCAGCTGGTCCGGCGCATCTAACCACCCACAAGGGCTAGCTCGTCCGAACCAACATCTGTAGTAGAGTGGACTTGGTCCTGTGCTGTAATATGTAGCCCGCTCGTGCTCATGTAGCTTCATTACCCTCTCGTGTCGACGTGGCAACCTTGCTCCTTCTAACGTTATCCGAGTGGAAGGCTCTTCTTTGCTAGTTTCTACAATCCAGTACCCTGTTGCCCATTCTGAGACTAGCTCTAGAGAAGTAGCTGGTCTCGGACGCTATCGTGCAACTAGGCCTGCCGAGTCCCCTTCAGACCATGCACCTTTACTAGGTGACATCGTACAAGGTCCACGCTAGTGGAGCGAAAGGCACACTGTCTACACGCCGCGCCTGGCTGGAGGGCGAGATAGGGATGCGGCTGGCTACCATCTGGACGGAGACCAAGCTTATTCGGATCCGGAAAGCCGAGGGATTCCACGAATGAGACGAGGCCCCTTCGAGAGTCCGCAGGCACATGGTGCTTCTCCTAGAGATGCTTGGACATCGTCTCGCCGCTTGGCTTGAGGGAGTATCTATACTTGTAGCAGATGATTATGCGTTTGAGTCTATCCACGTGGAGACTGAGAGCAGTGAGCCGCCGCTCGAGATCGTGTTCGGCCAGACCTTTCCAACTAGAAGCTTCAGGCGAGAGAGCGGAGACAGGGTAGGCCATGCTTAGGAAGGAAGTAATGTTTAATTAATGGATCTCTAATACATCAGTTCACGATGCAGGGACAGACATCATAGAGGCTCAATGTATACCGAAGGAGAGGACGGGTTTCTTAAGGTGGTGGAGGACGTAGTGGGGGGAGAGAGCTAGAGCTAAGGGCAGAAAGGCGATAGCTTTCAAGACGTGACAGACGGGGACGCGACGCGTTACGGTAAGAGAGTTCTACAATGTCCGGCACATCAGCGTGTGAGGAGATACCACCGGCCTACCTGAACAGGTAATACCTGATCGAGGAAGCTTGCAGTAGCATTAAAGGCAAGAAGTAGGAACCTCGCGGATTTTCCCACCGACGGTAAGGTCGGAACGGAGCGGACACTGCACCGTCGAGATTGTAAGTGCAAGTAACAGGGAATGGAATCGAGAGTCGCGATGCGTACCCGGAGGTGGAGGGAAGGCGACGCACTACGAGGAGGCAACATGCGGGGAAGAGGTGGAGGAGCGGGAACGGAACGCGTTACGCGGATGCAACATGCGAGGTAGGCGGGAGGATGAGCGGGAAGGCGACGCGTTACGGGGCGGAATACTTGAGTAGAATGTCAAATGCAGTAAGCTCACCTTTTAGACCTTATACGGGTCTACCGATGCTTCTTTCAGTGTCTTGATGAGGATACCTTGTGTCAAGCTACACATCTGATGTTTAAGAACCTTTCTAATGAGCTTCGACTGCCAGAAGCTGAGGTACTGCAGTTCTTCCTGCTGCTTCAGTGGTGCTTCGTGATAGCTGGCTACCATCTACCACTCGCTTCGAATACAGCGCAAGGTCCGATCGTGCTGGGAGTCACATCCCCAGCGTTGTTGTTGGTTTAGCGATACTATCATGCCAGTGACCTTGCAGTCGTCGTCTGGGTCAATTCCTGTGGGCTCATATACAATACGATTGTGCATGAGATGTGGGCGACATGGATACCATGTGCCGTGTTTCGGAAGCGATGTGGAACCTTGATCAGATCGCTGCTTGGGCCCCCAGCCAGAGCGAACGCAACTTAGGGCAATACATACTCGGAAAAGGCAGATAACAAGTTCGAAGAGAAGCCTGAGAGCATATGCTGTATGTCAATACACGTCTCGCCCGACGACGGCAGTCGCGAAACGACTCACTAGAAGTAGCTGCTATCTAAAGGTCGCTAAGTCGAACACCAAGCGAAATGCTGGGTGTTTTCTGGTCCTGAAATACACGATAATACGATTGTTGAAGGACCGGCCCTGCTTGATATTCTCACGTTTCACGCTGAGCCCATGATGCCGATTATCCTAACCTAGTTTAAGGATGCAGAGTCACCAATCTAGTTCAATGGGACGGAGTCACAGGGTTTTCCCGATTGTTCACTCTTCTTTCTGCAACGCTGAGCAAGGCTAGCTTAGGCTCTAGTGTATACTACGCGCCAAAATAATATGACTCTTGTGATGATACCAAGATCACATCATATGCGCTCCACCTCGTGTACGAAAGCCTATAACAGGCAACTTCGTCCTCAACAGCAAACTACTTCCCACAACACTAACACTACTCAGTGCCATAGCGAGCGCAGCCCACACCGGATCCAGCCTAACATGTCCGCCTCCCGCGGTCTTGATCCCATAGAAAGCCCCAGCAGCAACAGGCACACCTACACAATTATACACAAGCGCCCAGCCAAAATTGAACATGATCCTCCTCATAACTGCCTTACTCAGCTTCAACAATGTTAACAGCGAGTGTAAGTCCGAAGACAAGAGCACGAAAGATGCTGTGCTGACGGCGACGTCAGAGCCGGAAGAGTGCGACATGGCTATTGAGACGTCTGCGGCTGCCAGGGCGGGTGCGTCATTTGTGCCGTCGCCTATGAACATGACGAATGCTTTCTTGTTCTTACTTCTGTCTGGCCAGAGACGACTGAAGAGACCTGATCGAACTTGCGAATACGAAGATTGTGTCTCTTGCAGCCAGCGTACTTTCTCGGCTTTCTGCTCTGGCAAGACGCCTGCAATGATGTTGCTGGGCGGAATGCCAGCTTGTCTGCCGACGGCTGTGGCGGTCACGATGTTGTCGCCTGTTAGCATGTAAATGGCGATGTTGTGAGTGGTCTGGAGTGTATCGACGACGGAAGCTGCTTCCGGGCGGATAGGGTCTGCTATAGCTAACAGGGCGCGAATACGGTAAGGATGTTTCAATGAGGTGGAGATTATGCGTGTGGCGATAAGAACGATGGATCTCGCTGCGTTAGTCCAGGTCGAGATCGTGCGGAGCACATCCTCTGGAATCAGCACGGAATGATCGTGCAGTAGCGCAGCATTGCCCACAAGCATGTCTGTTGTTGTCAAATCGGTTGCTGAAACGAACCTCCCATACATGCCTCTTCCAGCGATCTCCTTCGACCCTTGTAGCTTGACGTCAACATATTCATGCTCGGCACACCATGCGACAACAGCACGAGCAACAGGATGTCCACTATCCTCCTCGAGTCTCTTCACGGTTCCAATTAAGTCGGCCCTGCTCGCTTCAGAATTCTCACATTCACTGACAACGACGAAGTTCGACTCCACGACTTTGGGTTCGCCACCTACTGTCAACGTACCCGTCTTATCAAAGATGACAATGTCAACCTTACTCGCCTCCTGGAAAGCCTCACCTCCTCCCTTAACCAAGATCCCATGTTTCGCTGCCAATCCACCGCCAACGAACAGTGCCGTTGGTGCTGCAAGGCCAATACCACAAGGGCAAGCTACCACGAAGACGGCGATTGCGAACTGCAATGACCAGTATGGCCACCCACCTAGTTGTGTATCGAGAAAGGTGAAAGGAAGAGCGCCTCCGAGTCCCAGGACCATCCATAGCAACCACGTAACAATGGAAATGAGCGTGACAAACGGCACAAAATGCCCAGTAATCCTATCAGCCAGTCTTTCCACCGGCGCGCGACGACTCTGTCCTTCACGCACAGAGCGGATGATTTGATCTAGCATCGAATTGCCTACGACGCTTGTCATGCGGACGGAAACCGCGGCGCCAGTATTGATCGTGCCTGCAAAGACGGTATCGCCTATTGTCTTTGAAACAGGCTTGGATTCGCCGGTGAGACTACTCTCATCGAGGGTTGTGCTTCCGGAGGTGATGATGCCATCGAATGGTGGTGACAAGCCCTGGGGAATGCGGACAATGTCGTTGATCTCCAGGAGATCGGTATTGACAGTTGAGATAGTGGTAGCAGTCGTGTTCAGAGAAGCGTTGAACGGAGTGTCGACAACGAGAAGAGCAGTCTCAGGACGTAGCTTGCCGAGCATGGCCACTGCATCACCTGTCTTAGCTTTACTGTAGGCTTCCATGAGCCGGCCACAAAGTAGGAATAGTGTTAAGAAGACGACTGAGTCGAAGTAGAAATCCTTAGTGTTGTCCGAGCCTGGCTGAGGATGAGCTGCCGATGCAATGAGGATGCCAATAGAAGACCAGTAAGCGATACTTGTGCCCAGAGAGACGAGCATATTCATGCTGCCAAACCGCAGAAAGCGTCTGACATAGGGTGTCGCACTGCCTGGTCGCCAAAGTGCTCGTAGTTCTTTCAATGTGCGACGGTGAAACAGATCGGCAGCGAAGAAGTACACAGGAGTCGCTAGAGCAAGTAAGATCCACTCGGCTATAGCGACGCCTTGCGATTTTTCCATGAGGTACATGCGTGTATGATTGCTGTCTGGAACGAGGTTCATGTAAACAATGCCTATGACGAAGGTTGGTATAGCGAGTACCAAGGTGAGTACGACTCGAGCAAGGATAAGCTTCTGTTCGCGAGCATGTATCCTGCGAGATCGTTCTTCGATAGTCGGTGGGTGGTAGACACCTACCTCGAGGGCGGGGTCGGCTTCGCTGATGCTGGATATAATCGTCCTGATTGTCAATTCCGGTGCTTTGGGAATGTACTCAACGTATAATATGGGACTGTCAATCGTTGGCATCCTCCCCACAACAATATCCCCTTGAAAGTGTTGCAAAGCTTCTGCGATACGTGGCGGACATCTTTCGCAATACATGCCGGTAATGCGGAAAGCTACCTTGCGTCTGGTCGCATCAGGCATAAGCATCGGAAGCACTTCGTTGAGAGAATCCAATGTAGCATCATAGCCCAGGTCCTCGATCGCCTCTTTAATCCTGCCTAAATTATATTTGTTCACAAAGGTGACACTAGCACTATTGCCGACCAGATTGACATCCACGCCCGACATCCAGGGGAGTTGAACAAGCGATGTTTTGATAGTGCTGACGCAGGCCGAGCATGTCATCCCTCCGATCGCCCAATTCGCGTTCCATAACACTTTAGAACCGGTCGAGGGCGTGCCAGGGTCGCGATGTGGGAGTATCAGTGGGACAGCTTCTTCGACGGTAGCTTTGTAACCAAGGTCATCCATTAGTTCCACAAGCTCGGTGGCTTCATGACTTCCCAGAATATGTATGGTCGCACTGTTCCCAACGAGGTTAACGGCTATTGACTCGGGCACAATCCAGTCGTGCCGCTCCAGTGCCGAAGTTATGTTGGAAACGCAAGCACTACAAGTCATTCCGGAGATAGACATCTGAACTCTAGTGACACAGTCCTGGACTTTGCTGCTTAGTGTAGGAAGAGTGTCAACGTGCTCAGACACAACAGCAGTGAGGCTGGGTTGGGCATGTATTAGTGATTCCCACTTCTCGTGTGACACGAAGGAGGGCTTAACCGGCGAGGACAAGCTCGTGGGGCGAAGCTTCTTGTAAGCATCATGTGCCTGTGCATAACATTCAACAGCATACTCTGCCTGTTGACACACGTCGCAATTCTCAACGTGTCTTTTTCGCTTTAAGCTTTTCAAGCTTTTCTCTTGTGAAACATTGGTAGCACTCCTTTTTAGGATAGATAGAGGCCAGCTGCTGCTGCTGCTGCTGCTTCTCTTGTTCGCCTTCGCATGTCTACCATCTTCGAGGTCAATGTCAGCAAAAATACTGACTTCTGGTGATCGAGGATCGGCGAGGACACTGTCGACTTCGTACCCTGCATTTTCGAGTGTGCTGCAGATTAGTGTAACGGGGAGCTGTGGAGTGTGATCTATGGTCACGGTGTGATTCACCAAAGAGTAAGAAATAGAGGAAGGACGTGGGTCGAGAGCATAGATCTCACGCTCAATGGTCGTGATACATGAAACACAATGGAGGTCTGAGATGAACAAAGTCGTCTGATGGAATGAGAAATCCATCTAGGAGGAGGAAGATGTGGGCTGAATCCAGGCTGACGGTGAGGATGATGGCAAGATGGTCTTTATGTATTCGAGAACTCATGACTGTGATGTTCTCGATCATTCTTGCCTCGTCCCTCTCGACCAACCGCGCAAAAGTCTCATTGTGGTGAGAGGTTTGTGCGCAGAATGACGACGCCACCTCTTGGCGATATCATCAATTCTTAGAGTTGTGGTAAGAAGCTTGTGCGCAAAATGACGAGCCACATACTCGGCGATATCGGAGCTAGTTCAGTAATCGAGATGGCGACTGACTTCACAACTCGTTTTCTTAAGAAAGCACCTTTCGGCACCACGAGCATTACCCAAGACGAGACGACATCGAATATATACGAACCGAACTAGACATGAGCACGTCAGACACCTCCTCTACACTTCCGTCCCGCTCGCCCTAAGCAGTGCATCCTCCTTCCCCAGGCTCCTCCCACCCACAATCTGTTCCGCATGATACTTGGTCTCCTCCCCTCTCCAATACCTCTGACATCCGCTACTATCAAGCACCACCCCATCATTAAAGCTCCCGTGCTTCTCTCTTCCTGGGCACTCCCTGCATAAGCACCAGCAGTCCACCTACTTCTCCGATCCTAACCACAACATCGAAACATACCCAGCCAAATGAGCAAGACATTCCCGGCTCAGCACCAGCACCACAAACGCCACTAGCGCTGGGACCATGTCCCTCTGCACTCGCCAGCACAGCTCTGCTCAGATTTGTAGGCAAAATACTCGATCTCTTCATATCCTTCCTCGCCACGAGCGTCCGCATAAGCCGGCACGCTAGACTTCGGCACAAACTTCTCCGCCTGCTGATTGCCAATCACATAGCCACTCGCATCTAGCGCCACAACAGAAACATACGGCGCAATACGCGCAAAAGACGTGAAGAGTGATCCAGTAAGGTTAGTCCAGAGCTAGTGTCTTGGCAGCAGTCCTGATATGCCAGATTAACATTATCACGGTATATAACGGTGTGGTTGCTGTCGCGAACCATGTGTAATATTAAACATACCTTGCACATACAAGCTCCCATGTTGATAGTATAAGTTGCGAGGGACTGAGGATGGAATAACATCCGCTAGGTTTGAGAGTATATGAGTAAGGATGACCTTTACGAAATTGTGTAAATTTGAGGCGGATGCGTAGTACTTATAATGCCAGTGTTGTCTGAGCCGCCTCCGTCCGCTCGGTTGATTTTCCTTCGTTTACAAGTCATGGCAAGGCTGACTTTCAAAGCTTGACCAGGCAGAAAAGGCTCATGGCGTACGTCAGACTGCGTGATTTTCGCGGTAAAGCTACTAAGTTGGCTGGCAGCACTTCTAGCATACGGAAATAGTATTAAAACGTGACAATCCAGGGCTTGGCAGCGCCGGAAGTCTCTATGGCGTACGTGAGACTACGTGGTTTTGCAGTGACACTGATCTCTTTGACGAAATGCGAAAGGCAGTCGAGCTTGGTCATGGGTCGTAAACGTAGACACGAGTCCGTTTCTTAGCTCGACTGTCTGATTGCTCTGGTCACCCGAATGTACACGCCAGTCTTCGTTGAATGTGTGGGAACCTGTCGGATCCGAGAGCTTCGACGTCTTGCGCAATCGTCACGCCAGAGAGAGATGAGTGAAGCAGCTTGAGTCTGCTGGAACAAGATAAGCCGAAATGCCTCAGTCTAACACTCCCATCACTCACTGCACAAGCTCGGCCGACCACTTCGAGCTTTCGCTTAGCAATGCGATTCAGCCATTGTTACCTATGGCCCGAGTGCCCCATGGCGTCTCAGGCAAGCTAGAAATGAGAACATGTCCGGTCCGCGATCGTCCGCATACGCAGAGGTCACGGAGCAATAGGCATCTAGTTTAGTACTAGGTATGTTACCGTCAGACGTGACCTTTACATCGTGTGTCGCATAGGTCGGTGGCGTTTTGTATCTCTCACCTACATACACCTCGTTAGCTTCATGCTGGTTAGTCGTTGAGCTCTACGCGACTTACGGTCTGAGCGAGACGCGCTCGACAGTGGGGAGAGTAAACCTCCTTGCCGATAGTCTGTGTCAGTCTGGTAGGTGACGAGATAGAGGCTAGCTCGAGCCAGATGCTTTTGTCGGCTTCGTTCTCCAAGCGCGATATCGCCTTGCGAACTGCCACATGTACTACTCACAACGCGAAAATCCTGGCTCGCTCGAGGAAGGCTGTGTCGGTGACATTAGGGCATTTGTTTTCCCTCTCCATACGACTAGGACTACTGGCACTTTAGTAGCTATGTCGAAGGCCGCCGGAATCCTTTACAAACCCCCGCTTACCACTCCGCGCTTCGCTGTACAACTCGGTGAATACAGTATTGATATCTTCGAACAGAATTTCTGCCAGCTACTGTCGCCCTCCTTCCTTCGCACAGTAGGCCATTTGGTCTTTGGTATTTGGTATGTCGAAGGTGGTGTAGCTGGTAGGCGAAGAAAGAAGTCAGCTCCGTGCGAAGCAGTATGAAGCACTGATAATCCGCCCAAACATGCTAAGTTCGCTCATTCTTGCCTTCGACGATGCGAGAATTCATGTTTCCTACCTACACTTTCCACACCGACGATTAACACAGTCTACTCCACGAGGATGAATTACACATGTCTTCGTTCACGAGTCTACCTTTCTTAGGATACTAAACCGTGGGCCGTTTGGCGAAGAGCGCGTAGGTAAAGGCACATTGTCCTAAGCATCACACAGATAAAATAAGAAAACGGCACTCGCAATCCTACCTTCCGCTTTACACATCCTCCCACAGTCTCTCCCCAGTACCGGGCCTTGAATCGAACACTACAGCGGCGGAGAAAGCACGGCGTAGGACGTAAGTACTACCAGCAGGTGCAGGCGCTATCACCGTGGTCTGGGCCAATCGTTGGTTGCATTAGGCGTTCTTTGCGACGAAGAAGATGTCTGGCCACAAAGCCTACAGAACAAACGCCTCATGAAGCTGATATCGAGCTACAGACATCTTCAGCCATGCAGGACAGGTAGAAGTGCTAGGTGCTAATACGGCGTCATCAGAAATGGCAAAAGTACATGCTCGCGAACTTATTGCGTCGTCCACGTCTCGAGGCGAGGCCGCTGCTAGCGAGTATCTGGACGAACGACGCATATCCGCCACACATGCTATTACGGCCTTCAGCTGGAAACAAGGACTCGTCATCCTTGCGTTCTTCCTCGGCATACTTATCGATGTGCTCATCCTGCGCAGCCTATTGCACGATCTACTTTTCCACTGTCACTCTATAGTAACTTCTTCCTCGCCGTAACAAGTCTGCCTTTCCGTCCGCTCTCTCTCCTCCTTGGTTGGTCTACCCTTCTTCTGCGGTTTGCGTCTGGTGTGGTCGTTCTAACAGTATCATTGCATATGTCTCAGTCCTTGGCGAATGTGATTGCAACATATACCTCATGCCCTAAACGATTATGTCCTCATGCTCCAGTTTTCGGCTAAGCGTTGACCCTAACACCATATAAATCTCATATCCTCACACGTCATGTGAGGAATTCGGAATTGTAGATGGGGTTCATTTGCGCCAAGGCATGTCTTCGGTCCAGGGTCGCTGGCGCAGCTGTGGTGCATGTCGTTGTACACGTGGGACAACACCTTGGCTCATGGAGCGGACACGAAAGCATGGAGCTGAAGAAATGCGTTCCACGCGGTCAATCGACGACTACAGCCCTCTGCCATCACGTAATCTGCCTGAACTTCGAAGATGATGTTCCCTTCACTGCGCTTCCTGCCACATTCACCTAAAAGTGTACAGCAATCCTATATTGGTCCATCACGAATTCGATCCATGCGGCTAGCAAAAAAACTCAATCTACAGAGAAGGATGACGATACTGAGACGAGACGGCGAGATCATGGTCGTATCAGCTTAAGTTGGTCAAGATCTGGCAGCGCTACAAGTCACCAACGCACAAGCTAACAACACCATATAGTCAAGCAGCAAGTCAAGCAGCAAGTCAAGCATACTGGAGTGGTGACAGACCTTGCTCCACAACTTTATAATGACTTCCTTCATCTTTGTGTGCCCTAATAGATTTCTTCCTGGGGGAGGAGTCTATCAATACTGCCCAAAATAAAGACAGCAGAGCGGATAACGCTCCGTATACATACAGAATCTAATATTAAAGGATTCCTGCCAGAACAAGTGCCGACGTCGTGATAAAAGCACTGGCAATAGCCCAGCCGCGATGTCGTCGAACGCCAGACTGGTCGAGGCACTTGTGGAGGCGGTTGCTGGTCTCGATGTCCATACTGCTGTGGCAGTCGTCGTCGATCCTGTTAGTGATGCCGTGGAGACGTTATTTGCTTTCAGGATGCTAGCGATCTGGCTTTCGCCCTCGACCAGAACTAGGCCCATTCCGCTCTGGAGATTGAGACCTGTTGGTGACGATTGTCCTGAAAGAAAGGGAACGGGATAGGTGTACTTACGACTAAATGCCATTGGATGTGGTAGTAGAGGAGCCAGGCGCCAGGATTATCGGTCACATAGCTAGATCTGTGTCAATGGCGTCACACCTGTGAGATCAGAGCAGCTGCACTTACCGAATAGCAACCCAGCCGGAGGCTGGCAATTCGGTCGTGTCGCGATATGGCGGGTCTACTATATTGATAAGAGTTTCCGGTGCGTCTACGACAGAGGCGTGTGGGAAACTTCCATCGCCAGAGCCTAGGACCCAGAACTTGTGACCATGAAGATGCATTGGGTGGCCCATCTGTTCCCGAGGAAGTTAACTTGTACCTGAATGGGTGGCTGAGGATAATTACCACGTCCATAGAGTCATTTGCGATAGTCATGATAATGTCGATCGTTGAGTTGAAAGGCATGGGGAGTGTCGAGCCTTTCACCCAGCCATCAGAGCCGTTCCCGAAAATGATTGGTACCTTTGCCTCGGAATATGAGTATTTGTCAACGACCCACTCGACAATGCCTGTCTGATTGATTTGGAAAGCCTTCGTAATATTCGCTCTCTTATAAGGCGGTCTATTCCCGTCGAATGGAGCGAGCATATCGGGATCGAGTTGAGTTGCGTCTCCTTTTGCTGATCCATTGACCAATGTCCAAACGGAGGATGTATTGTATGGGGCAGGCATAGTGCTGTTCATCATCGTTGCATAGTTCTTATGTTATGTTAGTGATTATTCGAATGTCCGCAGAATCCGGGGTGAACATACACTGTATTGAACGACAGCTTTGCCCTCGAGTACCTGCTGCATATCACCCGTGGGGTATGTAGCGAATCTCAGTGTGTAGTTCCCTGGCACCTGGTCGAGCTTTATCAAGACTGAGTAGGGTTGTCCAACTACCATGTACAAGACCTAAACAAGCAATCAGACACAATGCTTTCTACATCAAGTCGTAGTGGAATTACCTTGATCTCCAAAAGATCGACGAAAAGACCGTCGGCAGCGTACACATACATAGAGTGCGCGCCGAGTGAGACACTGAGCTTGGCAACTGATCCGGAATTGACGAGATTAAGAGCTAGCCATCCGATGGTGGCGTTTCCAGTAACGGTCATCAATGGGGATGTGGTATTTATGCATGTATCAAGGGGCAAAGAGCTCATATTGTAGCCAGGTTTGAACATCATTGGCGGAGTGCAACCACGGGGTGTCAGGAAGGTCGGCATAGCTAAAGTACGTGACGTACTGGAGCTTGCCATCGGATTCAACATCGATGACGCCGCCATCCCGATCATGCTCGACTGTAATGGCATGCTCGCCGTACTTGCCATACTACTACCGTTCGCCATCAAAATCAAAGTAGCCGTGGCCCCTATCATGGTCGACGAAGAAGTCATTATCATCGTCATAACAGCCATCTGTCTGGCTTCCATCCCAGCCATGGTCATGGGCGCGAGACTCAATCCGAGACCGGTCCCAGCTTCAAGGATATACTCTGGGAGACATCGTACCTGACCCATTCCGTTCGCCAGAAGACTGTCAACACAATAGGGGAAGACGCCATTCTCGAAGTACGTCGCGTAAATTGTGTCCGACGTGTTATGAGTCCAATCGTTCAGCATGATTGAGGTTGCCGTCGTCTCGGCCTGCATTAGCGCTTTCGTGATGAGTGTCATTCGTTAGACTCTCGAACGGTCGATACCGTTACGAACCCAGCACATGCGGAAACCCTTCGAGCCATGTGCACAACTACTACCTAAGGTACAATGCCATCGTTCATGAAGAGCAGTTCCATGCAGACCAGATCTAGGTTGTTGTTGCTGTTCATCTTCTATAATAGCACGAGAAGGCACGCGTGCAAACCTATCCTGTCTTTCCGTTTGTCGACGGCGAGGTGCTGTAGCTGCCTCCTCATCTGCCTTCCTCTTGTCTGCCTTCTGCTGAGCTTCTAGTGCCTTAAGCTCCCGCATCTTCGTATCACGTTCTGTAACTGCGTCTCCATCAACAACGTAATGTAGCTTAAATGAAAAGTGTGGCTGTTGCGATCTCTTAGTTCTATGCAGATACAACTGCTCAACGTCAAGATTAATCTGCCTCTGTTCCTGTTCCTCCTCTTCGTCAGATCGCCCAGCTATTAGGCGAGTAATGCTACCAATATGGCTATTAATAGACTCCAAGCGCAGGCATCTTGATCGGCAAATGTATCCTTTCCTCACAAGCTCATGGAAGTCACCGAGATTATCGATCTTGAACTGTCCCTTATTCCAATCGTGGTGAGTAGTGAGAATGGTCCTTGAGTTTGCATCTACAGCTACGAAGCTGGCACTGAGCCTAGCTGGAACTGTAATGATGTCACGGTCCTGCGTTTGTGTAGCTTCTTGTGTTGCTTCTGGCTGTTGGCTACTTGCATACGGTTCTCCCTATTCTAGCTCATGCTCTTCTGCACCTTCCAGGTCGCTTTGTGTCATAGGAAATAGCTGTTCTAGGCTAGGTGTTGCTGCTGCTGGGTGCGCTCGAGTAGTCTTTGCCTTCTTTGACTTCTTATTAGCCTTCTTCGGCTTTGTAGCTTTGCGCTTCCTAGTCGCCTGAAGTGGCTCAGGTTGAGCAGATGGAGGTGGTTCCATGCCTGCTAGACGACGATAATTAGGCTGAGAACGCGTACGAGTCGACGGCGGTGGGGTTGAGTTATGTGTCAGATCGGTTTCAGGCATGTTTCAGGTACGACGGCGAGGTCAATATGAAGCTAGTTTATGTTGTTCTCATACTATTCAGCTAGTGCCAGACTTTACTAGACGATATCACCAAAGTTACGGAGCTTTCCGAATTTTTTAAGATCTTGCAAAGCACTGTATCCGCGAATTGTACTTTTTTCATTAGGACGGTTATTTAATCTTGATAAAGGTCCCAATTATCTTGCTTATCTCCTATTCAATGGCTTCGTAGTAGTAATGTATATCTTTCAAGTTTACCGCACTATGTGAGGCTCTTCACCGGTAGCTCGATCTGTTCTAGTTTAGTTCTCTATCCTTTAGAGCAGCGCAATGTTAGAAGTAGTTCCTTGTCGTAAACTTCGTAGTTATATTCGGTGACGAATATTTCTCTGGGAGAAAGCAACAAGTCTTAATATACAATGATCTCTATACTGACATGGAACCTCGACAGAGACATAGTAGAAGCGTTAGTTTCCAGTAGGATTTCCCTATCCCAATCACACGCCGCCAGAGCTGGTGCGGACGTAAAGGCACTTTGCAGTAGGTCGAAAGCCGCCTGTCGAGTAGTATTTCATTCAAGCCATTTTACTTTCTTGTTAAGGCAGACTAAGCGCGAGATAATCACAACGTCTCTGATAAAGCGTCTGTAGAAATTGGCGGTTCTAATAAAAGCTTGCACGTTCATGAAATTGATTGAAGTGTTCTAGCTTATTATGGTACCAATTTCCTTGGGATCCATCCGAAATCTACGCTTCCCAACAATACGTCGGGGTGAATTTGGTCTTATAAACAAAGAATTCGCATTCAGACAACCGCAAATAATCCACCCTTCCGTAATTGTATGAATATTGGTCGCATCATACTCACGGACTATTGTTGCTTAATGTGCTATGAAGGCTATCTCAGTCGGTGAGCGGATAGGCACCAGGGCACGACTAGTATCGCGAAAAGACCTGGTGCTGCTAATGCCAGTTTGAATGTGCCCAACCTTCAGACAGCTCAAGCAGAATATAGAAATGCCGAGGGACTGCTTACTGGGCCTATTAGTCCTGCATTTGCATTGCAGCAGCTCGACACCTCCACTCAACAAGTCTAGGGGCAACCGATCTTATTAGCCAGGACCGTACTAACCAGGCTCATCACGAGTACCTGGTCGAAACAACTTACTTCCCTAATACGCTAGCTGTCGCCAGATACTACCCACCCGTCGCTGTATGAGTTTTTCCTATCGGTCACGATGGTTATTGTCTCTCCGAGATCGCGTGGCAATGTTATGATTCAGTACAATAGTCTCGCAATGGGGCTGTCATGAATGTCAATGTATTTGCCTAATCCCTCCACATGTCGGCTGTTAGCGGACCTGACAAGTTTACAGTACCTAGAAACTAAAACGGACCAGAACCTGGCCATCCACAGCTTCAAATCCCTGTGGACACTTCTCGCCCAGCCCCAGCTGAGTAGCATGCTTACAGGCGCCGGTGAGGTTGTCCCTGGTCCGAGCATCTCCACTGACGACGACAGCGCTATCCTAGATTGCATCCGCAGCACCACCATCGCCCTGTGTCTTTGTATTAGACTGACCCTAATTACGTCTGCAAGGAGCCACAATAACGGCAAAGGCATAATCATCGTGGTCAATCCAGCGGATGAGGCAGATATGGATGTCTCGTACTTGGTATCCTTAAGGTTAGTTAAGACTTCTCCAACCCACTTCACGAAGCTCGTGCACTGCATACCAACCTCGATAGGATTGCGTCTCCTATATCGAGGATGTGCAGCTCTACCGCACAAAGCCTGTGACTTTTCCTGCTGCGTGAGATATGCTTCCTTATGTTTGTAGGGCATCATCTTTTACTGCCATATCGAGCTTAGCAAGCTTACAAAGAGTTGAAGTTTTGACTGCTAAGCCTAATTAGGTATCGTCTCTTCTTCGGGTGTACCCTACGGACTTCCACCTACACGTACAGAGGCGCTCGTGACATCTTCCTCACTGCGTAAAGTAATGGGCCTATGCTGCGACTCCCGTTCGGACTTAAACTTCCTGAGGGCTGTACAAAATTGCCGCATAACGAGTACGAGGAGCAGCTTAATTACCGTATCCTCTCATCTGCTGCCCTAAGATTCTCTCTCTCGCTCGTCAGGGCGTGCGCATGCACGCGCAAAGCCGACCGGTTCTCAGCCTTGCTATGTCTTCGGAAGGAGCATGGCAGACAGTATCAACAAGGCGGACGTGGCTGCGAGGCTTGAGAGCGAAGACCGATAGCTGCTGCCGCATCGGACATCTTCGTATCCACTTCCTTGTCCTGGTACTGCAGTTGCTAAGTGAAACTTACGTAAGCTGCCTGGAATTGCTCGCGTGTAGTGCAACCAAATTGGACGTCTGAGAATGTACTAGAGCAATGTGCAATGGTAATGTATACAGTACTGTGGAAAGTTAGGAAACTCCAACGCCTTAGAACAGACCTCGTATATTAAAGTCAAGAAATACAGCATCGCGTGAACTTAGTCAATTGTAGATTTGTTCGCTATACCCTCGTGAGATAATGTGAAGATTCGAGCTTTGTAAGTAGACTAGTAAATAGGGAAATTTGAGTAGTCCCCATGTGTGCACGCTGATATGTGCCGTCTTAATGATTCGCGACTTGCGTACGGGCACTCCTATCATTTGAAGAGCGTAATTTGCAACTAAACACAAAGCTTTACATGATTTCATACCGTCTGATGCCATCGATACAAAGCGAGTGAAGTTTAAATTCGACCGATTTAGATATGGTTACATCCTAGTAGTCTCTTCATGTCGAGGGAGAGAAAGCTACTTCCTACGAAGATGCCGATCACATATACTCATCATTCAAGAGTGTGTCCAGGAATGCGAGATCGTCCGTCGCCAAAGCATTCCAATCCACCCCACTAGCCGCAGCAGATTGCATGCTCCAATTTTCAGAGAGGAGGCCGTCGAGTTCGCCGAGTCCGCCATCCTCGCCAGCGATAATGAAATTTGTCAAACCACTGCCGCCGCGAGGATGTGACGCCCCGTTGTAAGTGGCTTGCTGATAGTTTTCGAGCACGTCGCTGGGAAAGATAAGCGGATTGCCAACCTCCGGTACAAAGTCCAGTGCCGCGTTGGTGGAAGTTAATTCAATGCCAGATTCAAAGGGCATGGTGTTCGCCCCAGCCATGCCTGTGTAGTCTTGCCCGGATACTACCGTAGGTTGAGGCATAGCTTGGTATGATAATGGCAGAGCTGCGGACGATAGATATCGCTGACGAACCGGAGGGTGCAGACTGAGTGCTGAACCGTTCGCCACGTCTGAAAATGTCGGCAATAATAAGTGATAATAGTACAAGTTCTCGGCTTCATGGTGTTGACGGTCCGATGACTGTTCTAACCGCTCGAGTAGACCAGTCACACCTTGTCCCCCAGTAGAGCTGGTCCCAAGCTTGACTGTATGGTGAGGTTGCCACAACTGCTCGCCGCGGCTCAAAGTATCAGCCACAAGCATATTTTCGGGGCGGCTGTCTGCTTCGCTGTAGCCTTCACTTGCGGGATCCTTGTGGAGCATATAACCGTCCAGGAATTCAGGACACGCGGGCTTACAATGACTATCAGTGACTTTGCTTAGTTCTCCACTGCTTGTAGCATCCGTGGTATCATCCGTGGGTCGACGCCTTCTATACGAGCCATTGGATGATACATATCTGCTGCCTTTCGCATAGTCCTTCTTTGGCAGCGCGCATAAACACTCTCCGCCATGCGGGCAGCAGCAATGCTGCTGATGGACGGCGGATATTTCCTGTGGCGTGGAAAGATGCTTAAGGTATGTTTTGTATGTGGACGTTTTCCGTGGTGCCGCCGCAATGATCTTAGGAACGAAAAGAGTAGTAGCAGTGTCATTAGTAGCAGTAGTCCTAGTGTTTGGTATCCGCATACTCCCGCCACGAACGTTGGACTGTTGCACATCAAAGCATTCGGCTGAAGGTGCAGACGGGTTCATACCACAGTCACATTTGACATGGGCAGATCGCTCCTTGCGCTCGCCGCGGCAATGTTCACACTGGACGACCGGGCGTCCCTTCCTGGGTACAAGAACAAGATCACGGTCTTTTGCCGGTGAGCAAAGCGTTAGCGCATGGAGGGTATGGAGGAGCTTAAGACGACCAACCGAAGTGAGTACACGTAGAGGCACGATGACCCTGCAGACACCGACGACATGCCCATTTTGAACCATCTTCCTTAATCATCATGTTGAAGACGTCGGTAAAGGTTAGGGTTGGCCTATTGACTAGACGCTTGAGAACAAGAACAATGACAAGCCTAAGTCACAGTTCAAGAGATGCAGAACTTGTAGGGTAAAGAGACGTACTTCAAGAAACCACACGACAAAAACAGTGCGTCATCAATGCTTTGAAAGTTCCTATTTACGTAATTGGAATTTTCCCCCGAACAATCGGAGCAACGCCGCTAGACTCGGTATCTCTAGGCACGTGATGAGGGCGCGTCCGAATCAGAAAGGAGGGACAGCCCCCCCTATCTTTGTCTCAGAAGTTGCTTTCTATCCTTCACTTAGAATTATATGTTAGAACTTAAGGTTAGTGCACCTCTTTCAATCCTTAGGATCGGACGTGCGAGTAATAATCTTTGACATAGTAATCTACTAACTTCCACCATGCGAGAACTCATTAAGCTGCAAAGATTACTCATTATTATCTTAATTTCTCTTTTCTTCTTTATGGCAGAGATTACCAGTACCTAATAAATCGTAGTTATGTAAGGTGCCGGATGCGCTCGAGGATAATAACAATAATATAGCTCTAAACTAGAACGTATATAATAAACACGCTATCTTAAGTTAGCTGAAATAACTCTGTTAATAGAGGATACTTGTCACGGCGGTTTGGTAATAGCAGATAGTAGTACGAGTACGCAATGTCAGTTCGGCTACAAAGGCTATCTATCTATATAGGTTAGGCTGTAAGACAAGAACGTAGCTTATAGAAGCTACGTATTAGATAGGTTTTAGAAACAGATGAGGTTAAGCCTTCATCTCAACCTTCCTGAACTGGATTCTTATATATTAGGAAAGGGGCCTTATCTTCATACCATATTTAGCCCGTAATAATACTACTGCTCGTCTGTTCTTGTTGATTTATCCCCTAAAGCAACTTTTTGTGTTTTACTCTAAGATCTGTACTATATTTATCAAGCATAAAGTCCTATATCACATAACTTTATCAACTAAGAACTGCCTATATAGAGTATAGTTACGGTAAAGCTTATTGATTATTATTTAAGAGCTATTAACCCTGTAGGAGGGTCTTTATTTCGTTTTATTTTGTGGCCGCAGTCTTTGTTTTAAACTATATGTCTTTATTTTTACTACGCTATACTCTTACTTAACACTACTACGTACTCTTTTTTCTCTAGTGCAACCAGCCTAGTGATGCTCTTAGGTCTATTAATATTAGTTCTTATACATTTTTGCCTATCTATGTCTCTATATAGTATCATATTGCATATTTCGTCCTTTAGTGTTTACGTCCTATAAGGATCTTATAGGCTAAGGAGGATCTCCTATAGAAGTCGTAATTATCCACTCCCTATCCTGCGCTCCGCTTTATAAGTCTATAACCTAGCATAATTGCGTCTATAAAGTAGTAGTTCACCCTCCTCGTTGCTTCTTCTAATCTTTTCTATTCTTTGAACTCTCTTCATAAATTCTCCTCTTTCTCGTCGATGACTATACAATATACGGTGAGGTTGTGGTGAACTGTGCCGCAAAAGACGCGAAAGCGACTCCTTGGTCTCCCTGGCTGCATCACGTCGATCCGATGATGAGCTGGAAGACAGGTAATATCTATTCCGTCGTTCTGCACTCGAAATCGAGGCAGACGAGAAAGTGGAAATTGTTAACCCACAAAATATTGTGAATTGGGCCCTTCGGAAAGAACTTGTCTTCGTGGTGTACCCTGGTCGGGAACTCACTGTTTTAGACCTGACACCGGAACTAACCTGGGAAGAGCCCGGTGAGGACCCGGTCCTCGTTGCATCTGTTACAGCTGCAGCTGAGGAAGAAATGTTGTCTTGGTACGCTGACTTCCAAGACGTATTTAGTGAAGATGGTGCTGGCATCCTTGCAGATAATACTGAGCATGACCATGCAATTGAAATGGAGCCTGGCAAGGTTTCTCCTCATCTTCCCATCTATAACCTCTCCCAGTGTGAGCTCGAATTGCTGCGCAAATACCTGAAGAAGCCCAAGGAGAAAGGTTGGATACGTGAAAGCAAGAGCCCTGCAGGCGCTCCCATCCTTTTCGTGCCGAAAATCTGATGGAACTATGCGGCTCTGTGTGGATTATCGTGGCGTCAATGCTGTGACGGTGAAAGACCGCCACTCTTTGCCTTTAAATACAGAGATGCTGGATCGCTTCTCGAGAGCCAAGATCTTCACGAAGCTTGATCTCCGCGATGTCTACCAGCGTCTGCGAATCAAGGCTGGCGACGAGTGGAAAACAGCGTTCCGTACTCGCTACGGGCACTACGCGTACCTTGTCATGCCTTTCGGGCTTACCAACGCCCCTGCCACTTTCCAACGCTACATTCACCGCGCCCTTGCTGGTCTCCTTGACACTGTATGTGTGGTATACTTGGATGACATTCTGATTTTCTCGCAGCGAAGAAGAGCACGTTGAACACGTCCGCATGGTACTTGAATCCCTGCGTGAATGGAAGCTTTATGCAAAGCTTTCCAAGTGTTCCTTTCACCAGGATAACGTTGATTTCCTTGGTTTTGTGGTATCTACAAAGGGTATCGCAATGGACATGTCTCGTATTGACACGGTTCGACGGTGGCCTGTTCCGCAGAGCTATAAAGACATCCAGGTGTTCCTCGGCTTCGCAAACTTCTACCGAAGGTTTGTAGAAGGATAGTTCAAGCGAGCACGAGGAGATTGTTGGACCATCTTAAGGGGTCCAATATCGACAAGAGAAAGTCTTGGCACTGGCCCGACTCCACTTCGGCTTCGTTCCGGGACCTTTGCGAAGCTTTTCTCCTCGGCACCAGTTTTTAAGACATTACGATCCTGCTCTGCCATGTCGACTTCATACAGACCCTTCTGACTATGCGCTAGGAGGAGTGTTACTCCAGCCACAGGTTCCCCTTATGGGAAAGCCTACTGACAAGCACTGGCAGTCAGTCGCTTTCAATGCTACGGAGGAGACAAATTACCCTACGCATGATAAAGAATTGATGGCCATTTGGGCCTGCTTCAAGCATTGGAGACACTACCTTAGTGGATCCGCTCTTCCCACAGTTGTACTAACAGATCATGCGAATCTACGTTACTGCATGTAGACCACTAGGTTGCTCGGCAGGCAAGCCCGCTGGGCTGAAGATAGGAGTGCTTTCGACTTCTAGATTGAATAGAAGCCTGGCAAGTTGAACCCGGCTGACGGACTCTCTCGCCGACCAGACTACGAACAGGGTTCGGAGAAGGCTGAGGGCCTCAGATTGATGCTGCCTACGTTGCAGAACAAGTTGCGTGCGTATCCACTCGCATCCGGTGGCGAGTTGATGCAAGAGCAGGCCGAAGATGCTGTCGGAACTTCACCAGTTGTTTTTCGAGGAATTGATCACTCCTCAATTGACCTTTCCAGAATCGTGGCCAGCGTCCAGGTAGACACCTCTGGATCGACACGCGATCGGGACGGTACCGGGACGGTACCTGGGCTGGATGCGCGACATCTCATCCCACGCTTTCTTGTCGCCGCAGCGGCAAAAGCGAAACGGCTGAAGGAGAGACCACCACCCTATTGCTGAATTTCATTAAGGTCATCCAGCAGGCGGAGAGGCTTCGCGGTGGTTCCCCTGCCGGTGACACTGAGCTCAATGAAGGGTGGGCACAAGACGAAGGAGGATTGCTGATAAAAGACAGCAAAGTATGGATTTCTGGTTACAAGCCTTTGCAAGACGAAATCCTCCTCCGAAACCACGATGATCTTACTGTTGGTCACGCGGCTGCGAAGAGGACTGCACAAGTCCTTCGCATGAAATACTACTGGCCGAAAAGGTGGGAAACTGTACAAGAGTACATCAGGACTTGTCTCTCCTGTCAAAGAGGGAAGTCCTTGAGACATCAACCTTACGGTAGATTGATGCCCCTACAGGCGCCTAGCAGAGCCTGGAGACACTGGTCCATGGACTTCGTCACAGACCTCCCTCCTTCTTCGGCGCCTGACGGTAAAGCATGCGACGCTATCTGCGTAGTGGTTGATAGACTCACGAAGTACATTTTCTACTTTCCCATATCAATCACCGTAACGCAGAAAGGCTTGCAGATCTACTGTGGCATCAGCTGTTGACGAAGGTTGGGATCGCCGTCGACTTTGTCACGGACCGCGATCCTAGATTCACTGGTCAGTAGTGGGAACCTTCACACATATCCTCAATATTAAATGGAGAATGAGTACAGCCTTCCATCCCCAAACGGATGGGCAGACTGAGCGGCAGGACCAGGAGCTTGAAGCTTTCCTGAGAATGTTCTGCAACTGTGAACAGAACGATTGGGCATCACTGCTTAACGACGCTGCGTTCGCCCATAACAGCAGGGTGCACTCCTCCACGAAGATGACTCCGTTGGAAGCCGCGCTGGGTAAACAATCGACATTCCCAGATGGGATTCGGGACGAACCCCAATTGAAAGGGGAGGCAGCCACAACCGGAATCACAAATGCAGTATTGGCGACCGCCCGGGTGGCGAAGATGCGGCAAGATCGTGAGAAGATCGAAGCCAATCTCTAGAGGCGCAAGCTGAGTATTTCAATCGCCAAACATAAGGACATGTTCTTCGATAAAGACGACATGGTTCTGCTCTCCACACGTAACTTGAGGCTTCCCCAGCCCTGCCGCAAGTTCAGCTCAAAGCGTGTTGGTCCTTTCCAGATTACCAAGAAGATCAATTCACATGCATACAGATTAGCACCCCCAGACGTGATGTCACGCATCCGCGACATTTTCCATGTTTCATTGCTCGAACCGTACCGCCACCGGGCTGGTACCGCGATGGTACCGGAGTTCGATGCAATTGTGGATGACGATGAATGGGAAGTGGAAAAGATCCTCGGTTACCGAGAAGATGAAGAAAAAGCTCTATATCAAGTCCAATGGAAAGCATGGTCTACTCACTATGCCAATTACTTCTAACTACTATGCCAATTACCTCTATCCACTATGCCAATTACCTCTAACTACTATGCCAATTACCTCTATCCACTATGATTGATTTTGATTGATTGATTGATTCATTAGGCTATCTGAGGGCAAAACGCCCTTATGAGCCGTCCTAAGTTACCTGATACTACCATAGTCTTCCCATCACTCTCACGTCTGAAATGTCAACTATCTACTAGTGAACTCCTTCTTGCCTTCGCCCCTCCCTTGTCCCTTCCTCTACACAGATTATTTCCAGGAAATCATCTTTGCCCGTATACCAACGCTTCGGGTAGTCAACAATCGGCTGTCTCTGCCCCTACTCTAGTAGAGAACCGGCACCCCTCCTCTCCATTCTCACCCCTCTCGAACTATTTCCGCCCTCCACCTTCCACCGTCTTCCTTTGGTGCCATTCTTCCCGTACTTTGCAGAAACTATACGGTAGCCTTGACTACCGCTAGGTTCGGCTTCTACTTTACTCTGTCTCCATCTACTGGCTTTCCTATACGCCACTCCCTTCTTGCACTCCATCCTCCTAGAAGAAAGGATACGTTGTTAAGCCTGACCTTTACTACCTGCCTTAACTCCTCTCTCTGCTCAGCCCATAAGCGGCATCGTATAAGAAGATGTTGAATATCCTCTATTCCCTCTACACATTTGCACATTTCTAAGTTGATTACTTACAATCTTGCCTTATACATATTGAGGTAATTGTGGCCCGTTCTTTTCTGCACTAAGATTCTAGCTTAGTCGCTACTAAGGTTTCTATAGAGCTGCTGCGTATGTCGTCCTAGGAGGCACTATATAGCTTCTACGTAAATTTACCGTAGGCTCCCTTTATGTATGTCTTTATAGCCCTTGTTACTGCTACTTTATTGAGAACCTCTAGTAGCCTCCTCTTTTCTATAACACTGGCTCCCTTTAGGAGGCGACCTATAGTTGTCATATCTCTTGCGACCTGATCGGCCCTCTCATTACCTTAAATACCTCTATATGCCAATGTCTATTAGATGGTAACGTATAGCCCGTTAGATGAGACTATATAAAGAAGTTAAAGTAGCGTAGTGTATATGCTACCGTCGATACCTCCTTTCTCTTCTCTTACTTCTAGATCTAGCACGGCCTTTAAGTTGGTAAAGATATATTGCTGCACCCTTTTATTTGCCGTTTTAACTATATGACAAATCGCATACACTAGTGCTGTAGCTTTAGTATTAAGGATTGAGCAATACTTTTTATATCCTATTATTTCTGCATAGATGTACTAATACGCGTATGTTCCTCGTACTACCGCCGCGTCGCATAGGCAGTTTCTTACCAATGCATCCGCATATAGGTTATGGTAACCTCCTGTTATAGAATGAAAACGTATTGCCTCTTGGACTGAGTAGTCTACCTCTTTATGGGTAAATAATGTCTATGTAGTTTTACACCACGTTGTCTCTCAGGTAAGTTTAAATGTTTTCTCCTATGTAAGATATTTGTGGTACTAGTCCTATGTTATCTGTAGTGGAGATAGATGTTTCTTCCCTTGCGAGAGAGTCTTCCTTGTTACTTTCGCAACCGGGTTTGTCGATGGTAAAGTAGTAAGAGTAGCTAGGTGTCGGATGACCTTTCTTGCTAAGCTCTGCTTGACTGGCTCTAATTAAGCCTCCGCCTATGTGACCTTAAGACATACGTTTCTAAAGGCTCTAGTAATTATACTTGCTCCTTGTGACGGTACTTTTATAATATCTTTTACATGGTCCTTCGTGCCGTGTTTCCCCTATGCATACCATACTGAAGCCGTATAGTCGGTTATAAGGACTACGGCACTCCGATATAATTGTCTCTCTTGCGTTAAGTGTAGGTCCTGAAGGGTTCTAATACCTCCTACTACTTTTAATGCTTTTGTGGTAACTTTCCAGATGTATTGTCTCATTGACATCTTACTATCCATTACCACCTCTAGTAGTTTTACAGAATCCTAAGGTGGCACTAGGGCCCCGTTAAAGTCAAGGGTAATAGGCTTTATAATGCGCTTTCTTGTAAAGTGGATAGACCCTGTCTTTCCTGCTTTAAAGATGGCACTGCTTTTCCTGCCCATTTCGTAACCCTGGGTATGATGGTATTCTAGATCAAGGTAGTATTCTCTCCTACTGAGGCGCCTACTACCCATGCAGAATAGTCATCAATAAACCCTAGGCTTCTTCCTTTCTCATTAATCTTCTCTTCCACCATATAGTATTTCTACTATAGGATTTACTATAATACTATATTACCTAAGGATCTACATATGAATAGAAATCTACACAAGGATCTACATAAAGATTTTATCTTTATACTACTAGAATAGAAGGAAATAAAACTACTATTGCTGAACTAATAGAACAATCTAACTACAAACTATAAAGCCTAAGAATGCGAGCTGTATTAGTCAAGAAAAACCTAGAAAACTTTATTATAAATCCTCTACCTATAACAACTACTATAGAGAAGAAACTAGCTCTAGAAATATCCGTTAGAACTTAATAGTAAGAGTGACTATCAAGCTAGAAGGATTGGAAGTAATCTTGATAAGAAAAGATAAGGTGAAGTCAAAGGACTTATAGTAGTAACTAATAAGTAAAGGATTAAATTAACTTGTAGAAAGAAAGAAACTATCTAAGAAGGAACTAACTACTCTTTATATACATAATGTGGCAATATCTAGGCATGAGCATGATCTACTATACAATAAAAATACAGGTCTCTAATCTCTCTATAATTGCTAGACAATCTCTAATCTTGAGTAAATCTTACCTTGCTCTTCTATTTACTCTCTGCTAGCTAAATTTATAGTCTTACTAGGCCACTATAGAGCTCTCTCTTCTAGATAATTAATATACACTCTAGTCTAGCATCTATACTATATATCTAATTACGCTTTATTTTAGGAAGTTATCAAGCGCGCAAGTACTGCATTCTTTCTAACAAAGCAATATTTAATGTCAATGTGTTTTCTCCTAGCTTAGTGCCTAAGATTTCTAGCTAATTCTATAGCTGATTAATTATCTATGTAAAGAAAATAGTCGTGATATTCTTTAATATTCAGCTCTGGCATTTACATAAATAGAGCTCTTAGTTATAGATATTCTTTGACAGCTTCTTTGAGAGTAATATATTTAGCTTTACAACTAGATTAGCGGTAGTCTTTTGTAATCTAGCTAATAGTAGTGTATTTAGAGGGTAAGAACATAGCCGAAAGTAGTTCTTATAGTAGGATAGTCTCCGCCTCAATTAAGTCGCTACAGCCTATAACTTTAGGTTAATCTATAGCTTTATAGCAGAGTTCTAGTTCTTTAATTTGCAGTCGATATTGCCAGATTTAATCTAGCGCCCTGAAGTGATCTTAACCAGGATTAGTCATATATCTAGCACAATTACTGAGTGCGTAATCTATGTCTAATCTAGTAGAAGTTATAAGATATACAAGAGATTTGATTTCTTGTTAATATAAGGTTATATTCTTAGGTGTAGCTGTATTAGGATTAATATCCAGCTTACTCCTAGCACACTAGATGTTTTGACTGACTTAAACTAGTCCTTGTTAAACCTCTTTATTATGTCTTATAGTTTAGACTAAGTGAAAGAGATAGCCTTATTCTGTCTATCTCTAGTAACCTTAATTTGTTGATCTTAAGACGTAGGTTTCAGGTCGGTAACTTCTACTCTTTTAAAGAGTTGTTCTTTTAGATCTTTGATAGCATTCTTATCTTTACTAAATAACAGTAGGATTTTCAATGTCACTAGTTACTATTATATTAGGTTTAGAATTTAAAAATGTAGATTAAACTAATGTAATAGAATAGAATTACAGGTCTTGAAGTAGTTCTTTAAGGTAGTAGTACCATTGCCTAGCTAACTGCTTTAGATTATAAAGAGCTTTATTAAGTTAATATACAATGCGTTGTTGATTGAAGTCATTAGTAGTCTTCTATACTATAAACACTAGATAAGCAAAAGGAGTGTATCTATCTAGTTACTTTGTCGTATTTCACTTATGTAGGTTGTCTAAGACTTTATTGATAAGGTCTTCTACTGGTCGCTTAACTAGGTTAACTTTAATCATAAAATCTAGGATATCTGACCGTTCTTAAATAAGTGGCACACCTATATGTTCAGATCGGTCCTGTCTGGCAACACTAGACTTAGAAAAGAGCTAGTAGAACTAGAAGCACAAATCAATTATTTGCTATGCTTCTTATAAAGAGAATCCGTAGACTTTAATGCCGTTCTATAAGGTAAATATAGAACTGTTAGAATTATTAGTATCTAGAACATTCTATCATGTTCTAGACTACTAGAGTTATTAATAGTAAGGATTACTAAGTCCTACTACTATTAGTAAGAAATGAAGAACATAAACTCTCTAGTAGATTCTACAAGGTTCTATCACTTTCTAGATTCACCTGGACTTTCTATTAATAACTAGCTTATGAATCCAACATTACTAAGCTAGGAATTGTCAGGACTTAATAGTGAGGTGTATTAAGTGCTAAGGATAAG